>Ga0256407_10005363_pt1 | contig 20635 bp, 13 predicted proteins | sample RumenRJG_04DNA_FD_193489 | JGI IMG/M metagenome (GOLD analysis project Ga0256407, IMG submission 193489) | Bovine rumen microbial communities from Lethbridge, Alberta, Canada - RJG_04 | ecosystem: Host-associated > Mammals > Digestive system > Stomach > Rumen | place: Canada: Alberta... | reverse complement strand
ATTTTTCCCTGCATCGGCTGGAACGATTTGGGAAAGCCCTACAATATTTCAAGCGCGGAGCTGGCCCAGCAAATCGCTTGCGGCCTAAAGGCGCAAAAGCTTTTTTACATTCTTCCCGACCCCAAAATTTCCAAGCAGGAATTTTCGCTGCCGGACACCGTTCACCTTAGCGACGACGGAAACATTCCCGCGATGAACCTTGCGGAGGCGGAGGAAATCTTGCGCATGAACGGCGATTGCGGAACGGATGCAAGCGAACATCGCGCGCAAATACTTTCGCTCTTGCGCTTGGCAAAGGACGCTTGCAAAAAAGGCGTGGCCCGCGTTCACATTCTAAACGGAAATGTTGACGGAATTTTGCCCTGCGAAATTTTCAGCGGCATCGGAAGCGGAACTATGGTTTACAACAACGGCTACGGCGACTTGCGCGCGATGCAGTCGCAGGACATACCGAGCGTTTTGTCTTTGATGAATCCCTTTGTGCAAAAAGGAATTTTGCTGGAGCGCACAGCCAAGCAGTTAAAGGCCGACTTGGACAACTACATCGTTTACAATGTTGACGAAGGAATACACGCGTGCGCCGCGCTAAAGGTTTACCAAGAGTCGGGCGCTTCGGCCCAAGCGGAGATTTGCGCGGTTGCCGTCGATCCCGCTTACGGAAACATGGGCGTCGGCCCCAAGATTGTAAACTATTTGTTGGACAAGGCAAGAGCGCAAAAAATAAAATCGGTTTTTGTTATGACAACTCAAACCGCCGACTTTTTTGAAAAACTGGGATTCGCGCCCGACTCAATCGACTCGATTCCGCCTGAGCGCAAAAAGCTTTGGAACCCCGAGCGAGGTTCCAAAGTTTACAGAATGAATTTTTAGGACAAGGTTTTAGCTATGACAATTATTGACGGAAACTCACTTACAATCGAAGACGTAAACGACGTGGCGATCAACGGCCAAAAAGCCGCCCTTCCCACTGACAAAAAATTTTGGGAGCGCATGGAAAAGTCTCGCAAATTTTTGCTGGATTATATTTCCACCGGCGTTCCGACATACGGAGTCACCACTGACTTTGGTGACAGCTGTTACAAGCAAATCAGCGTTGACAAGGCGGGCGAATTGCAGCGCACAATCGTGGCCTACCACGGAATCGGCTTGGGTCCGTACTTTGACCATGAAACGGGCCGCGCCGTAATTCTTTGCCGCTTGAACGGAAACGTTAAAGGCGGACATTCGGCGATTCGTCCGGAATTGGCAAAAAAAATGCTGGAGCTTTTGAACAAGGACGTCATTCCATGCATTCCGCAGCTTGGTTCGGTTGGCGCCAGCGGCGACCTTACGCCTTTGAGCTACCTTGCCGCCGTAATCATGGGCCAGCGAAAAGTTTACTACAAGGGAAAAATCGTTCCGACGATGAAGGCCTTTAAGGCGGAAAAGATTGAGCCGCTTTTGATTGAGGCAAAAGAAGGCCTTGCGATTATGAACGGAACTAGCGTGATGACAGCAGTCGCCTCGCTCGCGATAAAAAAGGCGGAGCGGCTTGCCAACATCTCCGACTTTTTGTCAGCCGTCACAAGCGAAATTACGCGCGGAAAGGACACGCCCTTTGTCGCAAAAGTCAGCCAGATTAAAAATCACAAGGGCCAGTCCGAAAGCGCGGCTTACATTTACAAGATCATAAAAAATTCAAAGCGCGTTTACAAGTATGAGGAATTCTTAAAAACGCAAATCGAAAAGCTTGACGGAAGAACATTCGTAAAGCAGGCGAATAAAATTCAAGACCGCTACTCAATTCGCTGCGCTCCGCAAATCACCGGCGTCTATCGCGATACGCTTTCCATCGCGCGAAAATGGATTACAGAGGAAATAAACTCCGCCAACGACAATCCGCTTGTCGACATTGACGCTGGCCGCATTTACAACACCGGAAACTTTTACGGCGGCCACATTTGCGCCTCTTGCGACTACATGCGAACGGCGCTTGCCAACATCTCGGACCTTTCGGACAAGCAAGCCGAAGTCATTATCGACGGAAAGTTCAGCGGGCTCCCGGACAACTTGACTCCGCGCATAAAGGATACCGATCCGCGCTCAGGCTTGCGCCTTGGCTTTAAGGCCGCGCAAATAACAATCAGCGCGATTCGCGGCGAAGTTCAAAGCTACTGCTACCCGATCAGCGTTACCAGCGCCCCCACCGAAGCCATCAACCAAGACAAGGTGAGCATGGGAACAATCAGCGCCCGAAAATTCGCCGAGCAAATCAACTTGGTTTACTTGCAGTTTGCCACCCATCTTTTGGCCGCCATGCAAGCGGTTGACCTTGCGGGCTACGACGACTTTAGCCCCTTTACAAAAGAAGTCCACGACCAAGTGCGCAAGATGAGCAAGTTCGTCAAAGACGACCGCCCGCTTGACGAAGACGCCACGAAGGTCGCCGAGTGGCTTAAGGTGACGGAGATTTTTGGGTAGAGGTGTTGCGGACGCGGCCTATTCCTTTTCCGCCACGCGGTAGTCCCAGTTGTGCTTGGGGTAGCGGCCCTTCATCTCCTTGCAAATCTCAGGCCATGTGTTTTGCCAAAAATTTTCCAAGTCGCTTGTGATTTGCAGGGGCCGTCGCGCGGGCGAAAGCAATTTTAGCAATACGGGAACGCCCATAACTTTTGGCGTTTCAAAGCAGCCGAATATTTGTTGGATTATTATTTCTATTGTGGGAACGACTGTCTCGCCGTCAACGTAAACGACTTTTACCGAGCGTCCTGTTTGTAATTCCAGTTTTGACGGAACGTTTTTCTCCACCGTTGCGCCGTCGTAAAAATAGTATAGCGCGTCGTAAACGTTTTGCGCGGTGATTTTGTTTCCGGTCAAGAACGGCAATAGCCATTCAGCCGCGTTTTGCGAAAGCCAAGTTTTGTCAAACTTTTTGGGAACGTTTGCAATGCCGAAATCGTTGGCGCGGCCAAGACTGCCGGCGGCGGAACTAGAATCGTTTGCAAGACTAAGATTGCCGCCGCCCGCGCCGCCCGCCGCGGAAGCCTGCTCGTAAAATTTTCGCTTTACCAAAAAGGCTTTTGTCTTTTCGTCCAGTGGAAGCGAGTCAAAGCCGTTTTTTTGAACTGAAAAGCAAAGCGCGCTTTTTATGTCGGCATCTTCCGCTTTCAAATTTTTTTGCGAAAGAATTATTTTTCCGTATTGAATGAATTCCGTCTTGACGACTTTTCCGTTTTCAAAATCGCAAACGACATTTTTTTGCGCGCGGTTTAAAATCCATTTTTCAGCTTGAACGGAATCCAGCGCTTTGTACGAGTAAATCGCGCCTTGCGAACTTCCAGCGTCCGCTTCGACGGCCACAATCCATTCAGGGCCAAGGCCGCCCTTGTAGTCTTTTAGCGCGGCAAGCCTTCCTGACGGAAACTGGTAGACGCCCGCGTCGTTTGTTCGTCGCGCGATTCTGTCCGGGAAGCCCGCCAACAGCGGGTCGGGAGGCGGCGAAAACTCCGCGCCTTTTTGCAAGCCAAAGAAGCGGTCGGCGTTTTGGGTCTTGCCAGCGATTTGCGCGCTAACTTCTTGCAGGCGCCGCTCTAGGTTTTGAACAAATTTTTTTTGCAAGAAAGGCGCTGAGTCCTTGTATTGCGAAAATGGCAGGACGAAGGCGGCGCCGCCGTAAATCGCCGCGCAGCCCAAGCGGGGGCCGATTCCAAGCCTAAGAGCCGCCCGCCCCAGTTGGGTAATCTGGCCGTCTTTGTCCAAGCAGGCAAGCTGCTGCAGCAATTCGCGCGCTGTCGCCCACGAAGCCGGGGCGGGCGGGTCCAGCCATTCGAGCGCGGCGGGATCCTGGCTTCCCCATTCGGCGCATTCCAAAAGAAGTTCGCTTAGGTCGCTGCGCAAGATTTCAGGCAAAGAATTTTTTGTTCGCGGCTCGTTCTGGCTCCACAGGCGGACGCAAATTCCTTCTTGGGTGCGGCCTGCGCGGCCTGAGCGCTGCGCTGCGGAGAATTCCGATTCGGGCACTGTCACTAAATGCGTCGCGCCGACATTGTTGTTCATTTGGCTTTGGCGTGAAAGACCGCAGTCGATTACGCAAACAACATCGGGAATCGTAAGCGACGTTTCGGCGATCGAAGAAGAAAGAATCACGCGCGTCGTTCCGGGCGCGGCTGGCGACAAAATCTTTTTTTGCTCTTCAAAGGACACGGAGGAGTGCAGGCGCTCAATTTGAACGTCGGATTGCGCCGCGTCCGAGGCAAGGCCGCTTAGCTCGGAAAAAGTTCTGTTTATTTCATAAATGCCTGGCAAAAAGACAAGAATCGAGCGGCCGGAGTTTTGGTCTGGAACAAAATTTTGATCCAGCCAAGAAAGCGTCCAGCGGACGGCGGCGGCCACAGAAAGTTCAGGCTTGTAAAAAAACTGCACGGGAAAAGTTCGGCCCGGTATTTCCAAGACGGGTGCGGCACAAAATTCCGCGATTCGCCGCGCGTCAATCGTGGCCGACATTATCACGACAAACAAGTCGTCGCGGAGCTGCATCGCTTCCTTTAAAAAGGCCAGCGCCAAATCCGCGTTGATCGAGCGCTCGTGGAACTCGTCAAGGACAACGACGCTGGCGTCTTCCAAGCTGGGGTCGCTTTGCAGGCGGCGGGTCAAAATCGCTTCGGTCATAACTTCAAGGCGGGTCGCGTCGGAAGTTTTGTTTTCCAAAAAAACTTTGTAGCCGGCCGTTTGCCCCAATTGTTCGCCAAGCAATTCGGCGACGCGGCTGGCCACGTTCACCGCGGCAAGACGGCGAGGCTCCAACATCAAAATTTTTTTTGGGAACTGTTCCAACAACGCAAGCGGAACGGCGGTCGATTTTCCCGCTCCTGTTTCCGCAGTCAAAATCAAAAAGCGCGACGGCGACGCTTTTAACGCCTGGCAAATTTCTTCAAGGTGAGAATAAATCGGAAGATTTTTTATTTGCGCTTCGCCTTTTACTGCTTGCATTTTCGTTCAACCTGCTTTATGTTACCGAAATTACGGAGCTAAATCAACTAATCTTTGCGCTAGCAAAATAGCCCAAAATGCGCTAGTATATAAGGCATGAAAATCGTAATCGTAGGCGCCGGATTTACAGGCCGACAGCTGGCAAAAAAGCTTATAAACGAAAGAAACGAAGTCGTCCTTATTGACAACTCGGAAGAAGTCGTTCGCCACGCTTCCAACTCCCTTGACTGCGACGTTAAGGAAATGGACGGAAACAATCTTGAAAATTTGGAAGAGGTCGGAATCGGAAAGGCCGACGCCTTGGTTTGCGTTACAGCCAACGACGAAGTGAACATGATCACTTGCTCATTGGTTGATTCGGTTTACCCTGACATTTTAAAAATCGCCCGCGTTAGAAATTTTTCTTATTACATGAACACAGCGGCGGCCGTAAAAAAGCACGCAGAAACTTTTAGCGGAAAGCACCGTCCCCTTTATGGAATTGATTTTATGGTCAACCCGGACATCGAGGCTGCCGAAGCGGTCGTTCACGCGGTTGAAAGCGGCGCCGTTAGCGACGTCGTCACATTTGAAAATTCCGAATACGAAATTTCGCGCATCACAATCGCGCAGGGAGCGCCCCTTGCCGGCCAGCAGTTGAAGAGCGTCAGAAAGCTCACTTCAAAGCCTTTCTTGATTGCCTACGTCGAAAGCGGCGAAAAAACTTCTTTGCCCAGCGGCCCGACTGTCTTGAACGCGGGCGACAGCATCGGAGTTCTTTCGCGCAAGGAAGATATCGGCGACTTGTTGGCCTTGTGCGGAGCGAGCGTCGAGTCCTTGGACAAGATCGCGCTTGTCGGAGCGGGCCGCATCGGAACCCTTATCGCGGACCGTTTGATTAAAAAGCAAGACAATTCCTTCTTGTCAAAATTTTTTGGCAAGCGCGTCAAGGTTGGAAAAGATTTTGCGATCGTAGACCAGGACGACGTCTTTACAAAAGAAGCCAGCGAGCGCTATCCTAACGCGCGCGTGTTCAAGGGCGACATCACCGACGAAAGCTTTTTGCGCGAGGAAGGCCTTACCGAATACGACTTGGTCATTTGCGCGACGCATAACCGCGAGCTTAACATGGTTGTCGCCGCTTACTTGGAATCCCTTGGAGTTGGCCGCTCCGTCAGCTTGGTAGAAAGCTCAACCTTCGCGCAAATCGCCCGCAAGCTTGGCGTTGACGTTCCCGTTCCGCTAAGAGACACAGTAGTAGACTCAATCATGAGCCACTTGCGCGGAAAAAGCGTCACCGGAATTCACACAGTTTCTGAAGGCCAGTTGGAAATCGTGGAATGCGTTTTGTCGCCCAGCTCAAAGCTTGTCGGAAAGACTTTGCTCGACATCGCAAATCCCGGCGCCTTCCTTGTAATGCTAGAGAAAAAAGCCGGCTCGCAAAATTACGTAATCCCGGTCGGAAGCACAGTGCTTGACGCCAACGACCAATTGATCATCATCGCTCTTGCGGAAGAAACGGAAAAGCTTCTTAAGCTTTTTGGAGCGGAAACAAAATGAGCTTGTTTTCTTTTTTAAGAATTGAATTTTCAATTTTGGGAATCATCGCCGCGACTTTTGTTTTTCCTGTGGCCGCCGCGCTTTGCTACAAAGAGTACAGCGTGTTGCCGTCTTTTTTGATTCCGATGGCCGCCGCAATCGTTTTGGCCCTTGTCTTTTTTGTAGCGGGCAAAAAAAAGAAAATAATGTTGTCAACGCGCGGCGCCTTTGTGGTCGTTGCATTCGCTTGGATTTGCGCCAGCGTCTTTGGCTCGATTCCGTTTTATTTTAGCGGCTCGATTCCAAATTACATCGACGCGCTATGGGAAAGCGTTTCGGGCTTTACGACAACTGGCGCCACAATTTTGAGCGAGGTGGAGCATTTGCCAAAATCCATCGGCTTGTGGCGAACGGAAACCCACTGGCTTGGCGGCATGGGAATCGTCGCGCTTACCGTGGCGCTTTTTCCGCTTTTGGGCGTGGGCGGCTTTCAGCTTATCAAGGCCGAAACAACCGGTCCCGAAAAAGGAAAGTTCACTCCAAAAATCACCAACACGGCGAAGGCGCTTTGGACGATTTACATTTTGTTCACTTGCCTGGAACTTGTTCTTTTAAAAATCGCGGGAATGAGTTTTTACGACGCGCTCTTGCATTCGTTCTCCACTGTAGGAACGGGAGGCTTTAGCAACAGGAACGCAAGCATCGGCGCCTACAACTCCGTCGCCATCGACGCGATTTGCACGGTCTTTATGTTCTTGGCCGGAATCAACTTTACGCTTTACTTTTATTTGCTTTCGGGAAAAATCCAGGAAATTCGCGACAACACGGAATTTAAAGTTTACATCGGAATGATTTTTGTTTTTGTGTTGGGAATCACGTTCGCCAACTTGCAGCATTACGGAGGCTTCTTAAAGTCGCTCCGCTTTTCTTCGTTCCAAACTGCTACGATAATTTCCACCACAGGCTTTGCCACGGCTGACTACACTTTTTGGCCGCCGCTTGCCCAAGCCTTTATTTTCTTCTTGTTCTTTACTGGCGGTTGCTCAGGCTCGACAAGCGGCGGCGTAAAAATAATCCGCTGGGTGATTTTTGCCAAGCAAGCCAACAACGAGTTTTTAAAGACCTTGCATCCGCACGGAGTCTTTAGCATCCGCTTGAACAACCGCGCCGGCCGCAAGGACATCGTCTTTAACGTGGCCGCCTTTATGACCTTGTATTTGCTTTTGCTTGTAGTTACGACCCTTTTTGGAGCGGCCGCCAACTTGGATTTGGGAACGGCGTTTACCGGCGCTTTAAGCATGGTGGGAAACGTCGGCCCGGCATACGGCTTGCTTGGCCCGTCCTGCAACTACGGCTTTTTGCCCGCCGCGCTCAAGGGCTGGTACATGTTCGCCATGCTTGCAGGACGTTTGGAATTGTACACGATGATTATTTTCTTCTTCCCGGAATTTTACAAGAAGTAAGAACGGTATGTCGCTCCGCTAATTTTGCATTAGGAAGCGATTCAACTGCCCGCTCACGCGGGCTGGCAATCAAGGCGCGCCTTTCTTTACAGCTCGCTTTGCTCCAACAGCTTTACGCCGGCGGACTTAAGGATGGAAACTGTTTTGTCCAAGTCGTCGGTTTTCATCACGATGTTGGCGCCGTCGTTTTGGACGGAAAGGCCGTAGATGTAGCTTATGTTGAGGCCCGCGTCAAGAATCAATTGGACCACTTTGGAAAAGCCGCCGGTTTCGTTGGGAACGCAAACGCCGACAACGTCGCTGGCTTTGGAAGTGATTCCTTTTTCCTTAAGAACGTTGTAGGCCCTGTCGGTGTCGCTGACCAAAACGCGGAGCACGCCAAAGTCATTTGTGTCGGCAAGGCTGGCCGAAAATATGTTGATCTTTTGGCCGCTCAAAATTTTAAGGACTTCGCCAAGCGAGCCGCCCTTGTTTTCCAAAAATATTGAAAGCTGTTTAATGAACATAATTACCTCCTTACTGATACAACTTGCGGCGGTCTTCGACGTGCTTTGTCTTTCCGTCGGAGTGGACCAGCGCGTTGGGCTGGACTAGGCTGACCTTTGCGTTAAGGCCCAAGGCCTCGCGCAGCTTTGCGTTGATTTGTTTTGAAAGGTTTTCCAATTTGGAAACTTCGTCGCTAAAGAAGCGCTCGTCAACTTCAACCTGCACTTCAAAGGTGTCGGCGTTGTCAACGCGGTCAACGATAATCATGTAGTGGGGCGTCGTTCCGTCAATCGTCAAAAGCGCCGCCTCAACCTGCGACGGGAACACGTTCACGCCGCGAATGATAAGCATGTCGTCGGTGCGGCCCTTAAAGCGCTGGATGCGCGCCATCGTTCTTCCGCAAGAGCATTTTGAAGTTTCTAGGCTGGTCAAATCCTTTGTGCGGTAGCGGATCATCGGCATTCCTTCTTTGGTCAGCGTCGTGATGACAAGCTCGCCGCTTTGTCCTTCGGGAACGGCCTTGAGCGTGGCCGGGTCAAGAATCTCTGGCAAGAAGTGGTCTTCCCAAATGTGAAGGCCAGCGTGGGCGTCGCAGTCGGCGGCGACTCCGGGACCCAAAATTTCGGTCAAGCCGTAAATGTCGTAGGCCTTGATTCCCAGCTGCTTTTCTATAGACGCGCGCATCTCGTTGGTCCAAGGCTCAGCGCCGCAAATGGCTGTCTTTAATTTTATCTTGTCAACCAAGCCGGCCTTTTGCAAGTCTTCGGCAACATGCAAAAGGTAAGAGGGCGTGCAAGCGATCGCTGTGGCGCCGCAGTCAATCATCATGTCGATTAATTTTTTTGTGTTGCCAGTGGACATCGGCAAAACCAAAGCGCCAACGTATTCGGCGCCGTAATGCGCTCCAAGGCCTCCGGTGAACAAGCCGTAGCCGTAGCCAACTTGGATTACGTCGTCCCTTGTAACGCCGGCCATCGTAAGGCAGCGCGCGGCGCATTCGCTCCACGTGTCGATGTCGCGCCTGGTGTAGACGGCGATTTTTGGCTTTCCTGTCGTTCCGCTGGAAGCGTGGACGCGCACCAATTCCGACTTGGGAACGGCCGCCAAGCCAAAGGGATAGGCCTTGTTCAAATCTTCGTAAGTGGTAAAGGGAAGCTTTTCTATGTCCTCAAGTCCGCGAATGTCGCCCGGCTCAACTCCGGCCTTTTGCATTTTTTCGCGGTAGTAGGGAACGTTGTGGTAAACGTAACTTACCATTTTTACAAGGCGCTCGCTTTGGAGCTTCTTAAGCTCCCCGCGGTCCATGCACTCTTTTGTTTGGTTCCAATACATTTTATTCTCCTCTTCCCAGCGCGAAGGCTTTTTTGTTCATTTCCAAAAATTGCGGCTTTACGCATTGGGCCAGCGCGTCAAGCCAATCCTGCTCGGCGATGTCCTTGTAGTATGTCGAAAAGCGGCCCATCAAAACAATGTTGGCGCTCTTTGCCGAGCCTGCCTTTAGCGCAAGGCTGAGCGCGTCGATCGCGTCAACTTTGGCGCCGGCCTCGCGCATTTTGTCCAAAAGATTTTCGGGGTAGGAGGCCGCTCCTGTGATTACCGGCATCGGGTCGATTTCTTGCTCGTTTACGATCACCGTTCCGCCGGCCTTTAGGTTTTCCATGTAGCGCGCGGCTTCCAAGGTTTCAAAAGAAATAATGCAGTCGGCCTCGCCCTTGTCGATTATCGGGGAATAAACTTTGTCGCCAAAGCGGACGTAAGTGACTACGCTTCCGCCGCGCTGGCTCATTCCGTGAACCTCGCTAACCTTAACTTGGTAGCCCTTGTTCAACAAGACTTGGCCCAGCAATTTGCTTGCCAAAAGCGAACCTTGTCCGCCAACACCAACTATCATTACATTCGTTGTCATCTTATTGCTCCTCAAACGCGTTCTTCGCGCAAAGCTGTTTGCAAACGCCGCAGCCAACGCATTGGGTTTGGTCAACAAAAGCCTTTCCGCCCTTAAAGCTGATGGCGGGGCAGCCGATTTTCATGCAGGCTTTGCAGCCAACGCATTTTTGGTCGTTGACTTGTAACGGCGCCTTTGCCTTTACGTATTTTAAAAGCGCGCAGGGCCTGCGGCTTATGATTACGCTGGGCTCCTTTGCGGCAAGCTCTTCCTTTACGGCTGCTTCGGTTTCCTTTAAGTTGTAGGGGTCAACGACGCGGACGCGCTCAATGCCCATCGAGCGGACAAGCGCCTCCAAGTTGATTTTTCCGGCCGGGTCGCCTTTTATGTTGTAGCCGGTCGTCGGGTTTTGCTGGTGGCCGGTCATTCCGGTAATTGAGTTGTCCAAAATGATTACGGTTGAGTCGCTTTGGTTGTAGGCGATGTTGGCCAAGCCGGTCATGCCGGAGTGCATGAATGTTGAGTCTCCGATTACGGCGACAGTCTTGTTCGTAAGCGCGCCGCCGGTGGCCTTGTTAAAGCCGTGGATAGAGCTTACCGAAGCGCCCATGCATTCAACCGCGTCAATTGCGCCAAGCGGAGGCATCGCGCCCAAGGTGTAGCAGCCGATGTCGCCAAGCACGGTACACTTTTGCCTTGCCAAAGTGTAGAACAAGCCGCGGTGGGGGCAGCCCGCGCACATGACCGGCGGGCGCACAGGAAGGCCTTCGATTTTTTTGCAGGCGGCCGGAGCGGCTTTTCCAAATTTCTCGGCCACAAGGCTTTGCGAAAATTCGTCGACAATCGGGAACAAAGATTTTCCTTCCACCTTTATTCCTAGCGACTTTACGTAGTCTTCGATAAAGGGATCCAATTCCTCCAAGACGATAAGACGCTCAACCTTAGAGGCAAAGTCCTTTATCAATTTTGGCGGGAAGGGCCAAACCATTCCCAGCTTTAGGATTGAAGCCTCGTCGCCAAAAACTTCCTTGGCGTACTGGTAGCAAGTGCTGTCGCAAATGATTCCTAGCTTTGTTCCGCCCATCTCGACTTTGTTTAGCGGGGAAGTTTCGGCCAATTCAGAAAGCTTTAAAGTCCGTTCCTCCACAAAGGGATGGCGGCGCTTTGCGTTGGCCGGGGCCATTACGTATTTTTGCGGATTCTTTTCGTAGGGGCGGGCGGGAGGCTCGATGCGGTCTCCAAGCTCCACAATGCTTTGCGAGTGGCTTACGCGCGTGCACATTTTTATGAAAACAGGCGTGTCGAATTTTTCTGAAATTTCATAGGCCGCTTTTGCAAAGTCCAAGGCCTCTTGGGAATCGCTTGGTTCCAGCATCGGAATCTTTGAAGCGAGCGCGTAATGGCGCGAGTCCTGTTCGTTTTGCGAGGAATGCATTCCCGGATCATCGGCCACGTTGATTATAAGGCCCGCGTTGACTCCCGTGTAAGAAATAGTAAAGAGCGGGTCCGCGGCGACGTTGAGGCCGACGTGCTTCATCGCGCAAAAGGCGCGCTTTCCGGCAAGGCTCGCTCCAAAGGCAGTTTCCAAAGCGACCTTTTCGTTGGGCGCCCATTCGCAATAAATTTCGTTAAACTTTACGGCTTCTTCCGTAACTTCTGTGCTGGGCGTTCCGGGGTATGAGCTTGCCACCGCGCAGCCTGCTTCGTACAAGCCGCGGGCAAGGGCGGCGTTCCCCAATAAAAGTTTTTTCATATAAAGTTCTCCAAAAAAGCGCTGGGCGCTTTGCAATTTTTATTTTTTTGCGGCTTCGTACAAGGGGTAAACTTTTTTAGCGATGGTTTGCAAATCGTTTATTCGGCTTTCGTGCGAAGGGTGCGTGCTCAAAAGTTCCGGCGGCTGCTCTGACGAAAGCGCCGCCATTTTTTTCCAAACGTTCACCGCTTCGTAAGGGTCGTAGCCCGCGCGGGCCATAAGTTCCGTTCCCATGCGGTCGGCTTCTGTTTCGTGCTTTCTGGAAAAGGGAAGGCCAAAGGTAAATTGCGCGGCCATGCCAAGCATTTCCGTTCCCTGCTTTTTAAGGCCCAAGGCGGTCGACGTCAAGACGACGCCCATGTTTTGCAAGGTGGACTGGCTGGCGCGCTCGCGGCTGTGCTCCTTTAAGGCGTGGGCGATTTCGTGGCCCATTACGGCGGCCAACTCTCCGTCGGTCAATTTTAGGCCGTTGATGATTCCTGTGTACACGACTATTTTTCCGCCGGGCATGCACCAAGCGTTTACGGTGTTGTCCGTGATTACGTTTACTTGCCAGTTCCAGCTGGGAGCGTCGCTCCTAAAAACGCCTGTCTGAGGGATAAGGTTGTTGGCGATTTTTTGAACGCGCTGAACAGTGGCGGCGTCCCTGTTTAATGTTCCGGCTTTTTGAGCCTCTTGAAGAACCTCGGCGTATGATTGTTGGGCGCTTTGCTCGATTTCTTCTTCGGAAACAAGCAAAATCTGTTTTCTGTCCGCTCCGACGCTTCCCGCGTTAGTTGTTGTGGTAAGGCATGAAGTGAAGGATAAAAGCGCGGCGAATATGGCCGCAAAAATAAAAGCGTTCTTTTTCATAATGTTGATTTTAGCGCGTTTTGAGCGCTTTTGCTAGAGATATTATAACCTTTTACACCATTCATTGTTTAATATAGTATGAAAACAATAAAGAAACACGCGCTTTTTTTGGCGCTTTTCACGCTTGCAGGAACGTTTTTTGGCCCAGGCCTTTTTGCCCAAAACCGCATTTCCATGGAGCCTTCGGGGGAGCGGAAGGGCAAGGAAAATCCCATTCGCCTTGCGGAACTTTCGGCCAACGTTGAGATAATGGGAAACGTTGCGATTACAAAACTTGACATGCTTTTTGTCAACAAAGGGAACCAAATCCTCGAAGGCCAGCTGGACTTTCCGCTGGGGCAGAACGAAAGCGTGATCGGATACGCTTTGGACATTAACGGAAAAATGCGCGACGGCGTTGTCGTTGAAAAGGACAAGGGCCGCCAAGTTTTTGAAGCGGTTGTCCGCCAGGGAATCGATCCCGGCTTGGTAGAAAAAACAAGCGGCAACAATTTCAGGACCCGCGTCTATCCATTTCCTGCCAACGGAAGCCGCCGCGTTCAAATAACCTATCAAAGCGAGTTAAAGTCGCAAGCTTGGGCCGCCAACATGGAAGCGCCTGAATATTACACTTACGTTTTTTCGGCCCTGCCAAAAGGCCGCTTGGACAAGTTTGACTTTACGATAACGGTTCTTGACCAAGAGTCGGATCCGCATTCTTGGGCCAACAACCAAGACGGTATGGATTCTTTTTCGTTCGAGCGAATGCGCGGCGGAAGGATGGCGAGCGTTTCCAAAACCGATATTGAACTTACAAAGCCGATTCAATTTTCCTTTGAGTCAAATTCGATTGTTGAAAAATCGCCCGCCTACAAAAGACCCGTCTTTATTCAAACGCTTGGAAAAGACACATACTTTTATTACAGCCGAACGCTCGCCGCCTTTGGACAAAAAAAGCCGCTTCCAAAAACGATCGCGGTTTTGTGGGACGTTTCCTCCAGCGGCCAAAAGCGCGACATCGACCGCGAGCTGCAATTGCTAAAGGCCTACGTAAAAGAGTTGAAAAATCCGACCGTAAGGGTTTTCCCGTTCTCGATAAAAATCCATGACGGCCGATCGTTTAAGATTGAAGGCGAAGCGGACATTGAAAAGCTTGAAAAATTCATTCGCTCGTTCAGCTACGACGGAGCGACAAATTTGTCTTACGATTTTTCCGCGCTGGAAACAGAAGAAGTCTTGGTCTTTAGCGACGGCTTGGCGAATTGGAGCGACGGTTCCGCCAAGCTTGAGGATTCAAAAGCGGCGCGTGTTTACACAATCAATTCTTCGCCTTCCGCCGACCACGCTTGGCTTTCTTCAATCGCAAACGCGCGGGGCGGCCAGTACGTCAACCTTTGCGGGGCCGGCGAAAAAATCGACGATAAGCTTTGGGACATGACCCACGAGCCGTATCGTTTGATCCGCGCGGAATATGACGGGGGCGCGATCGAGCAAGTCTATCCTTTGGACGGAACGATTGTCGGCCATGACTTTTCGCTTTGCGGCTTGCTGAAAAAAAAGAGCGGCAAAGTCACCTTGCGCTTTGGCCGCGGAAACAAAGTCGAAGAAAGCGTTTCGTTTGACGTTTCGGCTGTGGACGGAATTGAAACGGCCCAAGCCGCTCGCCAATGGGCCGTAAAAAAGATCGACAGCCTTTCGCAGAATTACGGCAAGAACAAGGACCAAATTATTTCGCTGGCAAAAAAATTCGGAGTCGTCACAAAAGACACGTCATTAATTGTTTTGGACAGCGCAAGCGATTATGTTCGCTACGGAATCGTTCCGCCCGAAAGTGACAAAGACTTGCGCGCGGAGTATGATAGAATTGTTGGCCGCGGCGGCGCTGCCTTCAAGCCGGTTGACGGCGGGCAAGACAAAAAGGTTCCCGAATCCGTTTACCGCTATTTTGAGGGATTTAGAAAATGGTGGAACACAAGCCTCAAAGAATTTAAGGAAATGAAAAAAGAAAAGGACAAGCGTGAATCGCGCAGGCCCGCCGCTTCGCAAAGCGCGTCGGAAAGCGTGTATGACGACGCCGCGGTTTTGTCCGAAACTTTTGAAGGAGTCAGTAATTCTTATGACGGTGCGGCTCCCGTGACGATGCATTTGAACCGCGCGAGCAAGTCCGCGGATGTCGCGCATTCATCGGGCGGCCAATCGAAAATACAATTGGAAGCTTGGTCCCCAAATTCAAAATACCTTGCGGCATTGAAAAAGACTCCGGCCGAATTGATGTACGACAAATATTTTGAGCTAAAAAAAGAATATGAGTCGTCGCCAGCCTTTTACATGGAAGTTTCGGATTACTTTTTTGAAGAAGGAAAGCATGATTGGGCTTTGCGCGTTCTTTCAAACCTTGCCGAGATGGATTTGGAAAACACCGACATTTTGCGCGCCCTTGCCAACAAACTTGTTGAAAGAAAAATGCATGCTCTTGCCGTTCCCGTCTTTGAGCGGCTGGTTCAACTTAGGCCGGAAACTCCGCAGTTCTTGCGCGATTTGGGCTTGGCTTATTGGCAAATGGGTGAAGCGCAAAAAGCGGTTGACGCCTTGTATTCCGTCGTCTACAAAAAATGGGATTCAAGGTTTGACCAAATTCAGCAAATCGTTTTGAACGACATGAACGCGATCATCGCTTCTTGCGAGCGCGATAAAATCAAGCTGGACACTTCCGCAATCGACAAAGACTTGATGCAAAATTTTGACATGGACGTTAGAGTCGTTCTTACTTGGAACACGGACAGTTGCGACATAGACTTGTGGGTCACTGACAAAGACGGCGAAAAATGTTTTTATTCGAACAAAATTACAGCCAACGGCGGCCGCCTTTCGCGCGACTTTACGCAAGGCTACGGACCTGAAGAATTCTGCATTAAAAAATCTCCCGGCGGAAAGCTAAAGATAGAAGCCAACTATTACGCCAACCACCAGCAAAAATTCTTGCAGCCTGTTACGGTTCAGGCGGAAGTTTACACAAACTTTGGCCGCCCCAACCAAAAAAAGGAAATTCTCACCTTGCAGCTTGTGGACAAGAAAGAAGTCTTTTTGATTGGAAACGTGGAATACTAAAAGGCGCGGAGCCTGCGCGCGGCCGATGTTGCGCGCGCAAGGAAAATCCGCTAAAATGGCTTTTATGAAAAAGATAAAGAATATAAAAACAATAATTGCCGCGATTGCCGCGCTTTTTGCGGCCGCGGAACTTTTCGCCTTGCCGGACGCAAGCGGAGAATATGTTTATTACCTTGACTCATCTTTTAACCGAGAAAGCTACATCGGCTTTCTTTACTACGACGATTCGACTTACGAAGCGCGTTACTATGCTCCCGCTACAGAAACGCTTGCCGAAAAAAACATCGACATGCTTTTTTCGGTCGCGCAAAAAAACGGCCGCATGGAATTGACCGGCGAGCGTTTTGTCGTTCCGCCGCAGCAAGAGGATGTTGCGATCGTAAATTATATTCACGATTTGCTTTACGAGTTGAGCGGTCGCCGCGGCAAATTGTTGGAAGAGCCGCTTGTCGATTACGAAAACAACAAGGCGCCCTTTATGCAAGCCGGCGTTTTTGTTTCTGACGACTACGAGGTTTTTGGCGGTCCTGTAAAAATGCTTTACGACGAAGTTGTTCCGATTTTTAACTTAAAGAAAATCGTTGACTATTCAGGCCGCGACGTTTTTGTCGTCGCCACGATAGGCCAGTTGGAAAGCTCAAAGGACAAGTCCTTTGCGGAATTCGTTCCGCAATCACTTGCCGCAAAGGGAACGGCAAAGCGCGAGCCCAGGCAATTTAAGAACGCCAAAAAAGAAAGCCTAAGCCTCCGCGTTGAAATTGGAAAAAACGCCGCGCTTTCCCAAAGCGTCTTGGCTGACAAAAACTGGTCTTTGGCCGGCGCAAGCGTCTGGACGCTTGGCGACAGCGCTATCGCGTCTTTGCAGTCGCTGGCCTTGCCCGAGGGCGAGGCCGCCGGCCAGGCGCAAACCATAGCCCGAATATTGCGCCTGTTCGCCACAAGCAAAAACTTTGCTTACAACGATTGGTCCGCGCTTGACGTTCACGCGGGCGGCGGAAAAATAAAAATCAATTCAAGGACTTACAATCCAAAGACTCATAAGTTGATCACAGACATAAAGACTTTAAGCGCCGCCGCCTCAAACCTTTACGGCTGCTTTTCGCTCGCGGTTTACACCGATGATTACCAGGCCAACCGCGGTTACTTTGATAAAATGGCCAAAAGCTATTCTTGCAAAATGGAAGGCGGACATTAAGGTCTTGCAAGGCCTTAACGCCCGCGCTTTTTAGTCTTGCCTCTATTTTTCTTCCCAGACCAAAATCTTGTTGGCGCCTTTCTTCAGTTGCGCGAAGGGGCCGGGGAGGACTTTGCCTTGAGCGCGGCAGCTTCCCAAAATGTCTTTGTCAAAAATGATGTCATTGCCGTCGGAGCCGTCAAAACGCGCGGCGCTTATGCGGGTGGCGGCAAAGTCTTTTGTGGACACAAGGGCGGCGCCGGATGACAAAAGCTTGTCGTCCGCGGTAAATTCCAGCCAAGTCTTTTTTCCTTCTACGACAATTTTTGCGTTGGGGTTTTTGTCGCATTCCGTAAATGCCTTCTCGTCCGCAAACCGAACGGCGCCGCCGCAGTAATGATTGTCCTTTATGTAAACCGCTTGCTGGACGCGCATAAAAACGTCGTGGTCTCCTTCGCCCGCTTTGGCAACGTTGGCCTTGTAGTCGGCGAAGCTCGGCGGGTTGGCAGAGCTTGTGAACTGGCTTGTTTTAAAAAGCTCGTCAACGGCCTTTACCGCCGCGCCGTACTTTTCCCTGTTGGCGTCGGTCGGCGCTCCCATAAAGTCAAAGATCCACGAGCGCATTGAAGTCGCGAACAAGTTTTGGTTGTAGGAATCCGTTCCGCTCTTGGACTGCTCGGTGTAAGTGGTTTGTCCGCCAACGTAAATGTTTTGCATGACGCGGTCGTCTCCGCTAAAAATCAACGCAGTTCCCATCGGAGCGGTTGAGTGCGGATAGTGGTAAGGCGTGGCTCTGTCCATGACTTGTTCGCGGCGCATCGTTCCCAAGCACAAGTTGTGGACATACGCTCCTCCCTGAGAGATGTTGTCAAAGTTGTAGGCGCTTGCGAAAATGTTGTTGTCAACGATGTAAGGCCCGTGCGAAACTTCCACCATCAAGTCGCGGTCGTTGTCGTAGTACAAGTTGCTTGAGATTCTTGTTCCCTGCGTTTCCCAGTCAAGCCAAGTTCCCAAAGTGCAGTTGTGGATGTTGTTGTTGCGGATTATCGTGTCGATTGCGGCGTGGAATTTAATGCCGCCAATTTCGTAGCCAAAGTATTCGTGCTTTACTGCGATGTTGTAAATGTGGTTGCGTTCAATCACGCTAAAGGCGCAACCCATGTGGCCTACGATTCCGTTTTGGCCGCAGTCGTAAATCTCGTTGTCGCGGACGATGTGGCCGCCGATTTTTTCTTTGCTCCAGCCCGCTTGCAGCGCCTTGAATACCGCTTCCATTTGGAATTGGTAGCCGGGCTTTTCGCGGAATTTGGTACAGTCGTTGTCGCCTGTCGATGCTTCTTTGCCCAAACTAATCGCCGAGCACTTGGCGTCGTGAATGACGCAGTTTTGGATTATCCAGCCCTTGGCCCAATGCGGTCCGATCATTCCGGGTTGGTCGGCTGTCGGCGGCGCCCAAGGAGTCGCGGCCTGACAAATTTCAAAGCCGTCGATTGTAATGTAGTCCAAACCGGTTTTGTCGGGATAGAAGCAGCTTTGGCGGACGCTTATTTCGACCAATTCTTTGTTGGGGTCAAGCTCTTGGAAGTTTGCGTAAATTTTTGTCTCTTCGTTTCCGACTTGCGCGAACCATTGGTAGACCGTTTTTTCCGGCTCCAAAATCGGCTCCTCATGTTTTGTCCACGGCGGATTGTAGCCTGTCGTTCGTTTTTTGGGGGAGCGGACTTCTTCAAGCGACATCGCTTCGTACAAAGATTTTCCATTTATGTAAACGTCGCCAAGGTGAACGGGATTTTCAAGCGGCCATACGACCCAGTCGCCCCAGACGGGCTTTGCAAATGGGTTCACGCCGTTTCCGCCGCCTTTTGTCCATAATGTGTTGGGAACGGTGACGCTCCAAAGAGAGCCGCCTTCGTTTTTCCAGCCGGAAATTTCTTCCGAGCCTTTTATGACGGGACGCTCGCCTTTGGCCGCGCGGTAAACGATTCTCTCGTTGTCGTTGCGGCCGCCGTTTTTCGGGCGGACCCATTCGCGGTATGTTCCGCCAAAGACGGTTACGATGTCGCCGGCAACGGCAACGCTCGCCGCTTTTGATATAGTTTTAAACGGAGAGGATTTCGTTCCGTCGTTAAAGTCAGAGCCATTTGTTTTTACAAAATATTCCATGATTATAATTCTACCACTATTCGATGTTTTCCGCAATTTTAATCACGGTCTTTGTGATGTAGTCTTTGGCCTCGCGCTTTCCTTCTTCCATCAGCCAAGAAAAGAGGCGTTGGATTCCCATGTAGCCCTGTGTTTCCGGCTCTTGGTCAATCGTAAAGTCGATCAGGCCGCTGTTGAGGTATTTTATTACTTGCGGAACGGTGTCAAAAGCCAAGACGCGGATTTTTTCTTTTCCGCAATCCTGAACCGCGCGGCAAACTCCGCCGACGCCGGCCGCCGCGATGAAGATGCAATTTATCGAAGGGGTTTCTTTTAACGCGCGCAGGGTTTCTTTGTAAGAAACGTCGTCGCTGTCCAAGGATTCGATTTTGGCGCAAACTGTGTATTCGATTTTGTGCGCGTCAAGGCCGGCCAAAAATCCTTTGATGCGCTCCTTGTGGCCGCGGATATTGTAAGAGCCCGCGATGATAAGCGCGTTTAGTTTTTGCGGATGGATCAAGTTTAGCATTCCGGCGGCGGCTTGGCCTGAGCGCTGGTAGTCCGTTCCAACGTAGCAAATGCGGCCGCTGTCAGGGATGTCGGTGTTGACGCTTACGACGGGAATTCCTTTTTGCGCGATTTTGTTAACTTCAAGCTGAACTTGCGGCGTGTCCAAAGTGGTTACGCAAAGGCCCGAGTAATTTTTTTTGGCCATTGACTGCAGGGCCTTTACGTGCGTTTCGGTGTCGTAGCGGGCGGCGTGAACGATTTCCACGCTGACGTTGTAGTCCGAAAGCTCGCGTTGCGCGCGCTGGATTCCCTTGATTACGTCGTCAAAAAATGGAATGGACTTGTCAGGCAAAAGGCAGCCGAACGTTATCTGCTGCTTGCGGGCGGCCAAAATTTTTCCGGCGCGGTTTGGAACAAAGCCCATCTTTTGGGCCAGATCCCGTATTTGTTCAGCCACTTGCGCGTTTACGCCGGGCCGGTTGTGCAAAACGCGGTCAACCGTTCCCCGCGAAACTCCCGCGGCCTTCGCAATGTCCTTAATCGTCACCGGCATTTATGTCCTCAAACCTTCAAGCTGCGCCCGTTTCCTATACCGTGCACGAGCACAATGTAAGAATATTACGCTTTTTTTTGTGGTATGTCAAGGCTTGCCGCTATTTACAGAACGCGTTTGATGCGCCAAAATATGCGCGAGGAGTATTTTATGGGACACGTAACTTTTAAGCCGCAGGGCGTTTGCTCGGTTCAGCTTGATTTTGACTTGGAGGACGGAAAGCTTCACAACGTCAAATTCCAGG
>Ga0256407_10005362_pt1 | contig 20643 bp, 15 predicted proteins | sample RumenRJG_04DNA_FD_193489 | JGI IMG/M metagenome (GOLD analysis project Ga0256407, IMG submission 193489) | Bovine rumen microbial communities from Lethbridge, Alberta, Canada - RJG_04 | ecosystem: Host-associated > Mammals > Digestive system > Stomach > Rumen | place: Canada: Alberta... | reverse complement strand
GCTGTAAGATCATTACAGTTTCCGGCTCTTATGCAGAGCAGTATGCAATAGATAATGATATCAACTACGAGATCGTCGATGGCTGGGAAGTGCCGGAAGAAGACAGCGCAGAATAAGCGTAATCCATTGTGCTGCAATAAGAAACAGTAGCTTATAAGGGTTGATCTTATGAAGAAAATTATAAAAATAATTATAACAAAAATTAAAAAAAATATTTTTGTTGTGGTTTTCGTATTGGCGATACTATTTCTGTTAGTTTGTTTTATCTTCCCCATTACATTTCAAACAAAGGATTATACAGCGACATTGTACGTGAATGGAATAGGTTTAGATAACTATAGAGGGGGAGATAAGGATGTTCAAATTCCAAATTTCATTGGTATTTTTCCTGTCATTTCTATTGGAATAAGATGCTTTGAAGATAACGAAACGATAGAAACTGTCGTTATCCCCAATAACGTGAAATATATTGAGAGGGGTGCATTTTTGGGATGCGCTAAATTGAAATCCGTTGAAGCTTCGAGAATCAAAGTTATAGGCGAATATGCTTTTTCACGTGACATTAAACTGGAAAGGGTTGAACTTGGTGAAAATGTGCAGACAATAGAGAGATTAGCTTTTGCGGAATGCCATGCCTTAACATATATACCGTCAAGATCATCACTTAAAGAAATTGGCGGTGGGGCGTTTTCTGAATGTGAAATCGATGATCCGGGAGATTTGACAGGTATAATGGTCGATGAGTATGTGTTTTTAGATTGCCCTTGGTCAGAATCACCGAACAATCCGGCATCGGAAAATTATGTTGATCCGGAAGAAGACAGCGCAGAATAAGCGTAATCCATGGCTTTCTTGGAAACAATAATCAATAGGAGGTTAACCGATGTCATATCCGGTTAATGATAACAATTCATCATTAAATATTAATAAAGATTACACATGGGACCAGGAAGATGTTGCTGAACTGTTCGGATGTTTTAGAAAAGTATATGAACAATTCCTTGGTATGACGGATGAGTTAAATTCGAAATACAAAGATTTTATTACAGATGAAACCCATACCGGTAACGAGGCTGACAGCACCAAGAATTATGCCAAGAATAAGCAACAGAAGACAAATAATGATCTGAGATACCTGCTTCAGTTGTTCGACAGCAACCAGACTGATCTCCTGGATTCATTTAAAAATGAATTAAATGAAGATGATACTGCTCATTACAAACTCTCACGCCTGGAAAAGATTATAGAGGATTTCATGCTGTTCAATGAGGATTACAGAACAGTAAGTAAGGATATTAACAGGCTATACAATAATGTGTGTTCACGAGCTGCGGTTACTGGAGTAGAATTCACAGAACCGTCTTCATTTAATGTTGTTAAGAATTTTGATGCGCTTACGGATGAATCAGGAAAATCCGGAATGCTCCCGAAGGTTAGGGATGATTACAATGCGTTTATTGAGGGCCATTCCGGAGAACTGAATGGCTCGCATACAGAGGCACTTAAGAATGATATAAAAGCGCTCCTTAAAAGTATGGTCGAGCAGATGTCTGTTAAGATCAAAGATGCGGAGCTAGATAAGACTAAGATCGAACTTGAAAGTAAAGGCTTTGAAAGATACGGTAATGGTAGAAGTTCGGGTGCGGGTGTTGGAAAGAACATGATGTTCTCAATGGTTCGTCCCAATATAGCGAATCCGGTCTTGGCCGGTATGAGCGGGAAATCGCGTGAATCCTATCTGTCGAGATTATCCACTTCTGCACGATTTGCTGCCGGAGCAAAGCCCGGATTTATTGCGTATGCATCAGATCCTGTAAATATGTCCACAGGTAATTATGTAAGTGAAGAAACGGACATTAAAATTGGCGGAACCTATCCTTTAGTCTTCAGACGTTTCTATAATTCTATATTCGAACAGAATGATGGAGGAATACTTGGCGCCGGATGGAGTACGGACTTTGGTGAGCGTATGTTAAGAGACGGTGATGATATTACCATTTCTTATTCGGATGGAAGTAAGGGAACGTATAAACAGATCACGATACGCGGAAAGAAAGCATGGGAAGAGATCCATGGTGAACCCGGAGTATTAAGCGAGGAAGATGATGGATTCATCGTTCGGATGGATAGCGGAAGCTATGTGAGATTCGATAAGTCCGGTCTTGTTACGGAGAGAGGAGATCATAACGGGAAAACATCCGAGATGATCTATGAAAGTGTGGATGGGATCAAGCGCCTGGCGGCTGTAAAGACTCCGGGACAGGGAGCTTTTTTGCTTAATTATGGAATAAACGGAAGGCTTGAAAGTCTTAAGGATCATACAGGCAGAACAGTAAGATACAGTTATGAGGGAGAGTGCCTCACGGGCGTTATATATCCTGACGGCACAGGCAAAACATATAAGTATTCTGATGACGGACGTATAAGCGCTGTTGTTAATCGCAGGGGTATAACATCGATACAGAATTCTTATGATGAAGCAGGAAGGATAACAAAGCAGGTCTTTGCTGACGGCGGGTGCAATGTATGTGAGTATGACGACGGATCACAGACTGTCACTCTGAGAGAAGCTAATGGCAATGTTCTTGTATATGAGCATGATGAATTCCTGCGACATACTGCTACTAAGTACTATGACGGAGAGGAAAGATTTACTTATAACAGGAAAAATCAAAAGATCTCATATACAGATAAACTCGGATTCACAACCAGGTACAGCTATGACAACAAAGGACATCTTACATCTGTAAATGATCCGGAAGGAAATAAGACATCTATTACCTATAATGCGAAGGGAAAAGTGTCTACAGTCAAGCTTCCTGATGGGAACTCATATAAGTATTCATATGATGTGTTCGGTAATCTGTTTGAAGTCAGGGATCCGCTGGGGAATAAGAGAAGATTCTATTACGAAGGAAGACAGCTTATCAAGGTTAAAGATGAAGAAGGTAATATCACACTTGTAGATCATGATGAGGATGGTAATATATCCTGCTTAACGGATCCTGCAGGTGTAAAGACTTTCTATAGCTATGATGCCCTTGGACGAGTAAAGTCGACCCGTGACATGACCGGTGCTGAGACAGCGTATGAATATGATAATGCCGACAGACTGATCGCTGTGACAGATCCTCTTGGTAACAGGACTGCCTATGAGTATAACGAAGCAGGCAAGGTTACGAAGCTTGTTAACTCAGACGGCGGTGAGAAGAGTTGGAAATATAATGAAATAGGCCGCCCCTGTGTATTTGTTGATGAAGAAGGCAGGACGACTGAAGTATCCTACAACACTATGCATAAGAAGGATAAGATCATTCTTCCTAACGGAGGTGTGATCAGATATGAATACGATCCGTTGATGAGGATAACAGGGATAACAGATCCTGAGGGCGTGATCAGATCTTATACATATGATGCAAAGGGAAGACGCACATCCGAATCGGTAGCAGGTAAAAGAAAGGCCGCCTATGAATACGATACTCTGGGCAGAAGAACAGCGGCAACGGATGCTGTCGGGAATACTACAAGATTTAAGTATGATAATGTTGGAAATCTGATCGAAGTAATTGATGCATGTGGTAATACTACACGCCGTGAATATGATGCTGTCGGAAGACTTATTTTAGTTGTTGATCCGATCGGTAATACGACTTCCATAGAGTATAACGGATCAGGGAAGGTAAAGTCTTCTACAGACGCACTTGGGCGCAAGCGTGAATATGAATATGAAAACGGTAAATTGGTTGCCGAAAAGTATCAGGGGAAGCTCATTAAAAAAAGAGAGTATGACCAAACGGGCAGACTGTCTAAGGTTATATATGCCAATGGACATACCCTGACATACATCTATGATGCCGCAGGAAGAGTAACACATATGGAGACTTCTTCCGGGAGAACCATAGATAATGAATATGACAGCATGGGACGCCGCATCAGACAAAATGACTGCGGAAGTGTAACCGCATATGAATATACAGGAACAGGGAAGCTAAAGAAGATCACTGATGCTGTAGGTAATGTAACAGAGTATTCATATGACGCACTGGGACAATTAAGCAGTGTGGAAAGAAAAGATAAGAACGGTAAAGGTCATCTGACTGTTTATGAACATGATCTTGCAGGAAGACTTGTAAGTGTGATCGATCCTCTCGGAAATAAGGAAACATACACTTACGACGATGAAGGAAAGCTTAAGATCAGGAAAGACAGAGATGGGTTCGATACGGCTTACAGATATGATGAAATTGGCCTTATAAGCGGTATTGATTATGCAGACGGCAAGTCCGTAAAGCTTTCTTATGATGCTCTTGGAAGACTTAAGAAACTTAACGACTGGCTTGGAAATACAGATATCGTTTCCGATGCTTTAGGCAGAGTGATCAGCGTGACCGATCATAATGGAAGGAGCGTGGGATATGAATATGATGCTGCAGGAAACAGAAGTGCAGTAATATATCCTGACGGCCATGAAGTCAGATACGAGTATGATGATGACGGTAAGCTTGTGTTCATAAGAGATGAGGATGCCGATGTGGAATACATCTATGACAAGAGCGGCAGACTCACCGGAAAGAATTTCGCTAATGGAAGCGGATGTACATATGAGTATTATCCTGACGGACATATCAAGTCGCTTATTAATGCTGATAAAGATGGAATACTTGATGATTTCAGCTATGAATACAATGAGAAGGGGCTCAGGACTGCTGTCACCAGAAGACGCCGCGGAATGGAGGAAGTATCGGGAAGATACGAATACAATTATGATCCGCTGCAGCGTATAGAGAGCGTTCTTAAGGATGGCAGCCTGCTCAGGTCATATACGTACGATGAATTCGGAAATCGTGTCCGCATGGAAGAGGAGACCGGACGAGGTCCGGTAATTACTGACTATATGTTTGATGAGGCTGACAGGCTGATCAGTGATCAGGTGGCAATAGACGGTGAGGTTGAGACTTCCAACAGATATACATATGACGGAAGAGGAAATCTTGTTGAGAAGATAGTTAACGGAGTATTAAAGAAGACATATTCATTTGATGCCGCGGGAATGATGACAGCAGTTGAAGATCCCGAGACAGGAAGAGCAGACTACGATTATAACGGCCTGGGATTCAGAACATCCATGGTAAGTGATAATGCCGGCGTAGTCGCTAAAACAGAGTATCTCATCGATATAACAAGAGATGCTTTCAACCTGCTTGAGATGACAGTAGATGGCGAGAAAGAGAGCTTTGTATATGACAGAAATGTAGTAAGTATGAAGCAGCACAGCGGAGACTCAAGGGTATCTTCCTTCTATCTGCAGGATGAACTGGGCAGTACGATGCGCATGACCGGAACGGACGGCTATGCTTATGATGCCTATGCTTTCGATGAATTCGGAAGAGACATCTCATCATATGATAGAAAAGAAGCAGAGAAGGATTACATTAAAGAAGGTAACCTGATACAGCCTTTCGCCTTCACGGGATACCAAACCGACAATATAAGCGGTATGTATTTTGCTCAGGCAAGAAGCTATGATCCTGCAACCGGAAGGTTTAACGGGAAGGATATAAAGCCCGGAAGTGTAATGCTGCCTGACAGTTTGAACAGATATGTTTACTGCCTGAGCAACCCGATTCAGCTTGTTGATGTGAATGGCAAGTGCCCGGAAGGGGATGAAGGAACAACAGATACTTCACCGGATCAGGGTGATATACCTGCTCAGTTCGACGTGGATTTCAATACTGTTCCGGATCAGTATAAGGAAAGTTTTGCACAAGAGAGGCGAGATTTATCAAGTGACTGGATAGATAAATATGTAGATAATAATAGAGAAAATCTATTTGATTTTTCTGTCGGGTCAGAGATGGACGATTTTCTGCAAGCTCGTTCTTCTCAGAATCATTCGTTTCCTTCATCTATAGGAGCTTATGGTTCTAATACGGTACAGTCAGTGTGGTCGCTTTCAGAAACTGAAAAAGTAAATATGTTCTGTGACGATTGGAAAGATTATAACAATGGTACTGCTTTGGATATAGATCTGTTTAATTCAAGACGTGTAAGTCTTTTAGATCAAAATTATTATAGTCCTCAATTAAGCGATAGAGTAACCCCTAATCTTGATTATAGCAATTTCGTTAAAGATAATTCAGAATTACAGATATCTAGCGGAGAATCCAATATAAATGGAGCTGATGGAGATGGGAATGATTATTCGCTAAATGAAGATTTAGAAAAAACCACACATCCGGTGATCATTGTTGGAGTTAGTGGCTCGGCAGGGGCTGGGGAGAACGTTGTTGGCGGTGTTCAAACTGTTATTGATCCAACTTTACTGTTGTCTGATTTTAAACACTCTATTGCAATACAAGGTGTTGGAGGATTTGGCATTGAGGCAGGGGCTTCTGCTCGGGGGTCGGTTTATGTAGGAACAATGGTTGTAGATAAAATAAAGAATCTTGAGGGGTTTGGGACTGAAGAAGGCCTATCCGGAGGAGAAGGAATGGAATTTGGAGTCGGAGGATGGCAATCAGGAGAGGAGACTGATCCGTCTAATAATTATTATGGGGGATATATTTCTGCCGGTATTGGGGTTGAAGGAACGGGTGCCAGTGGCCACATTAATATGACGGGAACAACGCCTTCTTTTTACCCTTTTAAATTACCGGATTATATTATTTCTGCGATAGGATGGGGAAATTGTGAAGAATAAAGAACAAGTTAAGAAAAAAATCATTATACTGTTGTGTTTGTTTACTGGTCTTGTGATATATACTGTGGCGCTAACTCTATATTATAATAATAAAGCAAAAGACTTTGTAAATGTGAAGCTTAAGAATGTAGTCATTAAAGTGCCCAATTGTTATTTCAGTGAAGATGCTTATCATAGTGAAGGAATTTTTGTTATTGACAACAGGCAGTGTACTGTTATTGCTATTGATCTGGACAATATTTCTGAAAGGGACAAGGAAGTATGCAGAGTTATTGACTGGGATAAGGCGGATTATTTTTATAAAGCAAAAAATGAAAATGATGTCGCATTTGCCATAGAATTATTCTCGCCTATGTTTTCTTATCATAGATATAACGGTGGAGAGAATAAGCATACACTTAAAAAATATTGCTATATTGGAGAGTACAATGGCCACGGACAGATTATGTATTATACAACCACTGATCCGGATACACATGTTTTGTATGCGATATTTGATCATGACGAAGATGACGGTTCTACAAGCAAAGAAAATATTGATTTGTTTGGATGTGTTTTTTAAGGTAGACACTAAAAATGATATTTTTTTGGAATTGAAGTGTTTTATAGAGGAAGTTTTTACTTGATATAGATAAACAGAAAGGGAATGGTTAGTGATGAAAAAGTCAAGAGAGACCATGGTAGCTATTTTATTGGCAATTATAGTAGTAATACCGGGATGCTCTTTTAATTATGAAATAAAACTTGATCCTAATGAGAAAGGAAAACAAGAGGAAACTCTCGAAGAGGATGATACTAAATCAGATTCTGGATCAAATCCTGAATCAGATTCAAATGAAGGAACCATACAATCCGTACCAATTGAGGGAAAATATGTAGCGGATTATGATATAACGGATTACTATGTGGACTATTTAGTTTCGTTGGACAAAATAGATAAAGAAGATGTTACCGGGAAAGTGTATAGAGTGATGCTCCTTACGCTAAATGATGACGGGACGTTTGTAATGGAAACAGATTATGATCAGACGAAGGAAAATATTTTGAGTTGGTATTATTCCAATGAGGATGAATTTTTTTTAAAAGCCCTTGGCGTAGAAACAATTGAACTTGCCACTGCTATGGCAAGCGTAGAAAACTGTACTTATGAAGAGTACAAGGCAAGCTTTAGCAGAGGGTGGGAGAAGGGATTTGATTTATCCTTTGAACAATCAAAGAACAGTGAGCAACAAGAGAAATGGGATGGAGCAGGGACTTACTATGTAGATGAAGATAAATTAACACTTTTAAATAATAATACAGATAGAATGATTGGGACGATACGAGGTGACAAAATATCATTTACTATGGTGGATTCCAATATTATGTTGTTCACTAAAACAAATGAGAATTAAAGTTAGTTTAATTATTAATCAATAGTTGATAGTTGCAATTTCGGTTGGATGAAAACTAAAAATGTTCTGGAAATATGTTTAATAGTGTTTGCCGTAGCGTTTATCGCCTTGTTTGCAGGGGGTATTTTTGTGCTGTGGAAACTAAACTCATACACGGCAGGCAATTGGAAAGTTGAACAGGATGTCCGTGACAGTATAGAGTATGTTTATCCGGAGTTGGATTACTCAATAGTATCCCGTAAATTATACAATACTAAAGTGGAAGGACAGGAAAAGATTGTTTGGGAATTAGAGATCAAATGTAAAGATACTGATAATACATATACTTTTTTTGATATCAATAATAAAACTGAAGAACGGATGTACTTCCAAGTTGCCGATTATGCTGCCATGCATTTTGATTATATCGAAAAGATCATGGATGACATTGATGAACAGTATGACCTCGGAGATCATAGAGTGGAATATGAAAATGAGATTTATAAGTGGTCAAGATATGAGTTTGAACTAACCGATATAGATAAGACAGATGACGTTGTAGATCAGGTCTCTAAAGTATATGATGGCGCTCTTGCTGCTTCAAAAGGAAGATATCCTGTTGATATTATTTGTATGGTAAGTTACGGAGATAAAGAAAAAGGATTTTTCACCAGAGACTTCTATAGTAAAGGAATTGTCACAATGGATGAAAATGAGAGGAAAGCTTATATAAGAGAAAAATTGGAAGAGCTTAAATAAGTCATTAAGATTTGGGGAGGAACACCGGTTAATTTCTATGGATGATAAGATAATCATAATGTTTAAAAACATGAAGACAGGAAGCAGTGTCGATCTGGAGGTGCCTGCAAACCTGTCTGCAAACGAATTTATAAATGGCCTGAATAAGGGGCTTTCTCTTGGTATCGATATGGAGGATCCCAAAGAGTGTTATATGAAGTCTAAGGATCCGATAGCGCTGATCCGCGGCGAAGCTACACTTGAGGAGATAGGATTAAGAAACGGTAGTACCGTTTTTTTTGATGAGGATAAGCGGGAGGATTTATGAATTACAGGATAACGATCTACAACTCCCGGATTTATAAGGAAGTGATCATAGATTCGGAGAGCTTTAGGGAATTGAGTATAGGAACCGGAGAAGAGTGTCAGGTTGCTCTTGTTCAGGGAGACTATAAGACAGATTTCAAGCTTCTTGTGAACCGGTCTAAAGATACCTTTAGTATATCCTGTGATAAAGAAGTATATATAAGCGGGAAGGATGATGCTCGCGAGGATATTCATGAATTTGAGCCCGGAGACAGTATAGTTGTCAGATATTCGGATTCGGATGAGGATGTTATTTTTATTGACTTCATGATCGATTTTGGAGTTATTCAGGATAACTACAATCTTTCGATACTTATCCCCGAAGGACGTAACGTATCGGTGGGTGGTGCAAGCGGAAGTGATATTTTCATCAATGACAGCAATTTATCCGGGAAGACAGCACTGTTGTCTCGAAGAGATTTAGGATGGGTGCTTGATACGGGGACACTTTCTTTTGGCGTAATGGTGAATGGTTTTCTTCATAAGGAAGCTGAAGTCTCACTGAAGGACAGTGACTTTATCTGTATAAACGGGTACTTCTTCTATCTTGAGAATGGGAAGGTCTATACCACAGATTCCGGAAAAGTGACGACCACTCTTTCGTCCTCTCTTATAGAAATATCCGAAAATCATCTTAAGTATCCGAAATTCATCAGGAGTGTCCGCCAGCAGTATGAGGATCCGGATGATAACATTAATGTGCTTCCTCCTCAGACAGCTCCGGCCAAGCCTAAGAAAAATCTGCTCCTTAGCCTTATCCCGTCTTTGACAATGCTTTTTGCCATGATCCTCTTGAGAGGGATGATGGGCGGGCGAAGCATGCTCTATGGCCTGTATTTTGCTATTACAATGGGGATCGGAATAGTTACATCTGTTATTACGTATTTCAGCAGTAAGAAGGAATATCGTAAGCAGATGGTTGAACGTGTTGAGAAGTATAATAAGTATCTTGATGATAAGGAAAATGAGATCATGGAAGCCCGTGATAACGAGAAGAATATTTTCCGCAGAAGATACTACTCGGTTGAAGAAGAGATAACATTTATTGAAAGATTTGATTCCAGATTATTTGACAAAGCAACTGCCGATAAGGACTTTCTCGATGTGTATATCGGACGGGGCAGAGTAGAGTCGGTATGCCCGATAAAATACAACGCGCAGGAATTTGTATCTCTTGATGATCCTATGATGGAATATCCGGAGAAAGTTCACGATAAGTACCGCTTTATTGATGATATGCCGGTCGTACTTCATCTGGCAGGAATCAACGCTGCCGGAGTAATAGGTGTACGCAGTAAGCTGTATCAGATGGCCAAAAACCTGCTGATATCTGTTTGCAGCGGATATTTTTGGAATGATGTTAAAGTTTTCATGGTTATGGATGAGATTGATGCACCCGACTTTTCATGGATAAGATGGTTCAGACATCTGACTTCGGAAAACAGCAGGATGAGAAATCTGATCTATGATGATCAGAGCAGAAAGAGCGGGCTTGGATTTCTCTACGAAGAACTCTCAACCCGTGACAGTATGGATGAAACGACCTTAAGAAGTCTGCCTTATTATGTAGTATTTTTATACAGAACAGATAAGATAATGAATCATCCTGTGATGAAGTATGTGGCAAAGGCAGAAAAACTTCATTTCTCATTTATATTCTTCGAAGAATATGAGGAGATGCTTAATAAAGATTGTGATATTAAGATCTACCTTGAACCTCAGGATAACAGAGGCTATATTCAGAAAGCTAAGGATGGCAGAACTGTTCAGAGCTTTGTATATTCCCATGTGGACAGAAAGACAGCGGAGATGTGTGCGCTTCGCCTCGGATGTGTATATGTGGATGAGATAAGTCTGGAGAGTACTCTTACCAAGAACATCACTCTGTACAAGCTGCTTGGAATAATGAATGCCTATGATCTCGATCTGTCATCCAGATGGAAGCAGTCGAAGGTTTACGAGAGTATGGCCGCACCAATAGGTGTTAAGAGTGACGGAAGCATATTGAGTCTCGATCTTCATGAAAGATATCATGGCCCGCATGGTTTGGTTGCGGGAACTACAGGCTCCGGTAAATCGGAACTGCTCCAGTCCTATGTGCTGTCTATGGCAACTCTTTTTCACCCCTATGAGGTCAGCTTTATAATCATAGACTTCAAGGGCGGCGGAATGGCAAATCAGTTCAGGGATCTTCCGCACCTTAATGCTGCTATCACCAATATCGACGGTAAGCAGATAGACAGATCCCTTATATCCATAAAGGCAGAGCTTCTTAGGAGACAGGAGCTCTTTGCAAAGTATGACGTCAACAGGATCGACGACTATATCAAACTCTTCAGGGAAGGAAAGACGGATATTCCTTTGCCTCATCTTATCCTTATTGTTGATGAGTTTGCAGAGCTTAAGAGCGATCAGCCGGAATTCATGAAGGAGCTGATCTCCGCTGCGAGAATCGGACGATCCCTCGGCGTACATCTTATACTTGCGACTCAAAAACCTGCCGGTGTGGTCAACGATCAGATCTGGAGTAATTCGAGATTTAAGCTTTGCCTTAAGGTGCAGGATCAGAATGACAGTAAGGAGGTACTGAAGTCTCCGCTTGCTGCCGAGATCAAAGAGCCGGGCCGCGCTTATCTGCAGGTGGGCAATAATGAGATATTCGAATTATTTCAGTCGGCATACAGCGGTGCACCTACACATGTCGGTGATACAGAGAGTAAGAGAGCTTTCGAGATTGATGCAGTATCATTATCAGGAATGAGAATGCCTGTCTACAAGCAGAAGCCTGAGAAAGCTGAAGGCGATGAGACAGAGCTTGATGCGATAGTTAATTATATAAATGTATATTGCGAGAAAAAGAATATTAAGAAACTGCCCGGAATCTGTCTGCCGCCCCTTGAGGAATTGATCCCTTATCCTGAGCGCATGGAGACGGAAGGGACAGACATCATTGTTCCTATCGGTATATATGATGATCCCTCACATCAGGAACAGAAGGAATTGTCGGTTAATTTCTCTCAGAATCATGTATTTATACTTGGATCATCACTGAGCGGAAAAACCTATCTGATCCAGAGCATGATCTATGGTCTGGTATCAAAGTATTCGCCTGAAGATGTGAATATATACATTATGGATTTTGCATCCATGATACTCAGATCGTTCGAAGGACTGGGACATGTCGGTGCCGTTGTGACGATAAATGAAGATGATAAATTAAAGAACATGCTTCAGTTCTTCAGCAAGATGATAGAAGAGAGAAGACAGATACTTGCTAAGATCGGGTTGAGTTCCTACAGTGCATATCGTGAAGCCGGGTATAGGGAACTTCCTCAGATAGTTCTTTTCCTTGACAACCTTACGGCATTCAGGACGGCTTTTCAGGAGCATGAAGATGAATTCATAAATATATGCCGGGATGGCGTTGCAGTGGGACTCTCCATTGTTGCTACCAATCAGCAGATGGCAGGAACCGGCTATCGTCTGCTGACAAACTTTGCTGTTCGCATCGCGCTTCACTGTAATGAGAAGACTCAATACTCGGGACTGTTCGATTCACCTTCCTTACAGCCTGATGATCATCCCGGAAGAGGTATTATCTCACTGGATAATAATCTCAGAGAATTCCAGTCCTATATTGCTTTTTCTATGGGTAAAGAAGTTGAACGTAATTCTGCCATTAAGGATTTTATCGAAAAGACAAATTCAAGATACAGGGGAAAGAAGATCAATGCCATCGCATCAGTTCCCGATAAGATAACAGATGAGTTTATCATGTCTGTATTTGATGAGAAACCGCTCTATGATAACAGACTTCTTGTGGGTGTGGGCTACAAGGATACAAAACCTGTATTTGTAAATATGGCTGAGAATCCTCTGATGGGAATCTGCGGAAGTGACGAGATGGGAAGGATCGGTTATATCAGATATCTGATAAACGAGTATGCTGCCAATAGTGATAATTCGCCTGTGCGGCTGTATATTGCCGATGATCCGGATGCTGCGCTTCGGTTCTCGGAATCGTTGGATATTACTACAGAGTATTCATCGAGCGTTAGTGATATAGTCGATATGCTTGAGAAGGTTCATGGTATTGCAGAGAGTCGTTATGAGAAGTGGAAGAACGACTCGACAGCATTAGACGACGAGCCGTTGGTGATCTTGCTGCTTAATTCCAAAATGTCAGCAGATGTTTTGGTATCAACAGATGAGACCGCAACGCAGTTTAGCAGTATAGTCAGAGAATATGCAAAGTGCAGGGTATGTATTCTGATCGCCAATGCCGAAAACAAGATGGGCTCTTCCTATGGCTCCGGTCAGATATTATCTGCACTCAGGGATTCCGGTAATCTGCTTATCTTCGAAAATATCGGAGATATCAAAATACTAAATATCCCCATGGCTTCAGTTCGAGCCTTCAAGAAGGCAAACGGAGCAGGTGATGCCTTCTATCTCCGCGGAAATGATCTGATCAAATTAAAGACACCGATCATGTGAGTTTAGAGAAGAACTCCCGGTTTGACTGTGATGAATAGTATGGATAACAATATCCAAATGTTTAATAGAAAAATGGAGCTTCAATATAGAAAAAAGAACCTTGTATTTGCTTTCTCGCTACAAATTCACAGATTTGTAGCGAGAAAATGTTGACTTTTTTGCTACAAATTAATAAAATTGTAGCGAAAGGAGATGAGTGTATGGACGAGAGAAATACTCTTGATAAGTTACGCGAAGAGCATAATGGTTATATTCGATTAATAGATGCTCAAAATGAAGGGGTATCAAAGTATGTTGTTATGGATTATATTCGTAAGAATAAAATGGAAAGAGTAGCTCCTGGCATATACATTTCGTCTGATGCATGGGAAGATAGATTGTATTTGATGCAGCTTAGAAATAGAAAAATTGTATTTTCTCATGAGACAGCTTTGTATATACATAATCTTTCAGATAGAGAGCCTTTTTTTCCTGTAATTACAGTTGGACGAGGATATAATGCAAAACATTTAAAAGATAATGGTGTTGTAGTACATACGGTAAGACCGGAATGGTTAGAACTTGGCTTGACGCAGGCGCAGACTTTTACCGGTAATACGGTGCGAATCTACGACAGAGAACGTTGTATATGCGATATTATCAAAAATAAAAACAGGATGGATATTCAAGTGTTTCAGATGGCCTTAACATCTTTTTTTTCAGACAGTAAAAAAAATATCCATAACCTAATGGAATATGCTTGTATTATGGGGATTTCAGATAAGGTGAGACAATATACTGAGGTATTATTATGATTAAAAGTGCTACAGCCGTAAAGGCAAAGATAAAAAACAAAGCAGGTGGAAACAGTGACAAATCTCAGATCATATTAAGAATATATCTGATGGAAAGACTTTTGGAGAGAATTTCTTTATCGCGATATAGAGATAATTTTGTATTAAAGGGAGGCCTTTTGGTTTCTTCTCTGGTAGGCGTGGATATGCGTTCAACCATGGATATAGATACTACAGTAAAATCACTTCCCTTAAATAAAGACTCAGCACAAAAGATTTTGGAAGAAGTAATGGCAATTGACCTAGAGGATGGAGTAGTTTTTCGTATAACTAAAGTGCAGGATATTATGGAAGGCCATGAGTATGAAGGCGTTCGTTTTATGATTGAATGCACAATGGATAAGTTAAGACAGGTCATTAAGATTGATATTTCAACCGGTGATGAGATTACGCCGAGGGCAATAGCATATAAGTTGCCACTTATTATTGAGAATAGAACAATTGATCTTTGGGCGTACAATTTGGAGACGCTTCTTGCGGAAAAACTTGAAACTATTATGGTAAGAGCCGAAGCCAATACAAGAATGAGAGATTTCTATGATATACATGTTTTACTTAATCAAGAGGTGGTTACTGTAGACAGAGATACACTGAAAACTGCTTTTTATGCTACATGTAAGAGAAGAGAGTCTAAAGAGCAGATTGCGACGATAGATGATGTTATCAATAAGATTGCTGATGACGAAGTAATGAAGCAGCAATGGGATAACTACCAAAAAACAAATTATTACGTTGGTGCATTAGAGTGGGATGATGTGATAGGAAGTGCAAGAATACTATGCACTATAGTCAAGTGAGTAGACACGATTTGTGAAAATATTAATCCGGAATCAGGTGTTAGTCCTGATTCCAGAATAATTGTATCGGCATAAAAATAAACCACCTGCTATGCAGGTGTGTTCCCCAAAAGCTTTAGCTTCAAGAAAAGACCTCCAAGAGTATAATTATTGCAGGTTCGCCAACCGCAAAATTACATCAAGGAGGTATCCGAAATGGATAAAAATAGTTTAGCACACACGACATGGGAGTGTAAGTATCATATAGTATTTGCACCAAAATATCGTAGAAAAGTCATATACGGGAAAATAAAAGCTGAGGAAGTCAATGGGGACGGTTCCCATTGACTTATATTATTCAAAGGAAGTCAATGGGGACGGTTCCCATTGACTTATATTATTCAAAAAGCAGGAAAGAATAGAAGTCAACGAGAACCGTCCCTGTTGACTCCGGTTGACTCTAAGGAATAGTGATTGTAATGAAAAGATTAAATTTAATAATTGTATTAACAGGAATGTCGCTTCTTCTTGGGTGCGAAGACACTAAAGGTGAAGCATTGGTTGACGGGGATAATAATGAACTCGTTAGTATTGAAGTAACCGAAAAACCGAAGGCGCCTGCTATTGCACCTACAATCGAGCCCACAGTTGATACAGACGAAATTTTGTCACCGGATTCTGCTACTTCGGAAATCACAGAAATCCCGATTAAGGTTTTCTCTGAAGAATTGGGGGATGGAGAAATATTAACCCGGGAAGAGCTTGATGAAATTAGTGAAAATATTTATTCATCCCATGATTGGCTATTTTTACTTTCGACTTATGATACACCGGAAGAAATTGACTGGGACACAGTATTTTACAGTAGGGCAGGATTGGAAAGAGCATTTTATTCGGATGAAGATCTTGAGAAGTATCTGGATGAAATGGATGAAGAAGAGATTGAATACGATCTCTTGACTATGAGTGGAGAAGATGTAAGAGATTTTGTAAAGGAAAAGACCGGAATAGAGAATTTTGATGTTTCACAACTTACCGGGTGGGTATATTTAGAAGATTCAGACATTCTTATGACAGAAAGAAGTGACTGTATTCCGCCAGAAGAATTTGAGTTTGAGGAAGGCAGGAGAAAGGATAACAGAATAGAAATTCATGTAAACAAGGCTTGCCTTTCGATGATAATAAAGGATGATGGTTCCTATCAGTTTGTGTCAAATAAAGATATTTGGCAGGAAAAAGCAATGGATATGGAAGGCGTACCGGATAACAGTTACGGAACAGATATATACGTGCTTCTTTATGATTATTATCCTGAAATAAGGGTGGTAGCTGATAATGAATTGATATTTGAGTGCTTTCCCGTTATTGCCGAAACAAAAGGTCTTTTTAGCTACGTGTTAAATGATGCTAAGTTCTACGATGTTGATAATGACGGCAGGGAAGATCTGATTATTATACTGGAATATGATGATGACGAACCTCACGTTATTATCTGCAGAGTGTTGAAAGAGAATGGGGAATTGTTTCTGGCAGATGGTAACGATGCTGTATCGGAACTGGTCGATGCCAATGTTGAGGATAAAAATATGGACTCAGTTCTGAAATATATTAAGGATCACGAAAAAGAAATAGAGGAATTGTACGATAGTATGGAATAACATGTGGTGTGGATTGGTATAAAAAGGTGCATGGTTGTGAGGAAAATTAATTGTTTTATTTCGGTGTTGTTAATAGTTTTAAGCAGTTTTCTAGGCCTGATAGCAGTAATTTTTGCTTATATTGATAATCTGTTTTCAGTGCCGATCATATATATAGCAATAGCGCTTATCCTGTTGTTACTGTCCGTACAGTTTTTCCGGGCAACTAAGTACAAAAGGCCTGTTTTTCTCATAATCAATATATCTGTACTCCTTGTGTTCGGAGTTGTATTTCTGGCTTCAATCCCCATTAGAAGAGAAAATGACAAGAAGCTTTGGGAGGAGAGAAATAAGATTGTATCGCAGATAGAATCCGGAGAGCTTAATCCTGAAAGCGGAATAGTGTATTTGGATGAAAGCTCTGTGAATGAACAAATATCAGATTCCTGCAGAGTTATCTTAGCGATGGATGGGGAGAACCCGGTGATCTATTTCTTCGAGTATGCCGGAATGCTTGAATCATCGAGCGGTTATATATATTACTCTGATCTGATAGAGGCAAATGATTGCCTTAAGGGGATGAGATTTATTAACAAAGAGAAGATTGAAGGTAATTGGTACAGATGTAGCACTGATTAGGAATAAGACGATAAATGTATAGAAAGTCAATGGGGACGGTTCCCATTGACTTATATTATTCAAAAAGCAGGAAAGTAAAGAAGTCAACGAGAACCGTCCCTATTGACTCGTCTGGGATGAGTTTGAAAAGGCTGTCGGAAATTATTAGGAATAGGGAGACATATAAATGAAAAAGAATAAAAGAATATTTGTTTTTATTGCTGTTATTGTAGGTATAGCAATAGTTTTTTATCTGAAATTATATAGTAGTCCCATTATGTTTACAACAAGTGAGTATTATGCCGGCTTATATACTGATGGAGTTCACTTGACATCGTATTTGGGCAAGGAAGAGAATGTGATAATACCAAACTATATAGGTATTTTTCCTGTTACCGCCATTTCTATTGACTGTTTTAATTTCAATGATTCCATCAGAACAGTGACAATTCCTGATAATGTGAAAAGCATAGGGAATTCTGCTTTCTGTATGTGCAATCATTTAAAATCGGTAAAAGCAAATAATATAAGAGTTGTAGAAAGGGATGCTTTTAATGGCGATTGGAACCTGGAGGTTGTTGAACTTGGTGATAAATTACTAGTGATTGGAGATGATGCTTTTCACGGATGTATGGCATTAACATATATTCCTTCGAAAGAGTCGCTTGAGGAGATTGGAAATCATGCGTTTGAGCAATGTGAAATTGTGGATTCGGGAGACTTAACTGGTATAAATGTTGGCGATGGCGCATTTGACGATTGCCCGTGGTCTAAAGCACGATAGATTCTGATTCAGTAATTGATGACAGACTGAATAATTATATTTATACGGATAATCCATAAGCTGAATCAATAAAAGGTAGAGAGAAGGATTTAATAATGAAGTCAAATATATTTTTGCGTTACGTATTAATAGCGTTATTGATCATTGTGTTTGTGGTTTCTGTATTTTATTTTGGATTGATATTTGGAGCTCCAATCAAAGTAAAAACAAATGAGTATGATGCTGATCTGTATATTGATGGCGCTATGATAACAAAGTATAAGGGGGATGATAAAGATATTGTTATTCCAGATCATATATGGTGGCGTCCTGTGTTTGCAATTGGCGAAGATTGTTTTAGTGGTAATCATGGGATAGAAACTGTCGTTATATCAAATAATGTGAAATACATTAAGAGGTACGCTTTTACAGGCTGTGATAATCTGAAATCAATTGAAGGTGGTAATATCGTAAGCGTAGAGAGGTTTGCTTTTGCTTATGATTATCAATTGAAAAAAGTTGAGTTGGGGGACAAATTGTTTTTTATTGGGGAAAGAGCCTTTGCGAGATGTACATCGTTGAATTATATTCCTTCAAAAAATTCTATAAGAGAAATAGGTAGGCAAGCCTTTGCGGAAAGCGGAGTAACAGATCCAGGGGATTTGTCTGGGGTTGAAATGGCGGACGATGCGTTTGCAAGTGAGATGCTTTCGGAATAAATGCTGTTATTGAGATTTTCAAAACAACATCTATTGTTAATATGTTCATTATATCTATATTCTTCAATTGATAATAGATATGGGAAGGAATGATCAATCATTTATTGTGGATCTGAGATATCAATGTTTTTATGAAATATCGGATAAAGCACAGTATTATCCGGGGTCAAAAAGTCAAAAAATAGACATGAAAACAGAATTTAATAAAGCAACAGGAAATATCTTGGTTAGCGAAGGAGATGGCTGATCTTATGAAGAAAATAATAAAAAAAATTGTTGTTGTGGTTTTAGTATTGGCGATACTATTTCTATTAGCTTATTGTACCTTCCCTATAAAATTTCAGATCAAAGATTATACAGCGGAATTATATTTAGATGGATTAAGTCTTAATAACTATAGAGGGGAAGATAAGGATGTTATAATTCCAAATTTTATAGGAATCATACCGGTTTCTTATATTGATGGACAATGTTTTGAACATAACGATACGATAGAAACTGTTGTTATCCCCAATAATGTAAGAAAAATTGAACCATTTTCATTTCATGGATGCGATAATTTGAAATCTGTTGAAGCTTCGAGAATCAAAGTTATAGGCGAATATGCTTTTTCATGTGATATTAAACTGGAAAGGGTTGAACTTGGTGAAAATGTGCAGACTATAGAGCCACTAGCTTTTGAAGAATGCCATTCCTTAACATATATACCGTCAAGATCATCACTTAAAGAAATTGGTTGGGGTGCTTTTTGGGGGAGCGGTATAGAAGAGATTGGGGATTTGTCAGGGGTGAATGTTGAGGAAGCTGGTATTTTTGAAGATACGCCATGGATGGATAAACAAGATACAGATTACGTTATAATCAATAACGTCCTTCAAAAGTATAAGGGGGACAAGAGTGTTTCGGTTATTCCTGATGAGGTCGAAGTACTGTCACAAGCTTATGAAGCGGAATCTGAGAAACCGTTAACGATTTATCTTCCTGATTCAGTAAAAAAAATTACTTCATTTGGATTGTTCTGTAATCCCAATTATGTGATATATATTCCGGCAAGCGTTGAATACATAGAATATTGTGAACGGGGGAAAAGAAATGGTTGTAAGATCATTACAGTTTCCGGCTCTTATGCAGAGCAGTATGCAATAGATAATGATATCAACTACGAGATCGTCGATGGCTGGGAAGTGCCGGAAGAAGAATAGTTATTAATAATATTGCGATTGATTCAACAATAGCAAAGGCTGACAGATGTCAAATTCGGGTTGTAAAACAGGTTCGTCAATAATGATAAATAAAGATTATACATGGGATCAGGCAGATATTGCCGGTTAGCTGCGATGAATAGTATGGATAATAAGAAAAAAAATATTATACGTATATGCGTTGTTCTTGGTTTTGTCATATATGTGATTGCATTAGCGATTTATGATGATATTCAAGAAAAAAAATATAAAGGCTTCAATTTGAATAGTGTTTCAGTTTATATGCCGAAGGAATATTACAGCGAACCGGATTATCATAGCAATGGACTTTTTGTTATCGATAATAGCCAGTGCTCTGTTATCGCTATCGATTTTGATAATGTCTCTGAGAAGGATAAGGAAGTTTGCGATTTTATTTCGT
>Ga0256407_10005361_pt1 | contig 20644 bp, 16 predicted proteins | sample RumenRJG_04DNA_FD_193489 | JGI IMG/M metagenome (GOLD analysis project Ga0256407, IMG submission 193489) | Bovine rumen microbial communities from Lethbridge, Alberta, Canada - RJG_04 | ecosystem: Host-associated > Mammals > Digestive system > Stomach > Rumen | place: Canada: Alberta... | reverse complement strand
GCTGAAAACCTGGCTAAAGCAGGTTACCTGGCATGGTTTACATTTCTATACCCACGAAGCTGGATTCTAGTGCCATAAATAGCTAGAATCCCGCATCCACAAGCATCTCCATGGTGAGACCTGTTGGCTCTAGGCTGTCATGCCGCATTGCAGATGCTTGTTGATATGCTGACTCTGAAGTGTAAATCTGTGAGGTTGTCCCTAGGCTGTCACACCGCTGACTTGGCGCTGGTCCAAGTCCCATCAGCTTGCCAGCATACTTGTCAACCATGTCATTCCCTAAGCTGTCGTACCGCTGACTTGGCGCTGGTCTAAGTCCCATCAGCTTGCCCACGTACTTGCCAACCAGGTCATTCTCCAGGTTGACCAAGACGCCGGGGCGCTTCGTAAGCAGCGTGGTCTCCTGCCCAGTATGAGGAATGACGGATACCTTGAAGACTCTCTGGTCTACATAGGCCACGGTCAGGCTGATGCCGTCGATAGCAATGGAGCCTTTCTCCACGATATAGTTCAAAATCTGAGGCGTGGTCTGAGTGGTGACCCAGACCGCATTCTCTTCCCGGCGGATGGACTGAATCCTGCCAGTACCATCGATATGACCGCTAACGATATGCCCGCCGAATCGGCCATTTGCAGCCATGGCCCGTTCTAGATTGACACGATCTCCTGGGTGACAGACGGACAGGCTACTGCGACGCATGGTCTCTGCCATTACATCTGCTGTGAAGCCCCCTGGAAGCAGACCCGTGACGGTGAGACAGATGCCATTCACGGCAATGCTATCTCCCACCTGAGTTCCCTGGAGAACCCTCTTAGCGCGGATCAGGATGCTACCAGATCTTCCGCGGACCTGCATGTCCTGGATCACGCCGATTTCTTCTACAATTCCTGTGAACATAACTCTCCTCTCCTATGTGGCTCTTATACTTACTCAGTCCGTGGCAGGCAGCGTAGGCGGATGTCCTCTCCCACTGGATCCATGCCAACAATCTGGAAGCGGTAGGCTTCCTCTGGGAGATTCACGCCTTGTCCCTCCACCGGACTCTTGGCTCTCCCGCCGAAGATCTTCGGTGCGACGTAGACCTGGATCTCATTCACGATTCCTGCTCGTAAAGCGGACTTATTTAGCGTACCGCCGCCCTCTAATAACAAGCTGTCTACTTCCATCTCTCCAAGAACCTGCATGAGCTTTTTTAGGTCGACCCCAGGCCCATCTGCGCTGGGCAGATTCAGTAGGCGGACGCCCAAGGCTTGGAGTTGGTCTACCTTTGACTCCGTCTCTGGAGAAATGTAGACCGACCGGTCGGTTGGTTGTGCTGGCGCGGCTGGATGCTCGGTGGCAGTTGGTTGCGCTGGCACGGCTGGATGCTCAGTGGCAGTTGGTTGTGCTGGCTGCTCTGGAAATGCCGTTACCACGTAGGTGGGGACCTCATGGGCTGTAGCAACTAACTGACTGTCCAGAGGAATCCGAAGATGGCTATCCGCGATGATCCGAATGGGATTCCGGCCGCCTGGGATACGACAGGTCAGCAGGGGATCGTCGGCTAGGACCGTTCCGATACCCACCATGATGGCCATGCAGGCGTGGCGGAGACTCTGAACCTCGGCCCGTGATGCGGGGCCTGTTATCCACTTGGAAGCGCCGGTCTGGGTGGCGATCTTACCGTCTAGGGTCATAGCGTACTTCTGGATCACGTATGGGGTGTGCTTCTGGATATAGTGGAAGAAGACGGGATTCAGGGCGTCACACTCCTCCCGAAGGAAGTCGGTGTCCACCTGGATACCGGCCTCTCTAAGGACGCGAACGCCTCCGCCATTCACCCGAGGATTGGGATCTCTGGAGCCCACAACCACTCGAGCAATGCCATGCTGGATAATGGCCTCCGTGCAGGGCGGGGTCTTACCGTAGTGGCAGCAAGGCTCTAGGGTGACGTAGAGCGTAGCGTCCTGGGCGCACTCTGTCAGAGATGCAAAGGCATTACGCTCGGCGTGGAGTTCTCCGCACTTCTGATGATAGCCCTCACCGATAATGCGACCGTCCCGCACGATTACGGCGCCTACCATGGGATTGGGATGGCACCAGCCCTGGCCCTGACGAGCTAGTTGGATGGCGCGGCGCATATAGATATGGTCCTGTTCTGTCATGTTTACTCCCCCTTCTATTTTGCGGTTGATTTGCTGCCGACGGTTGATTTGCTGCCGACGGTTGGTTTGCTGGCAACGGTTGGTTTGCTGCCGGCGGTTGGTTACACTGTCGCCGTGGAAATCTGGCAATAAAATAAGCTGTGCAAATGCACAGCTTCAGGGCAGGATATATGACGTAAGTAAATGAACCGCTTATATAACGTAACATGCGCTACGCAACACAAGATTGGTAATACAAGCTACGCAGCACTTACTACATAACCTATACCCAGTAAAAAACCCTGCAGTATAAACTGCAGGGCAAATTCATTTACAAACAAGAAATGCAAAGCACACGCTCTACATCTCTACTTCTTTCATCCAGACTTTACTGTCGGTCTTGGAGTTACACCAAGTCTGCCATAACGGCTCGCGGACTTTACCGCCGGTCGGGAATTGCACCCTGCCCTGAAGAATTTTTAGTTTTTGTCTTTCGACTCTGTTAGTATAGCCACTTCTCGTTTAGGAAGTCAATAGGAAGCAGTTGTTTCGCCTTTTTGGCTTGGTTGGCCAAATTTAGATGATGCATGCTGAACTTTGACAGCAAGTAATTGGTTAGCATATCAAGGTGTTTCGCCCATATCGCCTAGCGCGTCGGTAAAAGGCGAGCTCCCGCTGCATTTGGCCGCGAGAACTTGCTTTTGATTTAATTTGTTTCGCCTTTTTGGCTTGGTTGGCCAAATTTGGATGATACATACCGAACTTTGGCAGCAAGTAATTGGTTGGCATATCAAGGTGTTTCGCCTTTTTGGTCCTGCAATCCGAATTTGGGCGATACATACCTATTGGGGAATGTCCTGATCTCCAAAGTCAAGACTCGCTCGCGAGTCTTGCGCGCCGGATTCGGGTCTGCTTCAGCAGACAAATTCCTGTCCGAATCCGTGCGCATCCTCGCGGAGCGTTTAACGCAGTCGGAGCTTGTACCCCGACTGCGTTGAAAGGGCTCTGAGAATTGACGAAACTATTTTTGTATAAAAAAAGAGCAGCCGCTCGGCTGCATCTTTAGGAGAAGGTATTTTTACTATGGGGTAGTAAAAATATTTATATAATGTATTGGGGGTTTTTACAGTTATTATAGTAACACCCCCAGCCCACTAAGTCTGCACAATCTTCACAAAAACTGCTCTCTATTTTTGTGCACATTGTACAGTTTCTAGGAATTAGGCTTCAAACAAGGCCTCAAACTCATCCCGAGAGATCTTTTCCTTCTCTAAGAGGAGCTTGGCAGATGCATGAAGTACATCCATATGGGACTCAATCAGCTTGGTTGCCTTCTTATAACAGTCATCCATAATCGCCTTCACTTCATTATCAATCTCACGGGCAATTTCCTCACTGTACGGCTTGGTATGTGCCAGATCCTTACCCAGGAATACTTCCTCGTCCTCTTCCTGGTAGCAGATGGTTCCGATGGAATCAGACATACCATACTTCATTACCATATCACGGGCGGTGCGAGTTGCCTGCTTGATATCATTGGATGCACCAGTTGTAATATCGCCGAAGATAATCTGTTCTGCAATACGTCCACCCAGGGATACCTGGATATCCTGCAGCATCTTACCCTTGGTCAGGAACATCTCATCCTTCTCTGGAAGTGGCATGGTATAACCTGCCGCACCCATTCCTGTTGGAATAATAGAGACAGAATATACAGGTCCCACATCTGGAAGTAAGTGAAAGAGGATGGCATGACCAGATTCATGGTAAGCCGTAATCCGCTTCTCCTTCTCAGAGATGATCCTACTCTTCTTCTCTGTACCGAGTCCTACCTTTACAAAGCACTCCTTGATATTATGCATAGAGATATATGCCTGATTCTGCTCTGCTGCCTGAATCGCTGCTTCGTTCAAGAGATTCTCCAGATCCGCTCCAGTAAAACCAGCGGTGGTCTGAGCAATCTGCTTGATATCCACATCATCCCCCAGCGGTTTATTTTTCACATGAACATTGAGGATCTCTTCACGCTCTCTTACGTCTGGGCGACCTACATAGACCTTACGGTCGAATCGACCCGGACGCATAATGGCAGGATCTAAGATATCTACACGGTTGGTTGCTGCTAATACAATGGTTCCAGTATTCACATCAAATCCATCCATCTCAACCAGCATCTGGTTCAGGGTCTGCTCACGCTCATCATGGGAGCCGCCCACACCTGCGCCACGCTTACGAGCCACTGCATCAATCTCGTCGATGAATACGATACATGGAGCATTCTTCTTAGCCTCAGCGAACATATCACGGACACGGGAAGCACCGACACCTACGAACATCTCAACGAAGTCGGATCCAGAGATGGAGAAGAATGGTACGCCAGCCTCACCAGCGATCGCTTTAGCTAAAAGTGTCTTACCAGTTCCCGGAGGGCCGACTAAGAGCATACCCTTTGGAATTCTCGCTCCAATGCGAGTGTACTTATCCGGATCCTTCAGAAAGTCTACCACTTCCTCCATCTGCTGCTTCTCCTCATGGAGACCAGCTACATCTACAAAGCGAACCTTTGACTCCTCAGGCTTGGTCATCTTGGCACGACTCTTACCGAAATTCGCCATTCGGTCACCGCCGCCAGCCTGCATGGCCGCACGATTCTGTGCATTCATCAGCACCATGAAAAGCACGAAGAAGGCACCCATCACTAGAATCATTGGAAGGATGCTACTCATCCAGCCATTCTTAGGAACATCTGACACCGTATAGGTCTTATGCTTATTATCCAGATACTCCGTTACCTTATTCACATCGGATACATAGAGAGTTCGCACTACTGTATCCTTACCGTCTGTACGGTAATTCACTCTTCCGGTTGGAACCTCTGCATTCTGATCAATCTCAATGGATGTGGCATGGTCCTTTGTCACATCGTCCTGAAATTTACTATAGCTTACATTAGAGGTATGTCTCTCTGTAGATGAATACCAGAGCGCAACCACCAGAAGCACAGCCAAGATATAAATCCATAGTCCTTTTTTCTGCTTCAAAATAATTCTCCCTACCTACTTCTTTAACTTTTCGCAAAGTAAGATTCCTATCTATTAGTCATCGAATTCCATTACGCCGATATATGGCAGATTGCGGTACTTCTGATCATAGTCCAGGCCATATCCTACAACGAATTCATCTGGGATTGTGAATCCTGTATAGTCCACATGGACATCCACTTCTCTTCGATCCGGCTTATCCAACATGGTTGCTAAGCGGATGCTCTTCACGCCCTTGTCTTCGAAGTACTTTAAGAGGAAGGACAGAGTATTACCGCTATCGATAATGTCCTCTGCAACCAGCACATTCTTACCTGTGACATCCAGATCCAGTTCCTTTTTGATCTTCACATCACCTGTAGATACAGTGCCGCTTCCATAGGAACCAGTCGCCATGAAGTCCATATATACCGGAACAGTAATTCTCTTCGCCAGCTCTGTGCTGAAGAAGGCCGCACCCTTCAGGATACCAACCACTACCAGTTCCTCGCCTTCGTAGTCCTTACTGATTTCTGCCCCCAGCTCCCTGATTCTCTTTGTTACATCTTCTTCAGAAAGCATTACGCGAACATTCTCTGCCATGGGTTCATTTCCTCCAACTAATTGTTAATACGTTTTCTGTATCCGAAGTGACAAGCGCATCTGTAGATTGGCGATACCCCATCACCCACAGCACGCGATTTCCCTCTACCAAGAGAGGAATTTGATCTCTTATCTCTCTAGGAATCTTTTGATCGATAAAATAATCCTTAATCTTCTTATGGTCACCAGCCTTGGACACCTGCATAAAGTCCCCTGTTTTACGGCCTCGAACCATTAGATTGTTTCCTATCATAGCATAATCAAAGCATTTCGTATAGCCTTGGGAAGGGGATTTTATCAGGGCATCATGACCTTCTGATTTTTTCTCACAGCGGATGTCTAGCACCCCGTCCATGAGATCGATTTCCACATGATCCCCTGGCTGGATTGCCCCGATCACCAGTTCCTCCTTTTCCTTCAGCAGGCACTTCTCCTCCTCCGGAAATATAAGGCTCTCTCCACTTGGCACCAGGTAGATATACTTTCCCCTTGCATCGAGGGTCCAGCCCTGTGGAAGTTTCCAGCTTCGATTTCCGGGACTTTCTAATACTTCCTTCCCCTTCTCCACATGCAATCGGCCCACATCATGCCCTGAAAAGGGTATATATTTACGAAACCAATAGAGTAGAACCTCCTGCTTCATCATAGTAGAAGACAGCTCCATAAAGCGCTGCCGATGGATGGGAGGGATCTCTGACTGGCTTAGTTTACATACTTCCTCACTATTCAAGTCGCCCTTCACTGAGTCAAAGGCACATCCAATGGCATCCTCTAGGAAGGCTCCTACTTCTCGCATCCCATGAATGGTCTCACTGATGTGATCGATCGCCTTGGGATTCAGATCCTCTAATACCGGCAGGATATCATGACGCATGCGGTTTCTAGGGATGGAGTCATCCAGATTCGTCCGATCCGTGCAGTAGGGTTGATCCAGTTCTGCCAGATAGGACTCGATCTCACTGCGACGAACTCCTAAGAAGGGACGGATGACATGGCGATAGACTGGACGGAGACCGCCTAAGCCTCTCCAGCCTGTTCCACGAACCAGTTGCAGGAGAAGGGTCTCTACATTGTCATCCATATGGTGAGCTACAGCGATGACTGCCTCCTCCGGCATGGCATCACGGGCTTCATAGAAGGCCTGATAGCGGAGCTCTCTGGCAGCCTCCTCTAAGGACTTACCATATCTCTTGCTGTATCCCGGCGCATCGACACTTTTTTTCACCAGCGGAATCGACAGCTTCTCACAGAGTTCTTCCACGAAGCGCTGGTCCGCTAGACTCTCCTCTCCTCTGATTCCATGCTCTACATGGATGGCAGAGACCTGGATTCCCAGTTGATCCTTCAGACGCCACAGCACATTCAGGAGTGCTACAGAGTCTGCGCCTCCAGAAACTGCTACTAGCACCTGTCTTGTGTTCTTTTCAATTAGATGATTGGCCTCCACATATTGGAGGATTCTTTCTTCAAATGACATTCTTTATATTTCCCATTCAACGGAAAAAAGAATCGCGAGTAAACTCGCGACCCTTTTTAGTCTTTTTCACGAAAGATAATTTCATTCTGATGAACCATGCCGAGCTTGCTCTTCGCAGTATCCTCCACATAGTCTTTAGTCTTCGTATACTTCTCGTAGGATTTTAATTCCTTGGACTTATCCAATTGCTCCTGTTTCTCAGCCTCCTTGGACTTCTCAGTTGCCCTTGCAGCCTGAAGCTTATTATATAAGTTAACCATCCGTACAGACAGAACTGTCACAAGAACCAATAAGGTAACTGCGGTAAAAATCCGCCCGAAGTGCTTCTTACGCTCCTGTCTTCTGACAATGGAATTCTTTTTCTTTTTATTATTCTGCATACAAATTACCCCTTCTAGTACTCTATCGGACATGACGGGCATTCTATGAATCCCGCTTATCCTTTGATCACATAAGTTAGAGATAACGGTACATATTCTCTGCATCTTCCTTGCGGATAGATTCCTTCACGCTAAGGACCTCTGCCTTGACTGTCTTATTACCAAATGCAATCTCGATTACATCACCCGGCTTCACCTGCACAGAGGCCTTGGCTGGGCGTCCATTCACTGTGACACGACCTGCGTCACAAGCTTCATTGGCAACAGTTCTTCTCTTAATTATTCTGGATACTTTTAGGAATTTATCCAGTCGCATTGCTTTTACTTCTTCTGCCAAATTTCTTACCCTTTTTCTTTAGAAAATAACAGGCCCAAAGGATACCCTTTGAGCCTGCAATAAATTAATCCTTTGGGATTATCAACAAATAAGTTTTAAATTACTTGTTTACGATATCCTTAAGAGCCTTACCAGCCTTGAACTTAGGAGCCTTAGATGCAGGAATCTTCATCTCAGCGCCTGTCTGAGGGTTGCGGCCTGTACGAGCTGCTCTCTCGGATACTTCGAAAGTACCGAAACCAACGAGCTGGATCTTCTCACCCTTCTTAAGCTCCTCAGCTACAACGTCTGTGAAAGCCTTAAGTGCTGCCTCAGCGTCCTTCTTGGAAAGCTCAGTCTTCTCAGCGATTGCTGCTACTAATTCAGACTTATTCATGTTTTTACTTCCTCCTGTTTTCATATTGAAAATATTCAGTGTTTTCGCGGCTTTCCCACGAACCAACTTCTTTTTTACTTATAAAGGTTTTCTAGACAAATGTCAAGAAAAATGCCGATTTTATAAGGGTTTCAAAGATTTTTGACAAACTGCTACAAAATCTACCCTTAATCTTTGTTACATCTGTATCTTGCATTCTATACCGAAAACAGTTTCGAAGCCTTAAATTAAAGGCTTTACCAGTGCATCAAGAGCTGCTTTCATCTCATCCTCACGACGAATTGCATCCTCCATAGATGTACCGCGAATACCGAAGTAAAACTTGATCTTAGGTTCAGTACCAGATGGACGTACGCATAACCATGCACCATCTGTTAATTCATAGTAGAGAACATTAGACTTAGGCAGGCCAGTCTCTGTTGTGCTACCGCTAGTCACATCCAGGATCCTCTCCTTATCGTAGTCACGAATCTTCTCAACGGTGTAAGGACCGATCTTCTCAGGTGCATTCTCACGAAGTTCAGTCATGATGGTGCCGATCTTCTCGATACCTTCCTTACCAGCCAGAGTTACAGAGCTTACTTCATCTCTGTAGTAGCCGAAGGTCTCGTACATCTCAAGCATTGCATCCCAAAGAGTCATATTTCTCGTCTTATAGTATGCTGCCGCCTCGCAGAGAACTACACATGCAGCAACTGCATCCTTATCTCTTGCATAGGTTCCAGGCAGGCATCCGTAGCTCTCTTCCATTCCGAAGAGGTAGGTTCCCTTACCAGTTTTCTCGAAGTCTAAGATCTGCTGACCGATCCACTTGAACCCAGTCAGGACCTCGATCAGCTTCACACCGAAGTGCTCAGCAATAGCATCTGCCATATTGGTTGTAACGATGGAACGGATAAATGCGCCATCCTCTGGCAGCTTGCCATCCACAGCCTGCTTCTGGCTCAGGATATAGTAGCCAATCAGGCAGCCAGACATATTACCGGTTAGAGCATGGTACTCACCCGTCTTCGAATCCAGTACATGTACACCTAAGCGATCCGCATCTGGATCAGTTGCCAGGATTAAGTCAGCGCCACCTAATTCCTTCGCCAGCTTCTCACCCAGAACGAATGCCTCAGGGTTCTCAGGGTTTGGATAGGATACAGAAGGGAAGTCCCCATCTGGCTGCTCCTGCTCAGGTACTACATGTACATTTGGGAAGCCCAGCTTCTTTAATACACGGCGAACTGGGATATTACCAGTTCCATGAAGTGGATTGTAGACGATCTGGATGTCCTTACCTACCTGATCGATGCAGTCCTGATGGATTACGACGCCTAAGACTTCCTTATCGTAAGCATCGTCTACTTCCTTATTTATAGTGATATAGAGTCCCTGGCTCTCAGCGCTGGCCTTGTCCATGGTCTTTACTTCATCGAAGGATTGAACAGCGCGAACCTCAGCCATGATACCGCTATCATGAGGAGGAGTGATCTGTGCACCATCTTCCCAGTATACCTTGTATCCGTTGTACTCCTTTGGATTGTGGCTGGCAGTGATATTGATACCAGCAACTGCTCCCAGGTAGCGAACAGCAAAAGAGAGAACTGGAGTTGGGCGAAGTGTATCGAATACATATGCCTTAATTCCATTTGCAGCTAAGCAGAGAGCTGCCTCATCTGCGAATTCAGGAGACATATGACGAGAATCATAAGAGATTGCTACGCCCTGTCCGCCCTTATTTACCTTATTGATGTAATTCGCCAGACCCTGCGTAGCCTTTCTTACAGTGTACACATTCATACGGTTGGTACCTGCGCCGATGATACCACGGAGTCCAGCCGTACCAAACTCTAAGTCTCTGTAGAAACGATCCTCGATTTCCTTCTCGTCTCCCTGGATGCTTCTCAGTTCCTTCTTCGTCTCCTCATCGAAGTAAGCGCCAGTCAGCCATTCATTATACGTATCCTTATAGCCCATTGATCTGCCTCCTATAGTCACTATTTGGTTATACACAAAAATCGGGTTTATTTTATCACAGTTCTCCTAGATAACTCAATCCTTACCCTCATTATCTAGCACATATCCCCTAGCATTTTCCTCTTGTCTTCATTGCATATTCATGGGAAATGTAAACCATGCCCTTATTTGCTGCTATTGCCTAGTAGATTGGTCACCGTATTGGACAGGGTTGTCAGGTAATCCGCAGCAGCCTTTGACGCATCCTTAGAAGAGCTACTTGAACTACCAGAACCAGAACTACTAGAGCCACCAGAGTTTGCGTTATTCGAGCTGGAGTTTTTTGCGTTAGAGTCACTTCCACCAGAGGATTTGCTAGAGCTATTGGAATCCGAAGAACGATTGCTAGAATTCGAGGACTCTCCGCTACTATCCCCACCAGTTGCAGCACTGTTATCGGAATTTACACTTGTGGTTGGGTCTAAGAGGATCTCAGCAGATTCCGAATTCACAATCAAGGTCTTATTCCAGGTATCATAGCCATCCGCAACCACCTTCAGACTATGTCTGCCATAGTTCACGGTCACAGACTCTCCTGCATTTACCTCCTGATTATCTAGGTAGATTTTGGCATTCTCCACGGTACTCGTAAAAGTAATGGTGCACTTCTTCGGGCCCTCTCCCTCTAACTGGGATAGGTCAACCACTGTGGTCTGATCCCTATTCACAGTCACATCCATGCTACCACCGTAACCATTATTGGCTACAGTCAGGCGATAATTGCCTTCCGCCACCTCGATCTTCATCCCTTCTCCAGAGATATTCGTGATAACCTTTGTTCCAATCTCAATCATAGAGTTATCAAACTTACTGGTATTCATAAGCTCAATCGTTCCATGACCTGTTGTGATATTTACACTCAGGATATTCTTCTCTTGACCTACCACAGTCAGGATATCATTTGCACCGATCAGGGTGAGATCAGAGGGATTATCTCCAGAGAATACCTTGGTACTATCCAATAGATGATACTTGGTCTGTCCAATGGTCAGCATCTCATCCTCTGTATTCACCTTATAATTCTTGATCTCCGTCTGCTCCCATACCTTATCCGATAATTGCACCTTGGATAGGATGGTCTTGGTCTGGTCATTTCCTATCTTCACTACACGACCCGAGGTGAAATTCGACCAGCTGGAGGTCTTACCCTTGGCATCTAAGAATTGGGTCATTAGTCCGTAGCGGTATTGCAACGTCTCATTATTGGACAGGTTATAGAGCGTAATGCTCTCCTCCGCCATATTCATATTCTGAATCATATAGAGATTATTGAGACTGGCCTTGGCCTCAGATTTCCCCTGGATTGGATTGGCAGAGTAGAGCCCTGAGCCAACTGCTTCCTTGGACTGATTGCCACAGGCCATGAATAATGTAAGGCCAAGGAGAATTAGGATGGTTCCAGCGACAGATTTCTTCATCATTTGGTCCCCTCCTTCTCTTCATTGGTAGACAGGGATTTGGAATCCACGGTTTTTAAATCGATCTTTGGATCCTTTGTCTTCAGATCCATCGTCTTTAATAGATGTTCTGTCAGATCTATAAGTGTCTCTCTGTCATTCAGATTGGGATCATCTAGTACATTATCTAAGAGAATCCCTAAGACCTGGCCCAGAGCCGGTCCCTTAGGTAGGCCCAGCTCCATCAGCTCTCTTCCACCGATGGCCAGATCCTTAATACATAGAGCTTCCTTTTTCTCCATAATCTCATAGTATCTTCTCTCGAAGTAGTCGATCTGGTTTAACTTTTCTGTTCTACGATAATCACTCTGCCCCAGCATATCGCCGCGCTTTAAAAGGAAGAGGTCTGGGCAGGCCTTGGGTCCGATTTTAGCCACAGCCCTTCTTACAGACCGCTCTGTATCACTGGGCCTCTCATCGTGATAGCGTACTAAGACCTTCACTTTTTGGATGGTATCATTGTCATAACGCATTCTCTTTAGAATTACGCCAGCCATCTTGGCACCCTTTTCCGGGTGACCCTTGAAGTGGTCTACATTTTTCTCATCCGTAGTGCGACAGGCAGGCTTCGCCACATCATGTAGGAGAGCCGCTAGGCGTAGGATCCGATTGGCAGGTGTATGCCGCATGACCTCTACCGTGTGATCTGCCACATTGTACTTGTGATGAATGGTGTGCTGAGGAGTCTCCTCCATAGCTCTCCATTCTGGTAAGAAGATATCTAAGAGTCCCGTCTCATAGAACTTACGAATATGCTCTGGATGGTCCGAGCAGATGGTTTTCTCGAATTCGTCCCGGATACGCTCCGCGCTAACCTTAGACAGTGTTGGTGCTAGCTTAGAGATGGCTTCATAGGTATCCTTCTCGATATCGAAGCCCAATCGTGCAGCGAATCGAATCGCCCGCATCATACGGAGGGCATCCTCTGTGAATCGCTTCTCTGGCTCGCCCACTGCCCGGATGACATGCCGCTTCAGATCCCCCTGTCCATCGAATTCATCCACTAGTCCCCTGGTAGGGTTATAGGCCATTGCATTAATGGTAAAGTCCCTTCTCTTCAGGTCCTCTAAGAGACTAGGGGTGAAGGTCACCTGCTCTGGATGACGTCCATCCTTATACTCTCCATCCACACGATAGGTAGTGACCTCGTATCCCTCATGATCCATCATGACAGTGACAGTTCCATGCTGGATTCCAGTATCGATGGTGTGTCCGAATACTTCCTTCACTTCCTCTGGGAGAGCAGATGTGGTGATGTCCCAATCCTTTGGCTCCTTCCCTAAAATAGAGTCACGGACACAGCCTCCCACAGCGTAGGCTTCATGTCCGTGTTCTTCTAGTGTCTGTATGATATTTTCAACTGCTACTGGCAGTTCCATCTTCATGCTCATTTCCTCATTGGTTTACATTTCTACCCCGGAGACGCCTTATGATTAATGTAAACCAGTGATTAGTAAGCCTTTGCCCAGATAACCATCTTCTTCGCTGGCTTGCCACAACATACGCAGGTGTCAGACAGCTTCTTCTGCTCAAATGGAATACAACGGCTTGTTACGCCCAGATCCTCTTTAATCTTCTCTTCGCATTCCTTCTCACCACACCACATAGCCTTTACAAATCCAAGCTGGTTCTCGAAATGTTTCCTGAAGTCCTCAGTAGATGCAGCCTCATAGGTCATCTCATCCATATGAGCCTTGGCCTTTGCCAGCATATCCTTCTGCATTGCATCCAGAACTAAAGCTACCTTCTCCTGGATACCATCAATCGGTGTCTCGATCTTCTCGAAGGTATCTCTGCGGCAGATGATGCACTTACCAGCCTCGATATCACGAGGTCCGATCTCGATACGGAGAGGAATTCCACGCATCTCCTGCTCGGAGAACTTGAATCCAGGGCTCTTATCTGTGTCATCCACCTTGACCTTGAATCCCTTCAGCATGTCGCGGATCTCATAGGCCTTATCCAGGACGCCTTCCTTCTTCTGCTGAATTGGAACGATATCCACCTGGATTGGAGCGATGTGAGGAGGGATAACCAGACCTCTGTTATCGCCGTGAACCATAATCATGGCACCGATCATACGGGTTGTAACACCCCAGGAAGTCTGCCATACATACTTCAGCTGGTTGTCCTTATCTGTGAATGTGATGTCATATGCCTCACTGAACTTCTGACCGAAGAAGTGAGATGTGCCAGACTGCAGAGCACGTCCGTCATGCATGAGTGCCTCTACTGTGTAGGTAGCCTCAGCGCCTGCGAACTTCTCCTTCTCAGTCTTCTGTCCCTTAATTGTAGGAATTGCCATATCCTCTGCTAAGAAGTCAGAGTAGATATTCAGCATCTGCTGGGTTCTTTCCTCAGCCTCTTCCTTGGTCGCATGGATGGTATGACCCTCCTGCCACAGGAACTCACGAGAACGAAGGAAGGGACGAGTCTCCTTCTCCCAACGAACCACTGAGCACCACTGGTTATAGAGACGTGGCAGGTCTCTGTAGGAGTGCACATCATCCTTATAGAAATCAGAGAAAACTGTCTCAGAGGTAGGACGTACTGCTAAGCGCTCTGTCAGAGGCTCGGTACCACCTGCTGTGACCCAGGCAACCTCGGGGGCAAAGCCATTCACCAGTTCACCTTCCTTCTTGAGGAGGCTCTCGGGGATCAGCATGGGCATGTATACATTCTGAACACCAGTCGCCTTAAAGCGATCGTCCAGAAGTCTCTGCATATTTTCCCATAATGCGTATCCGTAAGGCTTGATTACCATGAATCCCTTGATGTGGGAATATGCAATCAAGTCGGCTTTGATGCAGACATCGGTGTACCACTGGGTGAAGTCTTCATCCATGGAGGTGATCTCTGCTACGAGTTTTTTATCTGCCATGATCTTCTTTTCTCCTTAGTTAAACTACAGTTTCTTAGGCCTAAAACAGCCTTACATATTTTACGGTCCAGGAGGCTATCTGTCAAGGAAAGCCGCGAATTCTTCCCCCTTTGGCATAACTTCGAACTCTACTTCACCATCCATGGATGGAAATGTAAGGCGAACCGATGCTAAGCAGAGCACATCCCCTTGGATTCCTCCATATCGCTTGTCCCCAATAATCGGAATCCCTCGGCTAGAAAGTTGACAGCGAATCTGATGATAGCGACCTGTCATCAGTTGGATTTGAAGCAGAGCCTTTCCGTCTTTTTGGGCTAAGACCTTATATAATAATTCCGCTCTTTTCACAGGGCTCTTTTTCAATCGACTGTATTTTTCCTCCTTTTCCTGCTCTGTCACCACCACTGCATTCTTTGTAACAGGGTCCTTCACCATGTTATCCACAAGGCGGCCTTCATTTTCCAGTGGTAATCCACATTCCGGGACCTGAACCAGTGCATAGTAGATCTTTTGAATCCGCCCCTCCTTCTGCGCTTGAGATAATTCTTTTGCAGTTTTCGGATCAGTCGCCACCAAAAGAAGCCCCTGCACAGGTTGATCCAGTCGTTCGATCACATGTATAGACCGATTTCTGCCACTTCTCTTCTCCTGATTCTTAAGATAGGTCACTAGATCCATCTCTGTAACGGAGGCCGTTTCTGTGGCTAGTCCAGCCGGCTTACATACCACCATGATTCCATCCTTGTCATAGAGGATATCTGCCTTCTTTTTTTCACGTCGTCTAGGTCGGCTCCCTTTTACTTCTCTGTTTTCCATATCGACTTTCCATCATTCTTTCTTACTTATTTTGTAATTATAACATGAGAAATACAGATTTTTTGATTCTTTCTTATCTTTCCTCTATCCCAGTTTTCCAACGGTATTAGAAAAAGCAGGGATATAGACCCTGCTTTCCCATTGGTTTATATTTATCCATACATGCTTACATCTTGAATCGGTATCCTACACCCCAGATGGTCTCAATAAACTGAGGATTATTCTTATCGGTTTCGATCTTCTCACGAATCTTCTTAATATGAACTGTTACAGTTGCAATATCTCCGATGGAGTCCATATTCCAGATACGCTTGAATAGTTCCTCCTTAGAGAATACATGGTTCGGATGCTCTGCTAAGAAGGTCAGAAGCTCATACTCCTTCTGGGTCAACTGCTTCTCATCTCCATGTACCCATACCCGGCGGGCTGTCTTATCGATTTTCAGACCTCTGATATGGATGATATCATTATTCTGCTGTACGGCGCCTGCTGCAGTCAGTCTCTCATATCGAGTGATGTGGGCCTTTACACGGGCAACCAACTCACTTGGTGAGAATGGCTTGGTAATATAGTCGTCAGCGCCCAGGCCTAGTCCACGAATCTTATCAATGTCTTCCTTACGAGCTGAAACCATCAGAATTGGTGTGTTCTGTGTCTCACGAATACGCTCGCAGATCTCATATCCATCTACACCAGGAAGCATCAGATCCAGAATATACAGATCATAGTCTCCCTCTAGCGCACGCTCTAAGCCCTTTGTTCCATCATGTTCTACATCTACCTCGAACTCGCTTAACTCTAGATAATCACGCTCCAGATCAGCGATTGCTACTTCGTCCTCAATGATCAGTATCTTGCTCATCATTCTCCTCCTGCTGTTTTCGGATTACAAAGTACATAACTGTGCCTACATCTTCCTTACTTGTAGCCCAGATAGATCCTCCGTGGTCCTCAATGATTTTTTTCACAATAGAAAGTCCAATTCCCGATCCACCCACCTTGGAGTTACGGGATGCATCCGCACGAAACATGCGATCAAAGATATATGGCAAGTCCTTAGCGGAGATGCCCTTTCCATTGTCTTCCTCCTCTATTTGGATAAAGTCGCCGACATCCTTCACTCGGAGGTTAATAATGCCAGGACGTGATCCCATGTATTTGACCGAATTTCCAATCAGGTTATGGATGACACGCTCCAGTTGCTCTGGATCTGCAATGATACAGGTCTCATCATCCACATAGTTGTAATAGGAAAATTCGATTTTCTGTGACTCTAGTTCCATACCAATAGCTTCCGCGCAGTCCATGAAGAATTCCTTCACATTCAGTTTCTGGAAATTATATGGAATCTTATTGGTATCTATTTTCGAGTACAGCGTCAACTCATTAATCAGAGAGTTCATTTCATTGGCCTTATTGTAGATGGTCTTTAAATAGGCTTCTCTTTTTTCTGGTGTCTTTGCCACACCATCAAGTATACCCTCTGCATAACCCTTCACCGCTGTAATAGGGGTTTTTAAGTCGTGGGCTATATTTCGAATCAGCCGCCTCTGCTCCTCCTCATTATTCATCTTCTCTATGGCATTGGCCTGAAGTCTCTTTCGCATATCCTCGAAGGATCGGAAGAGTTCACTAATCTCATCCTGACCCTGCACCGTTAATGGATGGTCTAGTTGGCCCTCTCGAATCTCCTCGGTGGCCTTAACCAGGGTCTTCAGTCGAGGGACAATTCCTCGATAGGTCCAGCTGATTAAGAGGATCGCAGTAAATACTAGTATCAGAATAACAGATAATGCAATATCCAGAAATAGTTTCCTGGTCCCTGGCATGATGGGCTTAGATGAGGTGACCTGAAATACAGTGCACAGCTCTCCAGATTCTGTCTCGAAATCAAATTGCCTTAGAAGTGATGGTGTTCTCCTGTTCACATAGACGATGACATTGGCTGTTGGTTTATTGAAACCATAGGCTGGTAGGTCGTCCTTATTCAGAGACACATCGTCTTCTGACGAGCCGTCGAAGATGATCTCATTGCCCTTCCGGACCAAGAGATAGGAATAGCTCTTGTCTGCTATTGTCTTATTAAATTCTTTTAATTTGGAGATGTCCAGTGCTCTGGACTTATCGGTACTTACCCAGCCTTGAACGTCGCTAAAAGTCTTATCTGCATTACGGCTAAGATCTTGTAGAGAATTGGTTAAATATGCATAGTTCCCCTCAATGTTATAACTTTGTTCTGAATTATTTCGTACCATTCGAATTGTCCCCAATACCGCCGCTGCGAGAATTACGGGAACAAAGATAATGATACAGAATGATATAATCAGTCGCGTCTTAAGCTTCAAATGAAATCCCCCGATGGAAACTTATACATTTCGTTCGAACAGAATAATTCCTGTTCTCTTTCGTATATAAAAATAAGGTCGTGGAATATACCACGGCCTTATTATATCACTACTTCTTTTGTACTTGATAGTCCTGTAATTGGATTATCTCGTATTTTTCTGAATCTTACAGATACTTCTTCAGATCATCAACCTTATTCAGAGCCTCCCAAGGCAGGTTCAGATCATTTCTTCCAAAGTGACCATATGCGCTTGTAGGTCCGTAGATTGGACGACGAAGGTCAAGCATCTTGATGATTCCTGCTGGACGAAGATCGAAGTTCTCACGAACAATCGCTACCAGCTGCTCCTCAGACAGCTTACCAGTGCCGAATGTATCTACACGAACAGATGTAGGCTGAGCTACACCGATTGCATAGGATAACTGGATCTCACACTTGTCAGCCAGACCTGCTGCAACAATGTTCTTAGCGACATAACGTGCTGCATAAGCTGCAGAACGATCTACCTTCGTGCAATCCTTACCAGAGAAAGCTCCGCCGCCGTGACGAGCCATTCCACCGTAAGTATCAACGATGATCTTACGTCCTGTCAGACCAGCATCACCGTGAGGTCCACCGATTACGAAGCGTCCTGTAGGGTTGATGTAGAACTTCGTCTCATCATCAACCATCTCCTGTGGAAGGATTGGATCGAATACATACTTCTTAATATCCTCGTGGATCTGCTCCTGAGTAACGTCCTCATCATGCTGAGTGGACAGAACAACTGCCTCAAGTCTGATTGGCTTGTCATTCTCATCATACTCTACAGATACCTGGGTCTTACCATCTGGACGAAGGTAAGAAAGAGTACCATCCTTACGAATCTTCGTCAGCTGCTGAGCAAGCTTATGCGCCAGCTCAATTGGATATGGCATATACTCTTCTGTCTCGTTGGTAGCATAACCAAACATCATACCCTGGTCACCAGCACCTGTATCCAAGTCATCGCCAAGGGTTCCTTCCCTTGCTTCCAGTGCCTTATCAACACCCATAGCAATATCAGCAGACTGCTGATCCAGAGCAACCATAACTGCACAAGAGTTACCGTCTAAGCCCTTTGCACCGTCATCATATCCGATGTCCAGTACCGTCTTACGAACGATTGCTGGGATATCCAGCTGAGCCTTAGTGGTGATCTCACCAGTTACTAATACAAATCCGGTACAAGCTGCCGCTTCACAAGCGACACGGCTCATAGGATCCTGGGCCATACAAGCATCCAGGATTGCATCAGAGACAGCATCACAGACTTTGTCAGGATGTCCCTCGGTAACAGACTCAGAAGTAAAAAGTCTCTTCTCCATTGTTCATTCTCCTTTTGATAAAAAAAATCCACCTATACACGTATTGTGAGGCGGATCAGTGACAGATAAGATAGAAATTTCCCTCATTGTTCGATTGCTCGCTCAGGTTGGCACCTTTCTGACATATGTCCGGGGGTTGCCGTGGTTTCACTGATCCTCTGTATCTCCACCACTCTGAATAAAGGAACCTTCTTTATATATGGAATTTTTCTAATCTTAAAAACTTACGCTCTTCACTTTACTTCCTTTTCTCATTCTTTTCAATATACATAAGCTTTATTTTGTCTAAACACTTGTCTTTCACCCATTTTCCCTATATATTTATAGTGAACGGGGAGACGCGGACTGTTTGTTTATTTTGTCCAAGGCGTCATTTTTACAACATACTAGTTGATTTGATTGCATTATTTTTATCAATCAATAGTTAGATATAGAGGGATCATGAAAACAATAAGTATCGATCAATTAAAGTCCGGTATGGTTTTGTCTGAACCAGTCCGTACCAAGCACGGCCAAACCATTGCAAAAGCCGGCACAGTTCTGAATCACAAGCTAATCGCTCGATTCGCTTTTTACCACATTGATTCTGTGGATATTGAAGTACAAAAGTATGGAGAATTATCTGACCAGCCTGAGCCTGTTCTTGAAGCCGAGCCGGCTCCAGAGCCTGCACCTAACGCTCCTGCTCCTGCAGATCAGAGTCCTACCACCGTGTCTTTCGATGCCAATCATCATTCCAGCCAGTCGAAGCCTAAGGCTCCTAAGAGTGAGAAGCATGTCCATACCAATATCGAGGACATGGTGTCCTTTCAGCAGAAGCTTTCCCGTACCACAGAGTTCCAGGACTTCCAGGTATCCTATACCAAATCCCTAGAGTCTCTGAAGATATTCTTCCAGGAGATTAAAGAGAAGCAGGTAATTGACCTAAGCCCAGCTCGTTATGATGTGGCGCACGCACTGCTTAAGAATCGTACCTCCCTAGAGCAGATAGATATGATTCACTCCATGCGATCCATTGACGATAGTGTCTATGCCCACAGTTTGAATGTAGCACTGATTTCTCGTTTAATTGGTAAGTGGCTGAAGCTCTCTAAAGAAGACCTTCGTCTTCTGACTGTTGCAGGCCTACTCCACGATATCGGTAAAACCGAACTTCCAGAGGAGCTCCTCGCCAAAAGCGGTAAGCTTACTGACGAAGAATTCGCCATGATCCAGAAGCACCCTCTCTATGGTGCCCGCCTCTTAAAGGCTGCCAATGCAGACCTACGTATTCGAAATGCTGCTTTGCAGCACCATGAACGCTTTGACGGATCTGGCTATCCAAGAGGACTTGAAGCAGAGGAGATTGACGACTTCGCTGCTATCATCGCTATTGCGGATGTCTATGATGCCATGACAGCTGCACGTCCTTATCGTGCGCCTCTCTGCACCTTCCAGGTCATCGAGGAATTCGAGAAGGCTGGTTTCCAGAAGTACAAC
>Ga0256407_10005360_pt1 | contig 20646 bp, 9 predicted proteins | sample RumenRJG_04DNA_FD_193489 | JGI IMG/M metagenome (GOLD analysis project Ga0256407, IMG submission 193489) | Bovine rumen microbial communities from Lethbridge, Alberta, Canada - RJG_04 | ecosystem: Host-associated > Mammals > Digestive system > Stomach > Rumen | place: Canada: Alberta | collected... | reverse complement strand
TCATGAGTTGGAACAGGCTGTTGACGAGTATTATTCGTTGTTCAATGCTCCAAACACTTGGCTTAAGTCTTTATGCTCTTTTAAATTTGACAATTATTAGGTATTTTAAATTGTCGTTTACTATAATTTACATTTTGCGTAGAAGCTGTAAGTTAGTTTACATTTTAAAGAAAATTGCAAATTGTTTTTTTCGTAAGTTTATATTATTATAAAGTCACCGAAAGGGAAAAACAAAAATAAAAATTCAATCGAGGAGATAATCATTATGAAAAATTCAAAATCTTTAAAAATAAAAGTTATCGCAACAGTTCTTGCAAGCGTATGTGCCGTTTCTGCTATCGGTGTAGTTTCTGTTTCCGCTAATGATGGTATGGGTAAATCTTCCGACAGTCAACAGAGAATATCCTATCAGAACACAGTAAGCTATAACACACCGTTTGAATATGAATGTCACGGAGCAACATCTTACGGCTATGACTGGACTTACAGTATCGACAGCCTGAATGTAACAGTAAATTGTGATTATGATTTCAGCGATTACAGATACACATTCCATGTAAAAGGTGTAAAAGAGGGTTATGTCAACGCTGTGCTGATGTATGTCAATATGCAGGAGCAGTGGGTAAGAGTTCCGATGAAACTTTATGTCGACAAAAATCTCAATGTCAGCAGAGTAGACAGTGCTTCTCAGAAAAGTACCACCTGTTATGACAGTCTGAAAAAGATTATTCAGCGTGACAATGTATTTTCTTACACAGTAGTCAAGACACATGACGATAATAATAACAAACTGGTAACGGTCAGCGAAGATGAATACGGTATTCTGCACTATGAATTTTACCGCATTGAAAAAGACAGTGTAACAAGACTTAGCAGTTACACTGCCCATAATGTTTCCTGCTATATTGACTATGAAACAGCAAGACTTGGTGTTTTCAGTATAGACGAATACGGTGTTGGTTATTTTGGCAGACTGACAGCCGTAAATGAAGGAATTACTGTTGACTGGCATTCTGACGGATATATCACCTCTGGCAGAGCAATATCAAAACACGGTGAAGGACTAATTTTCACAGATAAAAACGACCTTTCTTTGATAGCCAATTTCAGATAACTGTTGTTTATACCAATTCCTTATTGAACACTATAAAAACGAAAGAATTCGGTTTATGTTTTTCATAAGCTGAATTCTTTCGTTATATATCCGTTTCAGCTTTTTACAATATATTTCTGAAAGGCAAAGTAACTTACCTCTCAGAAAAAATCGTACATTGCATTGCACAAAAAAGGAAAATTTGCTATAATTAATGTCATAGAAAAACAAAGGAGATAATTTTATGAAACTGTTGCATAAAATTTTTGGCGGAATACATCTTAGCTGGCTCAAGGTTATTATTTTAGCTGTAATTATGGGAATATATACAGGACTTATCAATCAAGTGCCATTCCTATTTGATACATCTTTCAGAGATATTGCCATATCGTTTGAAGTGTGGATATTTTTAGGTACTTTTATCATAATGAACGCAAAAAGCAATCTTGATTCAGCTTTGAAATGCTTTGTATTCTTTCTGATAAGTCAGCCGTTGGTATATCTTGTTGAAGTGCCGTTCTCAGGCTGGGAAATTATGCACTATTATAAAAACTGGATATTATGGACAATACTCACATTCCCTATGGGATTTATCGGCTACTATCTCAAAAAAGGCAAATGGTGGGGACTGTTTATTCTGACACCAATACTGATACTTCTGGCATTTCATTATGCCTCTTTTCTGGGGGAAACCATATTTTCATTTCCGAAACATTTGTTGAGCGGTATTTTCTGTGCAGTCACTATGATAATCTATGTTCTTGCGATATTCAGCGGTAAAAAAACACGGATTGCAGGTCTGGTCATAAGCAGTTCACTGATAGCCGTTTTAACATTGATAACATTAGTAAATCCTGTTGTATACGACACGGTTATCCTAACCTGTGACGCTGAAAGTGAAGTTTATTTTGACGATTCCTATACGGTGTATTTATCTGATGAAAGTTTCGGTACGCTTGATGTTGATGTACATAAGGGCGAAACCGAAAAAGATGATTTTTATTTACTCCATGCTTTATTGAAAAAAGCAGGTAAAACTGATGTAATCATAAAATCTCCGAACGGTGAAAAGATTGTTTATGAAATCGACATAAGAAGAAATACTTTTGATTTGGTAAAAAAACAGTAGATTAAAGCAGACAAATAAAAGAAAAAATAAGGGAAAGAGGAAAAAGATGAAAAAACGGTTTTATATTATTTTTGCCGCTTTTTTGCTATTGATTTGTTTTGTCTATAATATAATTGTCGGAAGCAGATATATTATTGAAACAGATATTAACGGTTACAATGGCACTGCCGACAAACTGACTGTTACTGTTCATCAAGACAAAGAAATATTAAAAGTTACTGAATATCACATTCAAAATGAAAAACTCTATATCACAGTAGAATCAATATCCTCTGGCCGTGCATTTCTATCTGTTTCAGCGGCAGATGAACCTGATTTTTTATTTTCTTCTCCTTACCTGTATGTCCATACATTTGGCATTATAACCGAAGAAAACTTTTTCGGCAGGAGTACGGGAAGCTGGAGTTTTTCAGCAGCTAACATTATTTTTCTTGCTGTACTTATCATTGGTCTGTTGATACACATAAAAAAAGAACTGCACCGTGACTTCTATCAGTACAGCAATGTCAGAAATATCGGTTTTTTGATATTTCTCATAATTCTGTTTGTTGAACAACTTATCTCGCTTGGCAGTATTAATCGTGGAATAATAGGTTCAGTAGATACAGTATTATATTCTGCAGGTTTCTTTTCTTATTTTGTGCTGCCTGTCGCATTTGTAACATTTATTCTTGTAACGGTCAGTAATATTCAGCTTATGAGAAACGAGGGACGCAACTGGAAAAATATGCTTGGCTGTATTTTAGGAATAATGCTTTGTCTGAGTACAGTTTTTCCCGAAATTCTCAGTAATTTCTTGCAACAGACAACTATTGTAGATGTGCATAATCAAAACGGTATCGCATTGTATATAGAATTATTGGTTGAAGATACCATTTTTGCTGTAACGGCATATCTTGAATGTATTTTGATAGGCACTATCATTTTATCCACGAAAGCCGCACGAAAAATCCCCGCATTTGATAAGGATTATATACTGATACTCGGCTGTCAGATAAAAAAGGACGGAACTCTGACTAATCTCCTCAAAAGCAGGGCTGACAGAGCTATTGAGTTTGCAAAAATGCAGAAAAACGCTGTCGGAAAAGATATTACCTTTATTCCCTCGGGTGGAAAAGGAATTGATGAGGTAATCGCCGAAGCAGACGCAATAAAAAATTACCTTGTGTCAACAGGCATTCCCGAAAGCAGCATACTTGTGGAAAACCAATCGGAAAACACTTACGAAAATCTTAGAAATTCTATGGAGCTTATCCGTAATCATACAAAAAATGATAATCCGAAAATAGCTTTTTCAACAACAAACTATCATGTATTCCGTTCCGGTGTTTTCGCTTCCCGTCAGAACATCAAAGCCGAAGGCATAGGAGCAAAAACAAAAAGATATTTTTGGATAAATGCCTTTATAAGAGAATTTATTGCTGCCCTCGTTTCAGAATGGAAAACGCATATGGCGATTATTATTATATGGATTGTCGTCATTATTTCTATGGTTGGAATCGTTTACTTTTCCAATAATCTCTGATTAAGATATGCTTACTTTAAGCGGTGACAATCAAAAGTTTTTGTCCCGCTTTTTCCAAAAAGCGGGTAGGGGTCAAGGGGACAACGTCCCCTTGGCGGGATTTTAAAGGGTGCAACCCTTTAATACTCTGTAAAAATCCAAAATTTTCGCAAGAAAATTTTGCCCTGAAAACTCTTATTATCTGCCTGCGTTGTAAGTAAATTGACTTTCTTTTTTATAATCACAATAAAGTCGGCTACTCAATGATGTAGTAGCCGACTTCTTCATACTATTGTGCGTACCAAAAGGTAGTTTGTTTATTTGACTGTTACCGTACAGCTTGCTGTTTTACCGTTGTGAGTGGTTACGGTAATGACAGCAGTACCTGATTTCTGAGCAACGATTTTACCTGTACTGTACACTCTTACTACATCAGGGGCACTGCTTGTCCACCTGAATGATGTTGCAGAATTACTGGTGAGCGTCTTTGTAAAAGTGTAGCTTGAATGTACGTGGAGTGTAAGTTCAGACTTGTCAAGAGAAATGCTGCCCGGAGCTTTCTTTACATTAACTTTACATACTGCGGTTACACCGTTTACCGATGTTGCTGTAATGTATGCTGTTCCTAAGCCTACACCTGTTACGATACCGTTTTCATCTACTGTTGCGATTGTTTCATCGCTTGTTGTCCAGTCTACTTTCTTTGACAATGTTGCCGGAGTAACGGTTGCTGTGAGTGCGTATTCCTGTTCAAGACCGATGTTGACAGCTGTCTTGTTGAGTTCAACAGTTTCTTGAATTTCTTCGTTTTCTCCGTTATAAGCAAGCTTCCACAAATTGCTGTATTTTACTGTTTCGTATGAATTATCATTTACTACAACATAACCTACTGCATGAACGCCATTGCCAATATCAGGAATTCCATATGTGTACTCTGTTGCGTTGAGCTTGCTTGAACTGAAGTAATTTACGTTGTCAACGTTTTCAAGAGTGAGTTTTGCTTCATCATAGTCTTCTTCTGCACCGTTATAGTAAACAACACCTATCTTTGCTGCGTTGTAATCGCCAACATTTGCGGTAACGTCTACGCTTACTCTTTCTTTTCCGCCAGCTTTGATTGATGTCGGGTTGGAAAGTTCTACGGTTACATTTTTGTTCATCTCTGCTACTGCTTCAGCTTTTTCTTCAGGAGAAGCTACTGCTGACCAACCTGCAACTGCCAGTCCTGTGTAGTTGCCTTTGCCTTCTACCTGAACATTGAAGTTGCCTTCTGTTGTAGTTGCAAAAGTTCCTGCTACGTCGTAATCTGTTCCCTTTACAAGTTCTTTTCCATTTACGATTACTTTGAATTCTACTGCGGTAGTACCGATGCTTTTGAGTGTTACTGTGTTGCTTGTAAACTGAATGTCACTGTCTGCAACATCTCTCGGACTAAGGAAGAATTTCTGTCCCTCGGGAAGTACAAGTTTATAGTTGTCATTGTTTACTGTAAGTGCTGAGAAATCAAGTTCGTTGCCTACGATATTGCCATCTTCGTCATAAATTACGTTTGTTATATCGCCTACGATTGCGATTTTGCCTGTAACAAAGTCGTCTGCTTTATCTTTATCAAGAACAACTGTTTCGTCATAGATATAAGTTATTTTGTATTCGTCTTCTCCATATACGCCGTTAAGGTCGCTCGGTACTACGCTGATAGCAACTTCTCTCTGGGAAATGGTAAATTCAACAGGAAGTACATCTATATCGTAACCTCTTGCAGTAACAACACCTTGAACTTTATATGTTCCTGCATTTACAGGTGCTTCATCAAGGTCTACCCACTCTTCGCCCTCAAGTTTGGAGTACTTGTAAACGATTGTGTTCTTTGCAGGAAGTTTTGTGCCCTCGTCTGCTACTACGGAAACTTCAGGTGTCTGTCCGTTATAAACATAATTTTCCGCTACCGTCTTTGCTGTTACACTCTTATTGCTCTGAACTGTCCACTCTTTTGTTACCTGACCCTCATAGTTTCTGCCACCGTTGATGTTAATCTTGTAGGTTCCAGGTACATACGCTGAGAGTGTGCCTGACATTGTGTAGTCAAGTCCTTCTTCGAGGTCTGTGTTACCATCTTTTGCACTTGTGATTTCTACAACTTTCTTATTGCCGTCATAGACAAATCCACTGTCATCGGTAATTTCAAACATTTCAGGAGTGATTTTCTTCTTTGTGATTTCTGCCTGAATAGGATAGTCATAAACTACGGTGTAGTTATCCAAAGCAACGTTTTCATCTGTTACGATGTCGTAGTAACCTATATTGCCTGTATAATCTTTAAGCTTGAGTACATCTGCAAACAAGTCTTTTGTATCATTGCCAACAAGACCTGTTGAACCGTCTTCTGCAGCTGTTTCTACGTCATAAGCTATTGCAATATCCTCTTCCTTTGTTCCGTAAACCCACTTCTGGAACTCCTCGGGATAGATTTCTGCCTGACGCTTTGCTATTACAAAGCTGAATGCTTCTGTTTCGGTATCTGCATAGTTTGTGCTGTTTGTTGCTTGTGCTTTTACCTGATAGCTTCCTACATTTGTCGGAGCTGTATCTGTCCATGTTTCGCCGTCGTCTGCTGACCACTTGAATGCATATGTGTAGTTGCTTCCCTCGGGTGCTCCTGTTACTTTGTAATCCTCGCTTACGTCTGCTCCGTCATAGATAACCTCTGCTTCGCCCTGAATTGCAAGTTCAAAGTCCGCACTTTCGGGAGTTGCTTTCTGAATGTTCCACTCAACCTCTTTGCTGTCGTAGTAGTTGCCTGTACCGTTTACTTTGAACTTATATGTTCCTGCGTTTTTCTGTGTGAGTGACTGCTCGCTGTCGTCAATGGTGTAGTCTGTTGTAATTGTGAGGGTGTCCTCGCCGTAATTTACAACAACATCTGCTGTTATATCTTCTCTTGTGTAATAAGTGTTGTCGTTTGTTACTGTTACCTTTATTTCGTCGTCTGCAACTGACTTCGGTGAAATCTTCCACTTCTGGTCGTCCTTGTCAAGAGTTACCTCACCTGTGTAGTTTCCGTCCTCTGTTGCTGCAACTTTTACGGTGTAATCTCCTGCGTTGGTTGCTCTGTCGGTGTTGTCAACAACTGTCCAGTCTGTTGCTGCTATAAGCTGTCTGATAAGCGGCATTTCATACTCGTCCAGAATATGTGAAGAAATTGTTATGCTGTCGGAAGCCGTTACTGTTACTGCCTGTTCTTCCTTGTTATAAATCTTTTCACGGTCTGATATTGTGAACATATCTTTTGTAAGCTGTTTCTTCTCAACCGTGAACTTGTTTGTATCGTCAAGAATTATGTTGTAGTTTACATATCTGCTCTGCAAGCTTGTAAGAGCATAGTCATAAGTACCTGCATTGAGTATGCCTGTTCCGTCGACCTTTACAATCTCTCCGCTAATGCTGTCGCCCTCAACAAGACCTTTTGTGCCGCCCTCTTCTGCCTGCTCTACAGTGTAAACAATGTCTGTAGGGGTAGTATCACCATAGGTGATTTTCTGATCTGCGGCAGGCGTTACTGTAACGTCACGCTTTACTATTGAAAATTCCTTTGTTATCTCGCCGTCATTGTAGTTGGGATTTGTAAATTTAGCCTTTACTGTATATGTACCAACTGTATCGGGCTTGTCTATTTTTTCGCCGTTCTTTGAATAAGTAAATACAGCATCGGAAGAACCCTCGGGAACGCCGCTGATAACGAACTGACTTTCGTCAACGCTGTCTGCTCCGTTGTAAACGAACTCATCGCCGCCCTCTATAGATAAGTTCATAGTTGTCTTTGCGATATTCCAGTTTACAGTCTTTGTTCCTTTGAGGTTTCCTGTGTACTCGTTGTTCTCGTTCTTTACAGCTTCAAAGGTAATTGTATAAGTTCCTGCATTCTTACCGGGAGTGATAGTTACCGTGTAGTCCGTACCGGGCTCCAATGTATGTTGGTTCTCCATAGAAGTTCCGTTCCAGAAGTTGTTATATGCAAGACGAACTGTGGGGGTATATTCCTTGCCGTTGTAGGTTATTGCAGGAAGTGCTGTTTCTATTGTTTCATCGTAGTCAGTGTCTGCACCGTCAAGGTCAACGTAAGCTGTCATATCGCTGATGTCTTTCTGAACAACCTTGAACGACCTGCTGAGCTGATATGTTGTTTCGCTGAGCTTTGCACCTACACGAACCTCATAATCGCCTACATTTCTTCTTGTCTGATAGTCCCAGCTTTCGCTGTCGGCATTTCTGTACATAAGTCTGCCGTCAAAGGTTACAGCACCGTATTTATCGCTGTCGTTTACTGTATCTATGCTGATTTCCTCGCCGTACAGATATTCGTCATTAACGCCGATATGTGCAACTGCTTCAAAGGCTGAGTCAACAAGCCATTCGCACTTCATAAGAAGTCTGTAGTCGGTTTTTGTATCAAGCTTATGATTATGAGTTACTGTTATATTGGTAGCCGTAGGGTCTTTTGTGAAGTCGTACCAGTAACTGCCCTGATATTCGTTGTCAGTCTCGTCAGGCTCGTACTCTGTAGGCTTAACTCCCGTAAAGCTGAGCTTTGCGTTTGAAACTACGCTGTAGCCTTTCTTTACCTTTGCTTTGCCGTCTGTAAGCTCAACCAAAGCACCGTTTTCATCACGAACCTGAACAAAAATATCATCGTCAAGTGCTGTTGTATCAAGAATATTTATTCCTGTAAAGTAACCGGGTGTGTCACTTTCGGGACCGCCGTCAATACGAGCATAAGTTTTATCGGTAGGATTGCTTTCACTGTATGTAGTTCCTTTTCCACCCACAATAGCTGTTGCATTTGTGAACATATCACTGTGTGTAGTAACATTAGCGGTAGTCCAGCCGGGTCCTACGATAACTTCTTCCAGTGAAGTACAGTTTCTGAACATCTGCTGCATATATCCGACATTCGGTGTGCTAAGACTGCTCAGGTCTATGACTTTCAGCTTCGCACAGCCATCGAACCATGCACTCAAACCGGTAGTTTTAGAACTGTCAAAGCCTGTGAGATCGATTGACTCCAGTGAGCGACATTCTGTGAACATATAAGGTGTAGATGTAGCACTTGATGTATCGAAATTACTCAGATCAAGTGACTTCAAAGAATGACAGTGATAGAACATACTGCCAAAATCTTTAACCTTTGAAGTATCAAAGCTGCTTATATCCAGTTCTTCAAGACTGGTACAATAGCAGAAGAAGCTAGACATAGAAGTTACATCTTTTGTAACTACATTGCTGAGGTCGATTTTCTTGACAGTATCAAGTTTATTTGTCTGCCACCAGTCCGTTCTTTTGATATGGAACATATCATAACAGTAGCCGACAAACTCCGTACCTTCTTCAGCATAAATCTCCGTCAGAGTATAGGAGCTGTCGGAACTGCCGATAGTGCTGAGTATCGTGTTCCAGTCAAGTTTTGTTGCCGTTGCCAGAGTAGTGTTGTTCCATTCGCTTACACCTGTAATCTTTCCGCTGAGAACAACCTTACACTGATTTTCGCCTATGTCATATGCTTTCCAGTAGTCACCTTGTGCAAACGGTACTTCATCAATCGCACTTGCTGTAATACTTGTGCCAAGGTTTACAACGTTTGCAAGCGGTGTCATCGGTGTTGCTGCCAACATCATCACCATTGCTATGGCAATCACTTTTTTTAACCATCTGTTTTTTCGTAATTTCATTAAAATTTCTCCTTTTTGCAAATTTGGTATGTTTAACTGCATAAAATATTGCATACATATCACAACACTTACATTATACTATGTTTTAAATTTTTAGTCAATGTTGCACTTTCCCTAAGCACGGAAATCAACTTTCTTTAAAAAAAATTAAAATTATATCATTTCTAACGTATATGAATTATTTTCGTCACAAAATTGACATTATTGGAATGATTATCTGTTGCACTGCTCGTTAAAATAACCATTCCTCTGTTGATAATTTTTGAAAATTGATTTCCGTGTTTTTAAGGTCACCCTCGACGGCCATTAGCCGTTGCTCTGCCCTATAGAGCCCGTACTTTCCTCAGAACACTGCCTTTCGACCTTGTGTTCCGCAGCCGTTCACTTATTAGCAAATCTTAGTTTTATACGCTTCTTTTATCTTTTGTTTATTCGGAAAATCTCATTATTTTTCAAAATAAGCATTAGCTGCCATATTGTACCAATAGGTTGCCATAGCGAGGTTCTTTTCAGCTTCCGACATATTTGAAGTCAAGACGAGCTTTGAGTAATCCAGAGCGGTGAATTTCAGCGAGAGGTCGCCGATGTTCAGAGCATAAGCGGTATCAATATCAGCTGCACCAATATCGGCGTAACCGAAGTAAACAAGACCGCTCTTTTCACCGTAAACTGCCGCCTTGGGATTTTCTGTGCCGACCTTGTCAAAGGTAATGCTGTCTTTATATGCTGCGAACTTTTCGGCATCGGTCACAGTGAAGTAATGTCTGATTGTTGTTTCGGAAAGATAAACAACCGTAGTACCGTAATACTTCAACCCGTAAGCCGAGAAGTCTACGTCGCTGAAGCTGTCCTTATTTGAAGGAATGGTTTCTGCGTCAACATTTTCCATTGTGTAGTCAATGTCAGCATTGGCGAGCTTGTCTGTGTTTACATTGAACTGTTCCTGTGCCTTTGCACCGTAGTCGAGCATAGTCTTTACAAGTCTTTCCAGATTTTCGTAGTTTCTTGCACCTGTGCCGTTGTAATTGTCTTTGTACTCCTGTGAAAGAATAATATCCGCATAATCCTTAACAGAATAAACGTTGGTTTCTTCCTGCACCTTGCCGTTAATGGTAACGGCTGCAGTAATCGGGCAGGTCATTTCAGCAACTGCAACGGAGCAAGCTGCTCTATAATAACCACTGCCGTTAGGGTCGAGCACAACGGGAACATTTTCAAGAGTATTGCCGTTCCATGTAAAGGTGACGGTAGTGTTAGCCGCTTCTACTTCAGCCAGTCTGAGGTAGAAGTAAACGCCGACATCTCCTTTAAGGGTAAGTGAGTGACCCACAAAGAAGTCTTTTCTCGTTGCCTCAAAAGTAGCCGTGTAGGTTTCGTTGTCTGTTACGACAGGCAGTTCCGTACCCTTTGCATAGAAATTGTTATTGCTGTCCGTCCAGCCGATAAAAGTGTAGGTGTACAGCCAGTCCTCGTCCTTTGTTCTATCAGCGTAAGACGGGGTACTACCGTCTATCAACATAGCGTTGTCAATTACAGAACCATCTTCGTTCTTCCAAGTGATTGTGTGTATACCAGCAGTCAGATTGCTCAGGGTATCTCCCAGATTGTTTTCCGGGAAAAAGCCATCGAGATTTGAAACCAGCGAAATGCCGTTCTGTAAATCAGACAGTTTAACATCTTTTACGTCACCGTAAGTTGTCTTGCCGTCAACCGTTACATAGGCACGAACGTGATAAACCGTGTCGGCACTGTTCGGGGTAATTTGCAGCATATAGCAGTTGTTTTCATCTATAATGCTTTCAGGCAATGCGGTAACCTCGTCTGTAAGGCTTTCAGCCGTTACATTCGTAACGCCACTGCCACCGATAACCAGTTCATCGTTGGTTGCGGTAGTGCTGTAAAGGATACCTGCATTTGTGCCGCTTGCAATCGCATTGAATGAAATCTTGTTGCCGTCATTTGTGCGTGTGATTGATGTGAAGCCTGCAACGGGCTGTACTGTTGGTGCATTGTCAGCGTAAACGGCATACACATCGGTGTAAGCGTTCATTGTCAGTCTGAGTGTGCTGTTATAACTGATAACGGAACCGTCTGCTTCCCAATGAGAAAAGTTCTTTCCGTCAAGTACAGGAGCGGTAATTTCTGCCGTATCGCCAAAGCCGTAGCTGTCGGAGAGCGTATCAGACCATTCGCCGTCCACATAGACATTGAGATGAATATCAGGAGAGAATACAGTATCTATGACATCGGTATTTTCTTCATTAGCATTGGCACTTGTCAATATAATGTCTTTCTTGCCTGCTGCAAAAGCACCCAATCTTGTCATACTTGCCGCAGAAATTCCTCTGACAGCTTCTTCACCTTTCTTTACGACAGTATTGGTGGGCATTTTATTAAGGGTTGCCGCAAGTGCATCGGTGTAGATAGTTTTGGTAACTCCTCTGTTATCCTTGTAACGAAGCCATGCGATACCGTAGATATAGTGTTTACCGTTGTTCCTCTGAGCGAAGCGTACAGGCGGCAGCGTTGCCATTGAACCACTCATACCCTTGGTCTTAGCATTGGCACACCAGTAAATCGGCTCATATTTCGCTACGTTAATCGGCTTGTTTTCGTACATATACTTTGCCAGCTGAGCCGCACTCATTTCTTTCAGTACGCTGTTCTCACGCTCTGCATAGTAGGTAGGTCTGTTGTCATCAAGGAGATTCAGTGCAACCTCTACGCATTTCCAGAATACTTTGGTGCTATTAATTTTATAATTTTTATGCTTCAGTTCATAATAAGCGATGCCGTTATTGTCACCAAGCTTAATGCCGGCATCAACAAAGGTAAAGCCATCGGGGAGCTTGTAATTCATACAGAACAGGGCATTGTCCAGTACATAGGTCTGATTATTGTATACCGCCGTATCATCATAGTGTCTGGCACTCAGTTCCACCTGCGGAGCGGTTAGCGGGTTGGTATACAATGCCCGTAACTGCATGTTACACGGAATAACGAATGATGCACAGGAAGATGCTGTCAGGTCAGTCCACTTGCCATCGCCCGTGTTGTACTGCCATTTGGAGAACTTCAAGCCTCTCAAAGTATCGGGAGCATTAATTGAAACCTTCTGATCTTTTTTCGCTGTCACCTGTGTTCCTACTGCCATTTCAGTATATGTTCCATTCGACCAGTGACCGTAGGAAGTGTTCAGCGTTACCGAAGGAGCTTGAGGCTTCTGATAGCCACAGGAACACTTGTCGTTCTTATCAAATTCGTGTGCCACCAACTGAACATCATCACAACTGCATACCGCAATATGGATTGCGGAATCATATTTGTGATATTCTGACAAGGCGGAGAAACGAGTAATACGGAAGTTTGTGTAGGAATGAACGTGTTTCCACTGTGCCGTCAGCTTTAAATTATCTGTTATGGGTGTGTTGAGATCAAAAGCAGTGTTTTTGGCAAAATATACGCCGTTTTCCGTAACAGCCTCACTGACCGTCCAGCCATCGAAAGCATAGCCTGTTTTTGTGGGATTTTGAGAAATAGTCAGTTTAGAGCCGTATGTAACAGAGGTAATATCACTGCCGCCTGTTCCTCCGTTGAGGTTCAGCGTAACTGTGGGATTCTTACGGTTCCAGACAGCGTTAAGAGTGGTGTTTTCACTAATGCCGATACTGTCACCGACATTATAAATTTTTTCTGTCTGATTTGGAGCGGTACCTTCCATTCCTCTCCAGCCGGCGAAATCATAGCCGTCCTTTTTGGGAGCAGCAGGAGCTGTAACTGTACCGTCAGAGATAACATTGCCATCGCTGTCTGTGGGACAAATGGCGATACGGTATGTCACACCGTTGCTGTTTGCACTCGGGTCGAACTCGGCAGTACTGCTGTGATAAACCGCTGTAGCGTCTGCATCTGACACAAAGGCAGCGACAACAGTTTTCGCACTGCCGCCAATCACACAGAACTTACCGCTGCTGATGTCTGTCCATACCGGATCTGCTTGAACGGTAACATCCGTCATACCTGCGATTTCAACAGTTTCAACAGCTTCTTCTGATGTGCCGAATACCACTTTCGCAGGGACAATATCCGACATTGTATCCAAAGAATAGACTGCCGTACCGTCGCCCAAGGTAAATTCGCTGTTCATTTTAAATACATTGGTAGTATTCGTTTCCGTATCTACTAAGAGCTTGCACCAAACCTCATCGGAAGTTTCCGAGGTCTGATACAGAACAGTAAAGGAACTCTGCTTTGCAAAGTCGACTGTCACGGTCAGATGTTCATTTTCAACATAAGGCATTGTTATCCACGCCAGAGCTGTGTTTTCCGATACGGGAATGTTGTTTTCCTTAGCGTATGCGAGGTAAGACGCATATTCGCTTTCGGTGAACTCTTTAACGGAATTGTTGTTGCCGGAACTGAGATCGACAGCAAATCCGTGATCGTCATTTGCGTCAACGCACAGGACGAACTTGTCGTCTACTGCGATTTGATCGTCCGAAGTCAAGGGAGCGAACGAGCTTTTCAACAGCGAAGCCGTTCCGCCGTCACCTACGACATTAAGGGTATGTCCGATTATCTTTTTGGTAATTATACCGTAACCCTCGCTGTCTACATTCATAGTGTAGGCTTTAAAGCGGGGATCAACATGACAATACTCTACATATTCTTCGGCATTATTTTTGGTTGTAAATCTTCTCTTGGAAGCATTGCATATGCTGATATAAGCTCCGTCAGTTAATCCTGAACCGTCAATGCTGGTTACAGATAAGTTGTATTCCGTAGGATTTGTAGTGGATATGACATTGTTACGGATTATGGTTTTTCCCGACATAACCGTTCCGTTAGCAGTTATAACACCGCCTCCGACATTGTTCTGCACATCAACATCTTTAAATATTGTAGTTCCGCCCCAACGATGAATGGTAAAGGCATTCTGTCCTTGATCACGATAGGCAGCGTTATAATAGAACTTTGTTCCGTCAAGACTGAGAATGCCTTGCGTATAAGCACAGATGGCAGAACCCTGACCGTAGCTGGTTAATCCGGTGGCTTTGTTGCCGATAAAAGTAACGCCTTGTATATAAAGATTTGCACCGCCGGCGGTATTGCCTGAATAAATACCGCCGCCGCCAACACCGTTATTACCACCGGTGATATAACCACCCATAACCTTGACAACGCCATTTCCGCCCATTACTTCAGTTTCTGTTCCGGTATCGCTTACAGCAGTACCACGGAAATTTGACAGTGTAATATAGTGTTCTCTGGTCGGGTTGCAATCAAAGATATGAAGCGTTCTTCCTTTATAAAGATTTATTACTGCCGAGTTGCCTGTCACTCGGATTCCGTATCCGTTGAGACAAAGATTGGTTCCGCTCGGAGCTTCCCAGGCGGAGCTTATTGTTACATCACTTGTCAGAAAGTAGTTACCGGCTGTTGTAGGCATACTGTTAGTAGAAGTCCACGCCACAAAATTTATACCGTCGTGGTTATGTCCTTCCCCGTCTGCCGCACTTGCCGTAAACGGTACTACGGTGAATATACTAAGCACCATAATGACCGAAAGCAGTAAGCTCACAGATTTTTTTAATGTTCTTGACATAGAGTAATCCTCCTTATTATTTGAGATAAATTTATAACAACGCTTTATTTGGGTCTGTCGCTGACCATGTATTTTTCAATACCAACATTGGCTGAAAACCGCCAAACAAATAAAACAAACCGTTACCAAAGCACAAAAAGCACAGGCGTAGCGATAATATATCACTCCTATGCTGATTTTACCGAACAAATTGTGAAAAAGGTACAGCTATGTCTTGCTTGCTACGAGCATACCCTGTCCCTCTCTTTCCATCAAGATATTTTATGGGCATCTCTAAAAACCCTGTACAAATCAATGAAATTATAGTAAAATAGAAGTATGAAAACAAGACAAAAAAGTCTCTTTGATGAAGAGAATAGGATGAAGAAAATAAGCGAAATAGGGGATCCGTTAGAATTATTGAATAAAGTCATAGACTGGGAAATGTTCAGAAGCACCTTGAATAAAGCAGTGGTTCGCAAGGAGAACACACGAAAAGGTGGACGCCCGTCATATGATGTAGTAATGATGTTCAAAATACTGGTGCTGACACGCATGTACAATTTATCGGATGATCAGGCAGAGTATCAAATAAATGACAGGCGAAGCTTTATGAGATTTCTGGGATTGGATATCTGTGACACTGTACCGGATGCAAAAACCATATGGAAATTCCGAAATGATTTGACACGGGCTGACGTTATAGTAGAGTTATTCTACCTGTTTGACAGAGTGTTAAAAAAGGAAAGCTTCATCACACATACCGGTACAATTATAGACGCAACATTTGTAGATGTTCCCCGACAGAGAAACAGCAGAGACGAAAATCAGAAAATCAAAAAAGGCGAGATACCGGAGGAATGGCAAAGCCCTGAAAATGCGAAGAAATTAGCCCAGAAGGACACTGATGCACGTTGGGCAAAGAAAAATAACGAATTGCATTAAGGTTACAAGAATCATGTAAAATGCGATGCAGACAGCAAACTGATAACAGAGTACGGAGTAACTGATGCGTCGGTACACGACAGTCAGGTATGCACTGAACTTTTGGATGCGACAGATAAGGTATTATATGCTGACAGTACGTACAAAAGTGAGGAAATTGACAGCAATATTCCCGAAAACTGCAAAAACGAAATATGCGAAAGAGGCTATAGAGGACATCCTTTAACAGAAGAACAAAAAGCAAGCAACAAAGAGAAATCAAAGATCAGATGTAGGATAGAACATATATTTGGATTTATGACAAACACAATGCAGGGTATAACATTACGGTGCATTGGATTTGAGAGGGCATGGTTTCAGATTGGTTTGATGAACCTTGTGTATAATCTTCGGAGATATGAATTTTTAAAACGAGAAAAAAACTGACAAGGGGGTAGTGTACCCTTTTTGCAGATATTGAGAATAAAATGATTGAATTTATGCTGTTTAGACCTCCTATTGGAGGCAATCTGAACAGCATATTTCTTGTTGGAAATAAAAAAATCAAACAGGTTAATTTTGAGGGGGGGTTAGAGTTTCCCTTATGCTTATTTTACCAAAGCTTTAGACAGATTGCAAGGCTTTAAATCAGGGCAAACGCATGAAAAAATCTCTGATATTTGTGCAAAATTACCTGTTTTTTTGCTTATGATTTAACCAAAAATATCATTATAGGAAGTTGATTGTAAATTTTAATCCTATATTAAGAAAATTATGATACAGAAATTGTGACAAATTATTGCCGAACTAACTATTTTTCACTAAAAATGTAAATAAATAAAACGGTAACTGCTCTAACAAGAAAATATCATGCTTATTTTTATACAAAATATACAATTTTTTCACGTAGTTTCATGCGGTTGCCCTGTTATAAACCTAAAAGGTTCATATTACTGTCAATTCATTGCTTTTTCAATATAAATTTCAAAAACAATAAAACTCAGCCCTATATCTTCGTATAGGATTGAGTTTTATCATTTTTCGGGTTTCAGTGGTCATTGTTGTTCCGTCTTTGAAAGTTATCTGCAACTGATTTTTTGACAGTATCTTTATGTACTGCACAAGTTGTCTGATAATATACCATTATGGTAAACCTCTTTTCCTGTGTTTTTTACTATTATTTAAAAAAATTATCTCAAACCGACATAAAAAAAGAGCTTTTTCAAATGAATTTCACTGAAAAAGTCCGAATATTTTTTGATATATCAATCCTTATCAGACTGTTACGCAGAAACAAGGAATCAAACCTTTCCGACAAAACTGAAAAACTGTCTGACAAAAACAATCAGTGTCATGCCTGACATAAAACAGAAACGGATAAGCAATCCTTCAAAGGATTACTTACCCGTTTCCTATTAGATGGTTAAACATTTATGTGATATTATCTTATGCGACTTCACATTTTTCGCCGTATATTGAATGATTTAAGAGAATTTTCAATCAGAAGAAATCGCCATCGCCGTCATCGCCGCCTTCGTCATTGCTGGCACCGCTTGTTTCAATAACATCTTCTGTTTCAAACTCAACGATTTCCATATATGCGGGAATATATTTCCTGTTCATTTTTGTATCACCTCTTCATCAAAACTCTGTAACAAATCATTAACCTATGCTGTTGTATGTTGTTGCTATAAGGTCAGTATATAACGTTGTGCCGTCTGAAAGTTTTACATAACCGTAAGCATATACATAACAGTCTGTATTGTTGCCTATCGTGTAGGTAAATCTTATCGTACCGTTGATTGAAGTAGAAGTACTCTTATAGGTCTTTACTGTACCGCTTGTGTTTTCCTTGAGTACAGTTTCAATATCGAAGCCTTCGAGTTCTGTCAGATTGACTTTTGCCCCTCTTGTATAGCCTGCGAGTTTGTTTGTCGCATAAATCAAACCAACTTCTTCCACTTCTGCTTTAGTGTCGACACTTCTGTTAAAGACAAAACGGATAGCGTTCTTGCCGTTTGAACTTGTCTGTACTGCTGAAATGTCGAGAATTGCTTCTGCAACATAATCATTATTGTATACTGCTGTCAGGTCAACGCTTTTCAGGACAACAAAGCTGTAATTGGCTTTTGTACTGAGTTTATTGCCGTTGCCGTCTTCCCAATAAGCAAATACCTTGCCTTCTTCGGGGGCATCTGCCTTTAATGTGACTATATCGCCTACATTGTAGCTTTCTTTTTCGCCTGTGGTGATTGTTCCGTTTGTTACCGTTATTGTGTAAATTTCTTTTGCACCGCATACTGTGCAGATACCGTTATCGAATGTATGGCTTTCTGTTTCTGTCTTGCCGCACTGTGAACATACTCGGGAATGTGTTGTACCGTTGCTGTCATCGGTAAATTCAGGGAAATCATGCTGTTTGACATTACCTGACGCACTCTCTATCTGAGGGATAACCAAACTGTCAAAACCATCTCTTTTTGCCAGACCACTGAAACATACTGTAATTTCTGTACCATCAGCAGTTGCCGCACCTGTGAAGAGATTAGCAACATGACTTTCGGGGTTTGTGGTTGTAGGTCTTGTATCGAATGTGATATGTGCAGAAAGATTGTGACAATTGTAGAACATATCTTCTATCTGATTTGCATGAATGGTGAATACGCCATTGCCAATCGTTGTGAGTGCATAACAGTTCTTGAACATATTGATTGCTTTGTTTCCTGTAATAGACGGCATATTAGGAACAGATTCCAGTCTTTGACACTCAAGGAACATAGCATTTGCTGTCTGTGCATTGGGGATAGTTCCTGTTACTGTGGTAAGATAACGACAGTTATACAGCCATTTATTCATCGCTGTGGGAACAATTCCACTGTTGAAATGAACCGACTTAATAAGGTTTCTTATATCTGTCTTTGAACCATTTGCACCATCAAAATTGGTATAAATTTCTTTGCCGAATGTAAAGGACTGTCCGTCACCATAGATTTCCATATGACCTGTTGTTATGTCAAATGTATACCATGCGTGATGTGTTGTATCAATATAGTGCTTTTCAGCCGTAAAGGTAACTGTATAGGTAACATCGCCTGTAACTTCGGGCACAGCACTGTCCAGATAAGTGTTTGTTCCGTCTGTCCAACTTAAAATATATCTGTACTCTGCTGTACTGTCTTTTGCAGGTTTTGTACCGTTATATTTGGGCGTTGTGCCATAAGCAACAGTGTCTGTTTCAAGAGTAGTGCCGTCCTCGTTTTTCCAAATGACTGTGTAGGTGTTTGTCGTTTTGGTAAACTGTGCTGTGTAGGTAACATCCTCTGTAGCGACAGGCAATGCTTCAGCTGTATAAACTGTTGTGCCGTTGTCACTCGTCCAGCCTTTGAAAGTATAAGTATATTGTGCTGTATTTTCTTTTGTCACATCGGCATGGGTTGGCGTATCGCCGTAAGCAACTGTTGTTGTGTCAATAACAGTACCGTCAGCATTTTTCCATGTTACGGTGTAGGCGGGAATGCTTACATTAACAGTAACATCAACATTATCAACAACATTATAGTTTGTGGTATCCGTCGGTGTGTATGTCGCCTTGAATGTATTCTCACCAGCACTGCTAAGACTTGTTGACGGGTTTACCCATTCCCAACCTGTCGGCAGAGTAACATCAGCAAGTGTCTGTCCGCATAAAGCTGTCAGATTAGAAGGAACTGTATAGTTCGGTGTTGCCCTGCTGATTGTGAAATCTGCCGTGCCACTCCATGAATTATAGTTGCCGTCACCTTCATAAGAAACGGTCATTCTGTAATCGCCTGCGGTACTGGGTGCAGTTGTGCTGTCATAACTTGTGCCGTTGATACCTGTAAAATTAACCGTACAAGTGCCATATCCTGTTCCTGCGTCATAGCTTACAGCACTTCCGTCATAAGTTTTGCTCTCAACACTGATAGTCGGGCTTTGGTTCAGTTTAGCGGTAGTGAAATAAAGTACATAAACATTGTCATTTTGTGTAGTATTATCGTTAACATAAACTCTGTTAGGAAGAGTATATGTATCGGCTGATTGATTTAAAACCATACTGTTGTCTAAATAGATAGTCGTTCTGTAAACTTTAGCATTAGGGAATATCTGTGTGCCTGCATTCAAATACTTGCCTATACAGTAGTGACAAATATAACCCGAAGATTCTGAAGTTGCTTCAGCCACAATTCTTGTGCCGACAACATCGGCAATGGGTGTCATGACTGCCGTACCTGCTATGAGTGTGACCGCTAACAATGTACTGACAAGTTTTTTAAATCGTTTTTTCATTGTGTTTTCCTCCTTAATTTAATTTAGGATTTAAGATTTATAACATTGCTTTTTTGTGTCTGCCCGCTGACCGCATATTTTTCAATATCAGGCAGTGGCTGAAAGCTAGACAAATAAAACAATATAATATATCATTTTTATTTTCCCATACTTTTTTTCTGTTTTCAAGGGGTGTTACCAGAATGGAAACCCCTATTTTTACGAAAATTATTCATTGTATTCTTGTTTTTATTTTTTGTATAAGTTAAACTATTACTATAAATGAGTAAATTTCTTGTTTTTCGTGGTTATGCACAATAAAGATACGCTGTTTGTCACCCTGAACGCAGTGAAGGGTCTTAAAAAAGATTCCTCACTTCGTTCGGAATGACAAATATTTGT
>Ga0256407_10005359_pt1 | contig 20647 bp, 22 predicted proteins | sample RumenRJG_04DNA_FD_193489 | JGI IMG/M metagenome (GOLD analysis project Ga0256407, IMG submission 193489) | Bovine rumen microbial communities from Lethbridge, Alberta, Canada - RJG_04 | ecosystem: Host-associated > Mammals > Digestive system > Stomach > Rumen | place: Canada: Alberta... | reverse complement strand
AATGACTGATTTGCTTTTGGATTGCAAAGGTAGTCAATTCAAATCGTCACCGTCAATTTTACGCTCTAAAACTCTATATTTAAATAACTTACAAACATTTCCGCTATTTTTTAGTGGACACTAGTGTAAATTCTATGTTATTACTCCCCAATACCACTTATTATTATGAAGATGCACCTGACGGTGCTAGTAAAGGAGCTTTAACTCCAGAAAAGGCACAAAGATACGTGAACAGTTGGAATAAGGTCTTTGACTACTATCTATCCCATAGACCCAGCAGTAAAGATTTTAAGCACAACTTAGAGGTAGATTTCCTACTTTATTTACAACATACACATTTACGTGCAATAATGTTGTTTCCATATGAAGAGAAAGAGTATAATCAAATTTTAAAATTTAGAGGTAATATCATGTCTCTCGCATTAAAAGACGCAAGATTTATAATTGCCTGTTTCCATTTGATTGAATACAAACCCTTCATATATTTATTTAAATTCAAATATTTCCGTTTGCATTACTACTCTATAGAAAAAATAGTAGGACGCATAGCGCATCTGTTTGATTTTATCCATAGAAAAAGTTAAAAGTATCAATTAATACAACTTAAATATTTAAAATATGATCCCTAAAATAGTTCATTATTGCTGGTTGAGTGGGGATGAATTTCCCCCCATGTTTAAGAAATGTATTAACTCTTGGAAAAAACGACTTCCTGGATGGGAATTTCGTCTTTGGGATAAGACATGCCTTGAGGAAATCGATGAGCCTTGGGTTCATGAAGCATATGAATCTAAAGTATATTCTCATGCCTCAGATTATATCCGTCTATATGCCGTATATAAATATGGTGGTTTTTACCTTGACTGCGACGTTGAAGTACTGAAGGATTTCTCTCCCCTTTTAGAACTGAACTACGTTTTATCCATAGAAAATTCCAACTCGGGATATATTGAGGCCGCAACATTTGGTGCACATGCAGGAGATCTGTATCTAAAAAAATGTATGGAGAAATATCACAATCGTCATTTTATAAAGAACGATGGCTCGTATGACTATTCATTTTTAATTCCTGATATTATGATGCAGTGCATTGGAGAATACACGTTATTAAATCATATTGAAGATTTCGAGCCGGAATTATCAATCATGCAGATATTTCCTCCAAGATTCTTTGGTCCTAAAAACTATAGTACCGGTAAATTTGACCAGCTATCAGCTGATACCTTCTCAATCCATCATTTTAGAGGTAGCTGGCGTCCACTCAAGATGCGAATGAATCGCTATATCTGGAGACATCTAGGACATGGCCCGGCAAGTTTTGTGCAAAAATTGTATCAGTTATTCCTGAAAATATACAATCTCTTAAAATTTGAAAGTTAGTGAGGGTATTATATGTTTTTCATTCTTTGGCCCAATGGGGAGGTATCGAACGGATATTGGTTGATAAAATGAACTATCTAGCCTCTATGCATGGCTATGAAGTCTATATGCTAACTACTGATCAAGGTACTAATCCATTACCTTTTCAGCTAACTAATGGGGTGCATTATAAGGATTTGGATATCCGCTTTTACCAGCGATATCACTTTCATGGACTTGGTCGCATAACGAAGACTTATCAGTTAAAATCACGTTTTCGTCGGTCTCTTTCTGAGCAACTACAGATAATAAAGCCTAATGTGATTGTTTGTACGACATCCACATACATAGACTTGGATGTTTTGGCTCAGATAAAAGGAGCCATCCCTTTGGTGGTTGAGTCGCATTCTATTTGTCAAAGAACATTTGGGCAGGGAGGATTGTCTCGTTTCTATAATGATTTTCTTTTAAGAAGAGCTCTAAAAAAAGCAGAACTCGTTGTAGCATTGACAGAGCAGGATGCTGTTGACTGGCGAAAATATGGACTGAAGACATGTGTGATACCAAATATGGTTCAACAGAATCAAGATGTTTGCTCAGACTTAGGTCAACCACATGTCATTTTTGTTGGTAGGTTTGATTATCAGAAAAGACCCTTGACAATGATTCATATTTGGCAGAAGGTTTTTCCCAATTTCCCAAACTGGCATTTGGATATTTATGGTGAAGGAGAACAACGTCAGGAAATAGAGAGTGTGGCTATTGCGTTAGGTATGAATATTCATGTTCATCGGCCGACGGCCAATATCTTTGACTGTTATCGCCAAAGTTCCATTTTGGTTTCAACCTCACTATTTGAACCTTTTGGACTGGTTATTCCTGAAGCGATGAGTTGTGGTTTGCCTATAGTTGCCTTCGATAGTCTTTATGGACCATCGGAAATAATAACGGATGGAGTTGATGGCTTTCTTGTCAAGAATGGTGATGAGAAAGCTTTCTACGATTGCTTGTCTAGGTTAATGGCTGATAAATCATTGCGGCAGCATATGGGGTTGGCTGCATCTCAGACAGCTCAACGTTATTCGGCAGAATATATTATGCCCCAATGGAAATCACTATTTGAACATATAGTTAAGTAAAAGTATATTTATGGCAGATTGGTACGAAAAATATCTCAGTATATACGGAAAACCGTTTAGTGAAGTTCCTCAGGAGATTATTGATGGTACTCGTGAACGATTGGCAGCACTGCAGAGTGAGAATCCTGTTGCCTCGATTGTTGTCATCGGATACAATGAAGAGACGCATCTTCAAGCTTGTCTTTGGGCTATCAGTGAGATGAAGTGTAAATATCCAGTAGAGATTATCGGTGTCGATAACGACTCTAAGGATCGTACGGCTGAAATCTATGAAAAGTCTGGTATTCCATATTTTACAGAATATCAACATTCCTGCGGTTATGCCCGTCGATGTGGTTTGGAACATGCAAAAGGTAAGTATTATTTTGATGTAGATAGCGATACACTCTATCCCCCGATGTATTATGAGCTGATGCTGGAGAAATTGATGAAACCTGGAGTGGTAGCAGTATCAGCTACATGGAGTTATTTTCCTGATGCCAATCACTCTAAACTTGGGTTGAGGCTTTATGAGATAAGTCGTGATCTGTTCTTGTGGATTCAGCATTTTAAGCGCCCAGAACTAAGTGTGCGCGGCTTAGTGTTTGCCTATGAAGCAGAGTTGGGTAGGAAAGAGGGTTATCGGGTAGATATAATTAGAGGTGAGGATGGCTCAATGGCTTTGGCATTGAAGAAATATGGTAGGATTGCCTTCCTGCGTGATCGTCGTGCTTGTGCCATTACAGGTTATGGTACCATCGGGCAGCAATCGCTTTGGAGTAGTTTTGTACAACATATGAAGATTCAGGGTCGGGGACTTACACGAATTTTCCATAAGACTGATCATTATGAGGATACTGAAGACAATCTTGTAAAGAATAAGTAATACGTTTCATTCTTTGTTGTTCATCAAATAATCAAACTGAAAGCACCAGTTATGCAGAGCGTATTTTTTTCCAAGAATCTCTATTTGCTTATTGTTTCCCTGAGAGTCACGTAGATTTCCTCTTGGTCCTTTATTCCAGCCGCTTTTCCAATATTCACCATTGACGGCATAGCGTATTTTGCATCCAATGGGAGATTCGTTGCATTTAATAATAACAGTATCACCATCCAGATTGACATCAGAGATAATATCAACATTGTCTTTTCGGATGATATTAAAGCCATAGTTGCTCACTTTTCTGACAGAGACAGTGTCAAAGCATAGTGGAGGATAGGGTACATTAAAAAGAATGCGGACCTCGTTATCCTTGATTTTTGTTTTAAGAGGAATGACTCCAATAAATCGTTTCTTATGATGTAACAGGTCAAGAACGGTTTCTGCAGTAAGGTAGCCATATCTTTTCTGACTAATTCCATCGGGGTGTAATGACTCATTTACATAAGAGTAGGGGTACATTGGACCACTTGCCCAGAATAGGGAATCATCCCTGATAAGTTCCATTTGGGCTTGTGGCGTTTGGGCTTCTATGCCATTGAAATGATTCGGTTTATATCTTTTACCTTTAGTGACGACATTGGATTGGTAACATATAATGCGGATGTTATTAGGTTGGTTTGTGATTCTTTTAATGTCTGTATTTAAGTCTGAATACATCTGTTTTAATAGATCCTTGTAATCTGTTTCAGGATAATCAGCAATATCAGACTCTCCTTGCATCCAACAAACTGCTGGAATATTGAAATCCCATCCTTTTTCTTGAGCACGACTATAGGCACAAGCTATTTCTTCTGTAAATTTATTGTATGGAGAAGATCCTTTCATCAAGTTTTTGATAGGTTGCATTCCAAGCCCACCGGGGAATACACAGATAATAGTATCTTTCCCGGTTTTAGAGGCGAGGGATTCGGCCATCCCATAGATAGATAATTCAAAAGACCGTTTATCATAGTGAAGTAGTCTTTTAATATATTGTTTCAATCTACTGGTCGGATCATAATATCCGTACGCATGATCTAGTCTTTCGGTTACAATTCTACCGTCGTATTTTATGCGTAAAGAATCATAATTAGTAATTCGTATAGCTTCCTCGCCTAATGCATAGCTTTGTCCGTAAACAGGAACGCAGATAATAACCTTTTGTCCATAATCCAAATTTTCCTCCTTTATATAATAATAGGTATAAAAGCCTAAAAGGAGAACAGCCATGATTGCGAGTAGCTTATGGAAATGCCTCATTTCAATATTATTGTAATTATGTTGCAAAAGTACAAAAAAAAGAGAGAAAATAGAAGTTGGATAGTTTTTTATTTTATTTTTCCGATTGTTTTTTGTATTTTTGCACCAAACTATAGGAAATATGAAGAGCCTAAGAGAATTAAAAAAGTTGGCAAGAGAGGAATTGAATGTTCCGAAGGTTAAAGTGGCTTTGCTTGGTGACACCGCCACCCAGTTATTGGTTACAGCTATCAAGGGGGATGCCGTTGATAGAGGTTTGTCACTTGATATCTATGAAGGAGAATATAATCAGGTGGAGCGTCAGCTGATGGATCCTACAAGTGAGTTGTATGAATATGATGCAGAAATTACGATCATATTCCAGTCAACACATAAATTGGGTGAATATCACAGCTCTCTGTCAATAGAACAGCAGGAACGATTAGCAGACGAACGACTCTCTTTTATATCTTCTTTATGCGAGAGCTCTTCTTTTGCCAATAAAAAGATCATCTACTTCAATTATCCAGAGATTGAAGATACCGTGTTTGGTAGTTATGCCAATAAAGTGGAATCTTCTTTTTCATATCAGATACGTAAACTGAATTATGAATTGATGAATCTCTCCAGACAATACCCCAATCTGTTTATTTGTGATATGGCTGGTTTGCAGAATGTGTTCGGACGACGCTTCATGTTTGCGCCTAATGTCTATATGACTACAGAGATGGTGCTCAGTGTCAATGCACTTCCATATGTGGCATCAAGGGTTGTGGATATCATCTCTGCTATCAGAGGACAGTTTAAGAAATGCTTGATTCTGGATTTAGATAACACAGTTTGGGGAGGTGTGATAGGTGATGATGGCTTGGAAGGTATAGAGTTAGGACATGGATTGGGAATTGGAAAGGCTTTCACTGAATTCCAGATGTGGGTCAAGAAACTAAAGCAGCGTGGGATCATTATCTGTGTCGCTTCCAAGAATAATGAAGAGACAGCCAAAGGGCCTTTTAAGAAGCATCCGGATATGTTGCTGAAACTCGATGATATTGCTGTCTTCCAGGCAAACTGGGAAACCAAGGTGGACAATATCCGAACGATTCAGAGTATCCTGAATATTGGATTTGACTCTATGGTATTCTTGGATGATAATCCTTTTGAGCGTAATATCGTTCGTGAAAACATCCCAGGTATCACGGTTCCAGAACTTCCTGATGATCCTGCGATGTATCTGGAGTATTTGTATTCGCTGAATCTGTTTGAGACAGCTTCCTATAGTAATGCTGACAAAGATCGTACGAAACAATATCAGGTAGAGGCCAAACGTGTATCTCTATCCAAGACCTTCACCAATGAGGCTGATTTCTTGAAATCATTGAATATGGTCTCTACTGTATCTGGCTTTACAAAATTCAATATGCCTAGGGTCGCCCAACTGTCTCAGCGTAGTAATCAGTTCAATCTCAGGACTGTCAGATATACAGAAACAGATATCGAGTTGATGGCGAAGGATCCTGATGTCATCGATCTAAGTTTCACGTTGGAGGATAAATTCGGAGATAACGGACTTATTGCTGTTGTCATTATGAAGCAACAAGATGATGAGACGTTATTTGTGGATACCTGGTTTATGAGTTGTCGTGTCTTGAAGCGAGGCATGGAGAATTTTACATTGAATACGATGGTGGAGTATGCAAAAGCAAAGGGATATAAGAAGATCATAGGCGAATATATTCCCACGCCCAAGAATAAGATGGTAGAACAGCATTATCAAAATCTTGGTTTTTCTGCCATTCATTCTGGAGAGAGCTCACAGTTTATCTTGGATTTGGAGAGCTATTCACCAAGAGAATGTTATATATTTAAAAAAGAAGAGAAATGAATATTGATTGTAAAATAGAGCATATCGGATATGTGACAAAGCATATTGAGAAGACAGCAGCTTCTTTTTCTATATTAGGATATGTGGCAGAGGACATCGTTCATGATGATACCCAGAAAACGCGTATCTGTTTCCTTAGAAAAGAAGGAGAAGTGCCTATAGAATTGGTGGAGCCATATCCAGAAAACGAGACGATGCTCAAGATGCTGAAGAAAGGTACGACTCCTTATCATACCTGTTTTACGGTGCCTAATGTACAAGTTGCCTATACACAATTAACAGAATTGGGTTTCACGCCATTGTTTTCTCCAGTTGAAGCACCTGCTTTTGACAATAGATTGATTTGTTACTTCTGGAAAAATGATATGGGGCTCATTGAGCTAGTTGAGCAAAATAAAGGTGAGTAAATGAAACTCACCTTTTTAATTCTTTGCTGATAATCTCTGAGTAGATTTCTGCACCTCTCCTGTTGAGATGGCCGAAATCATAGAATAAGTCTGCATGTCCTACGAACGTAGTATCTCGATAGTGGTCGATGAATGGGATATCGTACTTTGCTGCTAATTCTCTGGGAATCTTGAATACATCTTCCTTCGAACAGATATACATTGGTGATACAATCATGGTGAGTTGGATGTTCTTTTGCCGACAATCTTTGATGAATCTTTCTAATAATGAAATCCGTTCTTGATCTACAGGAAATGGATATTCTTCGGCTTTGACACCTGTCGTGTCCATCACTCCGTCAAGCGGTTTCCATCCTTTTAGGCTTCTGTCCATAGATCCTAATTTTCCCGTTATGAGATTGGGTAAACTACCTGTGTATCGATATACCCATGATAGTTGATAGGCCCAATAGTTACCTGTTAACTTTAACATCTCATCGCATGCATCGCTCATTCCACAATAGGGTGCCAGTGATCCTGCTCTTTCTTTTCCAGAAAATGGGGTATCTCTGAAGTCGCATGGATGAATTTCAAAGAGAATCGCCTTAGGTGTATATCTTGACAGGATGTTGCCCAAAAGTCCATAATGATAATAGATATTCTTAATGCCCCAATCTGAAGCATTGTAACAGGTCATCCCTAATTCTTTCTCAAAAATCGATGGCACATAATGATGAAGACATCTTGAACTGCCCATGAATAATAAGGAATCTCTGGCGCTTTCATTCGAATAGCTGATCTTATACTCGTCAGTGGCATTCGAAATACGATATAGGTAAGCTAATCCCAAACCTGTGATTCTGTCTATGACGAAAAATAGACAGATGACAATGACGATATGTAGAAATAGCTTTTTCATATCAGAATTGGAAATAGATAAATTGGTTGTTATCGAATACACCAAAGAGTAGGATGAAGATTATTTCAATAGTAGCCGTTAATTCCCACCGCCAGTTTTCTGCCCATGAAGGGAGATATAGTTGTTTCTTGGGGAACCATTCTTCCTGAATATCCACGTAGATGAGGGCTACGGAACAAATGGCTGCATTGACCATGGTTGACATGTCAGTAAATAGTCCCCCGTCCCAATTTGTAAATATCTGTCCCCAGACATGGCAGAAATCTGTTATATTTGCAGAGTGGAAAAGCATCAGTCCGAATGTAACGACAAGATAGATGCCAGCCATCTTGAATACATAGGGCATCTTCGGCCACCCCTTATCGTTTACTTCGATCTTCCTCTTCTTGAAGAACTGACCGCTGACCATCAGGGGGATATACCAGAGGCCATGATAGATACCAAATAGCAGGAATGTCCAGTTCGCTCCGTGCCACATGCCAATGAAGATCATGTTTAGCATAATAGCCATGATGGTGCCATTCACACCTAATTTCCTGAACTTGATGTTCAATGGTAGAAATACGTAGTCTGTCAACCAACTGGTCAGTGACATATGCCAACGGCTCCAATAGCCCGCAATGTCGAGTACAAAGAAGGGGCGTTTGAAGTTTTCTGCTACTTTGAATCCTAAGATTAAAGCTACACCAATCGCCATTTCACTATATCCCCCAAAATCAGCATACATCTGGAAGGGATAGAGTAGGGAGGCAAAGATGATGGAGATAGCAGAATGATGTTCGTAATTGTTCCAGATAGCACTGATATAGATGTCCAGACGATCTGCAATGCACATCTTCAGAAACATACCCCATAAGACTCTTCTGAATCCTATGAGGAAATTGTCTGAATTGAAAAGCCTGACTTGGTTAACCTGTTTAAGGAAGGGCTTTGGACGATCAATAGGACCAGAAAGAATTGTTGGGAAGAATGCGATGAAGTTGGCAAAACTGACAACATCCTTTTCCGGCACAATCTTTCCGTTATAGATGTCCAATACATAACTCATCAGTTTAAAAGTGAAAAAACTGAGGCCGATGGGAACAACTAAATGCAGTGCCGTCCAACTAAGATGTATGCCTAGTAATGAAGCAAAAGACGCAACTGATTCTGCAAAGAAATTAAGATATTTGAAATAGAAGAGTGCTCCTATGCCAATGACGACACCAATATTTGTGATGATGGCAGCTTTTCGTTCATCTTCTTTGTCTAAATAGAATGCTACTCCCTTTCCCAGTATCCAGAATGCTAGTGTCAGGATGACAAGTAGAAGTGTCATCTTGAAATTTACCTGAGCATAAAACCAATATGAACTCAGGAGTAAGAATACATTCTGTAGCTCTTTCTTCTTTTGGCATAAATAATAAATGGCCAAAACAATCAGAAAGAACCACAAAAAGGCCAGGGAGTTGACAACCATGAGTGCTTAGACTTTCTTTTCTATACTGTCGATCAGATCGCCAACGTTGTCCCATGAAAGGATTTCGCGCGATTTGAATTCGATGCCAAAGGCTTCTTCCATGGCAGCTACTAACTGAACGTGACTGAGTGAATCCCAACCATCTACGTCATCAGCTGTTGTCTCATCACTTAACACTATGTCTTCTTGTTCCAACTCTTCGCGGAAGATTTCCTCAACGCGTTTTAAGATCTCATTTCTTTCCATATTATAGTATAATTATTGTTGATACTCAAATCCTAAATCTATAGCCATTTGTAATACGGCTTTTGTCTTCTCAACAGAGAATTCGCCAGGTATGGAGGAATGTGTTCCTATTATGACGAATAATTTAAGCTCTTTCGCTTTTTTCAGCCACACGTTCGTTGCTTCTAAATCTGTGTCTTTTGTAATCATCACTCTACCTAACTGAAATACCTTCGTGTCAGGATTCAGTAGATTGGCACCTGTTACCATTTGGTAGCCTTTATCTTTGATGGCCTTTCTGATGGCCCTGCTGTTGGCACCATGTGGTGAAACAATGTAATTGATATTCTTCATATCAAATTGATTCTGTTCTAGCCACTTTTCACATTTCTCGATATCCGTAGCAACCTCTTCGTATGCCAAATCTCTCCAGTCTCTATGGTCGTACCCATGTATGGAGATGCCAAACCCGTTTCTCTGCCAGCATTTCAAAGAATCAATGATCACCTTATTCGTGAAACCTGGTACCACAGCAAATGTGGCTTTAAAATGTAGCTCGTCACAAAGCTGTTTGATGCTAAAAATCCCATTCCCACTATCGTCATCAATGAGTAGTATCCTTGGTTTTGCATCTTTTGCCTGTATATGCCAATAGTTAAGAACCCATAGATAGGTTGTTTGTTTTGTCCAGTCACCAACAACTATTGATTTGCTTATACAGTTTGGCAATATGAATATGGCGACAAGACATAAGACTATCAGCAATGTTATTTTCCCTCTTTTATTTATCACAGTGCAAAAATATGAAAAAAGAACGGTATATCCAAATATTATTTGCTTTTTCTTCCAATTAAGATGGTTGAACGGGTTGTCGCCCAGAGAACTATAGGATAGAGAATGCCAATAATAACAATGGCAATTGGGACTGCTTCATACCAGTGATAACAAATGGTTTCGTTAATGTTTTGAACATATTCAAGCATATAATTAATGACAGTTATGACAATGATGTGGAGTCCTATAACCACTAATGTGCCAATGGAGAGATTGGTGATAACAATGTATTTGCTGCTATTGAGCAACTTGCAGCCATAAAGTACGCCAAAAAGGAATCCGATGTTTACAGGATAGAATAGGGCAATATGCAAGATATGCTGACCTGTTTTGAAAGCTTGGAGATGCCAGTAGAAGAATAGTAAGCTGATGCATAAACAGAGAATGCAGCCAATCAGATCACGACTTGGCTTTATATCTCTGAATAGTTGTTTCTGTCCCATAACGTATCCTATATAATAATAAGGTAAGCGCCTGAGGATGCCCATCGGTGTCAGATTAGGAGCAAAATAGTAGTATTTGTTTGCAGTATAGAGGATGACGGAGAGAATACACAGCGAAATCATAATAACATGCTGATACTTGGTCTTTCTGCACAGATCGATGGTGATGTGCATAAAGAGTATGGCAGGCAGATACCATAGTGGACCGTTGAGTGGTTCACAGAAAGCATTTTCATGTTCGAAGAGTAGGGCACCAAAGATGGGGCGTATTGCCTGGAATAAAGTAGGCATACCACCATTGAGCATATAGAACTTAACCAGCCAATAAGGATAGACGACGGCATTATACAATAGGTAGGGAAGGATGAGGCTATGCCAGTATTTCTGCCAGTTGGCCTTGTCACTACCATGATCTTTCTTCAGATAGCCGGAAATAAAGAAGAAAATGGTAATGATATCAGCCTGCAGATACCGATAGTAAAACCACTCCTGCGATTGTGGCAGGTGACAAAATACTACGCTGCAAGCTGCCAGTGCCTTAGCCCAATCAATCCAGTTAATTCTCTCTTTCATACTGCAAAGATACGATTAACTGAGCAAAAATCCAAAATATTGAAAAGAATTCTGTATCTTTGCACGCATAATGGCGAAGCAGAGGATAGAATATATTGATGCGATGCGAGGATTCACAATGATTCTCGTGGTCTATTCGCATATCTGCCACTTCTGTTTTGGCGATTCCTTGTTGGGATTCAATGCGGTGCTTTTCCTGTTTCGTCTGCCTTGTTTCTTCTTTATCAGTGGTTGGTTGTTCGAGACGATGGCTCGTAAACCGTTTTGGCAGGTAACCCGTCGTAAGATGATGGTACAGTTGGTGCCGACATTCATTTTCCTCTTTTTATTGGCTCCACCACCAGAGTTTTTCCATCAATTGGGAGCAGTGAAAGGTGGCTATTGGTTTACGTTTGTGCTCTTTGAGTTCTTTATCCTTTATATGTTATCAGTAAGACTATGTAGGAAATGGGATTTTGGAGTAGCTCTGTTGATAGCGTTAGGGGCGTTTGTCTATTCAAGGTATTATCATGTGATACAGACATCGGCAGTTGGCTGGCAAATGTATGCTATCAGCTTGCTGGGCTTTCTGAGTGTTGTCTTGTGGCGATACTTCCTCTTTTTCTACATTGGTGCATGGGTAAGAAAGCATTTTGACGCGTTTATTCGTTGGACGGATAAGCCGATTGTCATAATACTGATTACAGGTGTCTTTGCTTTTGTTGCCTCAACACCACATAAGGATCATCTGGTTTATGAGCTATTAAGGTTCTATGTGGGAGGTATCAGTGGTATGTGGATGGTGTTTTGTTTCTTTCGCTTATCCGCTACATGGTTGCAGCGAATTCATCTGTCGAAGCCTCTGCAGTATGTCGGCACACGAACACTTGATATTTACCTGCTTCATTATTTCTTTTTGCCACGCTTTCTGCTGCCTTATGCAGGGTTGTTGCAGAATTATAACAACAGCGCGATAGAGTTCCTGGTTGTTTTGTCTATCGCGCTGCTAGTATTGAGTGTTACTTTATTGGCGAGCTATGTGATTCGCCTCAACCACTTCCTCGGGCATTATCTCTTCGGAGTTAAATAAGATTACTAAAGTTTCGCAAGTGTGTCATCACTTGCGAAACTTTAGTAATCTTATTTAATAACCTTTCCTTCCACAGGCTCAAGATACCAATCTGTAGATGTTACAGGATTCTCGCCCCAGCTGTTAAACTTTAGATAAGCGTCCTTTATACAGGTTTTCTCCTTAGGATATGCAAAGTCACAAGGAATCATGATACCATGAGGATCCTCACCTTTCTGAGCCATCTTAACATCATACCCCTGTGTTTTATTGTAGATATAAACCTGCTGAGAGAAATCTGTAAAGCTGAACGAAGGATCAACCGTTATAACCTCTGATACAGGCTCATAATTCATACTCTGAGTATTAATGATTGTAGAATTATTAGCGCCAAACAGAGTGTGAATCTCAGGAGTCTCATTCAATTTTTCACCGTTGATATTGCGTAGATAAAGCTCGTCGTTGGCACCACATGCTGCAACAGTATATTTTACCTGAGTCATGTTCAGGCGCTCTGCTTTGATAACTACGTCGTTCATATCGTAGTCGCCTAAATCACGATCCTCAAAGCAGAATGTATATACATTGTTATTAATCTGTTGAGCAGCATCTACCTCTTGCAAACCACCATTAATCTCAACGATGATATCTGCATAATTAACATCAGTTCCATCTTCGAACATAAGGTATGCCTTTTGATTCGCACCAAAAATAGCTGCACGAGGATCGTCTAACTTCATGCTATATTTATCTACAGCTGACTTAAAGTCTGGGTATTGATTAATTTGTTGGTTCAGGCGGCCATCAGCATAAACTTCACCATTATTAGTTTTGTTATATGATTTCTTAGTATAACCTGTTCCGGTGGTATAAATATCATTGTCAGTAGAGTATGAGTCATCCCATAATTCTTTAGTCTTTCTCAACATAAAACCAATGTAGTAGCCTTTGGGAATAGTGAAACTCTGCACTGTAATATCATCTGTGGTATTACTCGTAACATCACCAAAGAAAGGCAGAACATATTCATGTACCTTAAAGTAATCACCATTCTTACCGCTATTATTTGTACCGCTATTACTTTTCGTCAATTTACCATCAACGCATTTGAACTTAGGCAGATTCTTCAGGAAAGTTATCTGCTCTTCTTCCAACTTGCCCTCCAAGTCGCTTGGTTTGAAATAATAATAATACAAACAAACATTGTTAATATCCGCAGTAAGCATCTGAACTGGCGTTACAGTGATAGGTGCTTTTCCATCAGCAATCAGGTAGTTCTTAGTTAGCTCATAAACAGGAGAATTACGAATAGTTTCCAGATTTTTATTCTTGTATTCCTGATCTTGTGCTTTCTTTCCACCAACAGCATTTAAAATAGTTTCTAATCCTACCTTTTCAGCATCTGTCATCGAAACTTTACGATAAATAGCTTGTTTTTCAACTTTCCATGTAGAGTTACCTCCCTTATTGCTAAGCAACCATATACGCTCATCGTCCCAATTGCTGTTCTTCCAGGGATCAATATTAGCGGCCTCACCTTCCTGACCTGCCATCCTGGCACGCATTGCATTATATGTCAGGTGAGAGTTCTTATAATACATCTTCAGCCCACTAACATCTGGGAAAGCCGGCAAATCGTATTCTGCTCTTGTGCTTGCTCTAGTTGTGAAGCTCACACTACTATCACCAGCCTTGAATCCGGTCACATAATACACACCCTTACTGTCCACACATGCTGCAACTAGCTCTGTGTATTCGGATGGGCAATCGAAAGTAATTGATACTGTTTGGCCATTTTTTGCAGAAGCTTCATTAAGCACACGAGCATCTTCATTAAAATATGGAGCCTCTGTGAGAATCTGTACCTTTGTGATGTCTGCCATTGGCGCATCTGCAGTAACAGAAACTGTGTACTTTTTCGTTGAACTCCAATCCTGATCCGCACTGAAACTTGTTCCAAATACCTTTGCGGCATTTACATTAATCTTATCTTGGGATACCTTGTTAGATGGAGTAGACTCTGGGCCCATATAATCTGCTCCTTTGATACAACTTGCAAGTAATAACGTACTTATAACTGCTAATACATTAATTCTTTTCATAAGCGTCAAATTTTGTATCTAAAAATTGTTATTAATTGGGCAAATATACGAAGAAATCTCCTAAACACGAATAAAATTACTACGAATCGTCAAAAATTAACATTTATTATACAAAATCTGTTCGAGTATGTGTTATTTTATTACTAGGACTGCTTGACTACAACTCGAATACAAATAATGATGTTAGTAACTTTTTTCTCTAAATTATTCAAGATATTGAATAATATTTCAATATCTTTATCTTTGCACGCATATTGACGAAACAGAGAATTTTGCTTTTGCAATGAGATAATTACAAAAAGAGATTCTTTGAAAAAGTACATTTTATTAGACTTTTCTTGGCAGATTGAAAGAAAATCTTTATCTTTGCAGCCGAAAGTTGATTATAATATACTTTTATGGGTCTAAGAGAAGTCGTTAAAGAGCGTCGAGGTGTTTTGGGAATCTCCCAAATAGACTTAGCAGAAATGGCAGGCATCAGTCTGGCCACAGTGAAAGATATTGAGCGAGGCGCAGGCAATCCCTCGATGAAAACAGTGTTGCGAATCTTAGAGGTATTGGGACTGGAAATGGAGTTCCATATCAAGACCATCAAATGATATAGCTTATGAGACAGCTCGAAGTATATGTAAATGATGTGAAGGCTGGATTACTCACGGAGTTGAATCCTGGTAAGGGCTATACGTTTGTCTATACTGAGACATACGTCGCATCAGACTTGCCCCCAGTTTCACTGACACTGCCCAAAAGGAAAGAAGCATACGAGGCAGAGTCTTTGTTCCCGTTTTTCACAAACTTACTACCCGAAGGGGCGAACAGGAAAGTGATTTGCAGGGAACAGCGTATTGATGATAAAGACTTCTTCGGTATGCTGATGGCCACCGTCGGAACAGATATGATTGGCTCTGTAAACTTTAAGAAAGTAGAGAATGGTTGAGATAAAATATTGTCCATCAACGTTGGCAGAAGGTTATAACACCTACAGTCCTCAAGCAGTAAAACGACTGTTTGGCGGAAAGAAAGTGTCACCATTCCTGGATTTCAATATTAATGAGTTGAAACAGTCGGACGTGATAGTTCGGGCTATGCAACGTATATCCGTCTCTGGTGTACAGGAAAAATTCTCAGGTCTGATAGATCATAACAGCATCCGCATTGCCGAGAGTAATGAGCGATCAACATACATCATCAAGCCTGCCCCATGGGACGAGACCATTGCCACAAGAAAACAGATTCCTGCCAATGAGCATGTAACGATGCAGATTGCCAGACAGGTGTATGGTATTGTTACAGCAGAGAACGGATTGTGTTTTACTAAAGATGGTCAGACGGTGTATATCACCAAGAGGTTCGATATTTTGCCTGATGGAACAAAGGTGGAAATGGAGGACTTTGCTGCACTCGTTGGACGAAATGAACAAACCGACGGCACTTATTTCAAATACAGTGGTTGTTACGAGGATATTGCGATATGCATCCGAAGGACTATTCCTGCATGGATGGTGGATATGGAACGTTTCTTTGAACTTGTTGTGTTCAACTACATCTATGCAAACGGAGATGACCATCTAAAGAACTTTTCGATTATCAGACAAGGTGAAGATTACCGGCTTGCTCCAGCATACGACCTGTTGAATACAAACCTACATGTGATTAGTGATGACTTCGGACTCGATGGAGCCTTATCTCCTGACATTGAGAAAAGCGACGTATATGACAGGACAGACCACCCATGCCGCTTAGACTTTGAACGATTTGGTGCACAAATCGGATTGCCCGACATTCGTGTCAAGCGGGTGCTGGACAAGTATATGGTTATTCCTGAACTGGCCATGAAACTTATTGGAAATTGTTTCTTAAATGACAAGATGAAAAGGAAATACTTGCGAATCGTGGACGAACGGGTAAAAAGGTTTGCGAGAAAGTCAGAGTAGATTCACAGATAGATAATCACAAAGAACGAGGCAATCCAGCCAAGGATGCATAACTGGATGAAGTGATCTTTTACGAGACTTTTCGTGGGGGAGCCACTGAGGCCGAAGACAATCATGTTCTGAAGATAACGCAGAAGGCCGGCCTGTACCCAACCACTAAAGAGGTAGTATGGCGTGCGTATTTACTTTAATTTACCCAACAAGATTGGGCACGCCTTTTCCAAGTATAAGATAGGAAAATAACAAATTGGTAATACCAATAGGGGCAAGCATTCATGTAAATATACAGGGCATAAGACACTCAAGACCTTCATAATTGGTATATGTAGTCCAAGGATGAGAAGGGTACCCTTAGATATTGTCGTAATAAATTTTAAGAAAGGTATATAAGATGAAATTACAAACACAAAGATAGTAGATAATGATGCATTTATAAAGAAAACAAAATAAGAGTGTCCATATTCATTGCTATTTATTGCGCAATATCCGTTAATAATGGGTAATAAAATGAATATGCATCCCAAGATAAAAACAGAATAAGAAGGCATGCATTTTGGCTGCCAATTATGATCTTTTAACAGAAGACCAAAACAAAAGAATGCCATTGAGGGAATCATCCTTCCAATATACAATCCCCTATATATTGTATCAATACTTACAAGATATGATTCAAAAGACATATATGCAATAATACAAATTGAGATTGGTATGTAATACTTGCGAAGAAATCCCATAAACTGAATATCACCAAATGATAATCTTAATCCTAATAAAGCCCACAAAAACCAGTCACCCATAAACAACCCATTTTCTAAACCATATCGATAATGAAAGAAACGAAACAACGTTTCTTTTGTTGGTAATTGAGTTATAGATATCTCTTGTAATACCATAAGTACTAATAGATTAATAATAGAATAAAATGCGATAGGAATACCAAAGGACAAGATTGTCTTATACCATAATCTTGGTTTATAAAGCATACCAGAGATAATAAATAATGCTGGCATGTGGAATGAGTATATATACAGCAATAAAAACTCATTTGAAGTCCAATGTCCAACAACCATTAGGAAAATACAAATGAACTTGGCAGAATCTAAATATATAATTCTATTTCCCATATTATGTAAACACAATATCTAACTATTATAGATAGATAATCACAAAGAACGAGGCAATCCAGCCGAGGATGCAGAACTGGATGAAATGATCCTTGACGAGACTTTTTGTGGGAGAACCGCTGAGGCCGAAGACGATCATGTTCTGAAGATAGCGTAGAAGGCCAGCCAGAACCCAACCGCTGGTGAGATAGACATAGCGGGTGCCCATGCGTTGGATGACCTCTGGCGACATGGTGTACATGATGTAGCAAACCAGTGTGACTGAGGCGATGATGGCTGTGGCCTCATTGATAAAGGTCTTGTTGTAGCCTGTTATCGAGACACGAGGTTTGGTACCCGTCTGTTCATAGATACGATAATCATCGTTGCGTTTGGTGAAAGCCAGGAAGAGCGTAACGAGGAAGGTCATCATCACCAGCCAGTGGGAGATCCAGATGTCCGTTGTCAGGCCACCTGCCAACACTCTCATCACGAAACCAATGGCAATAATCGACACATCCAGGATGGCATATTGCTTCAGACGGATACAATAGGCAACGTTCATTAGCCAATACCCCAACACTATTATATATAAATAAGGTGTATTAGGACTTTGGGCTATTGGTATCAGAGCCAAAGCACCAACCATACTGATTGCCATCATCGCGTAACCACCATTGACAGAGACTTTCCCAGATGCAATCGGGCGATGGCATTTCTTCGGATGCTGACGATCCGCTTCCACATCCCTCAGATCATTGAAGCAATAGATGCTGCTCGAAACCAGACAGAACGAGGCAAATACCACCAGTGTGGGCCAAAAGTATTCCGGCTTCAGCAGATTATTGCTGAAGAATATCGGTGCAAAGACAAACACATTCTTTAGCCATTGCAGCGGGCGTAGCAGTCTGATGTACTCTATCATCGCTGCAAATCTACATAATATTTTTATTATATCCAAAGAAAACAAACAAAAACATTCTATTGTCTTATAATATAATTGTGGTAGAAATAATATAATAATAACGGAATGGTTGTTCCAATAATTGAATAAGCAATCCAGAAATAAGTATTATGTTCATAAATAATAGTGTGCGAAGCAAGTGCTTCAATTGGTAAATTAAAAATCCCAATCTTTATTAAATTACCAATTTTGAGAGCAAACAAATTTAATGCTAAGATAGGCATTGTGTGGTTGCCGATATAATAAATGATGGATCCATCCGAGAACCTACGATTAAGTTTTATAGATACAATAAAGTTAAAATGATTCCCAATACAGACAATATGTAATACGGCAAATGGTTGATTATTGTTGTAAATCGCATATCAACAATATTGTTCCAAATAAAGCAGCAAATGAATAATAATATGAAAATTACTATAAGAATATAATTCGATTGAATAATCTGGTCTCTATGTTTATAGATAACAATACCAGTATAATAATAAGTTATGCTGAATAACAAAACGGAACAATCACCTATAATTGGAATTTTTGGACAGAATTTTGACAAGATGGATGCAAACAGAAATAGTATTAAAAGCAGCGTATTATCAATTTTAGGAAACAAACATTTTCGACATAGGGAAATAGTCGCAACAAGTAGGGAAGCAAGGAACAGCTCTTTAATAAACCAAAATGGACGAATTAATAACTCATAATCCATCATTAAAACAATTTTTGTGAATTGTCTTATGTAGTCTTGTATATGATAGTAATGGCTATTAATGATATACATATATAGAAGAAGATTATGAATCATCAGGAAAAATAAACTCCATTTCAAATATGGTATATAGAGCCCCTTTATTCTTTTAATATAGAAAGATTGTAATAATCCCTTGTCGAGTATTTCGTTAAAGAAGTAACCAGAACAAACAAAAAAAAGTGGCATGTGGAAAAAATATATGAAATTTCCTATGATGGCAGGACACCCAGAGTGCCCAATGACCATCATTATGATACCCAGTGCTTTAGCGATAGTTATATGATTATTTCTTTGATTTTTCATTTTGCAATATTTATTTTGCAAAAATAGTAATTATTTGCAAATTAATTTTTGTTTCTACACGAATTTTTATAATTTTGCAGAAAAAAATATGAAATGGCATAAAATTGTATTACTTTTTGTGATAATTATTCTATTTTGTAGTGTAGGTTTATATGTTAAACCATATTTTTCCCCGGCAAAGAAGTTGCATGGGCTAAAAGTTAAATCACATAGAGATGATACTGTCAGGATTGCTTATATTGGCGATAGTTGGGCTGAAGGTCACAAGAATGTTAATTGTGATATAGATTCCATTGTAAGTAGTATAATAAAGAGCCCCGTTTTGGTGCGTACCACAGGTGTTAGTGGATTAACTACTAAGAATATCTACTATGGTATATATAGAAATGAGTCTATGAGAGATGTGATAGAATGGGGACCTGATTTTTGTTTTGTTGTAGCTGGTATAAATGATTCTGATAGAAAAATGGGACGGAGTTATTATAAGGATAATATGGAATTATTAATTGAGACTCTATTAAAATTCAAGATTGTCCCAATAGTATTAGAGATTCCTACTTATGATATTCACTTTTCTTATACAAGGAGAAGTAGGTGGGTCAAGTTGCAATACCTAATATCAATGATAATTACATGGTCTAAGATGGACTGCATTAATAATTATAGAAAAGAATATACCGACTTAATTTATGAAAAAGGATGGGAGAAAAAAGTAATAACCATATCGAGTAACGACTGGAATCCTGATGGGTATAAGGATCAGCGAGGACTATATGATGAAGGGCTAATGCATTTGAACGAAAAGGGTTATCATGTCCTAGACTCATGTATTGCCCATAAAATTATTGATTATCTAGGAAAGACGCAATGAATATGTGTTTTGTTGAATCTGCATACACTGCATACACTAAAATACAAATGACTGATTAACAGACGATAATCTGGTGTATGCAGCAAAACCGTTAGTGTATGCAAACAAATTTATTGTAAAAAAGACACAAAAAACTTGCAAATCCCCATATTTTTTAGTACCTTTGCACGTATGTTCGACTATGAAAAAATTCCGTTTTGGTGGGCCTTGTGCCC
>Ga0256407_10005358_pt1 | contig 20648 bp, 15 predicted proteins | sample RumenRJG_04DNA_FD_193489 | JGI IMG/M metagenome (GOLD analysis project Ga0256407, IMG submission 193489) | Bovine rumen microbial communities from Lethbridge, Alberta, Canada - RJG_04 | ecosystem: Host-associated > Mammals > Digestive system > Stomach > Rumen | place: Canada: Alberta... | reverse complement strand
TCTATTTACATATTCTTCTTCTTGGACATTTGGAATGTGTCCTGTATAACCTGACATAAATAAAGGGATTCTTGGTACATATGTTTGATAGACATATTCTTGAGTTTCCATTTTTTTAATTTATTTAATTATATTTTTTATTATTCGAATTAATAAAAAAAATATTTTTATTATTTTTTATATATAAATTATAATTAAATTAAAACCTACATATTAAAATAAAAAAGCAAAAATATTATTAAAGATATAAATAATATATATACAAATTTGAAAACTATAATAATCATTCTTTCATATTAGAAATCTTTTCCATCATTTCTTTAAATTCCTTAAAAGAAATTTGACAATCATCATCTTGATCAACTTCTTTAACTAAATCAATCCATTGTTGATTATTAGTAATTTGTAAAGGCATAGTTTCTTTTAATTCATTAATAGTAATATAACCATTACCATCTAAATCAAATAATTTAAAAGCTTTAGTTAACATATCTTCATTTAACAATTGTTCTTTTTTCATATTTACTGTCAAAAATTCAGAAAAACTAATAGAACCATCATGATTAAAATCAATTTCAGAAAAAATTTCATTAGCTCTTTTTATAGCTTCTCCAGAAGGATACATTGATTCAAAACATTTAATTAATTCATCCTTTGAAATTTCACCATCTTTATTTTCATCAATTTTATCAAATTCATCTTTTAATTTTTGAATTTCTTGATTAATACTAATTTGATTAGCTAAAAAAGCCAAAGTTGCTTTTTGTAAAGTAACAATAGATTTAAATTTATTTAAATTTGTAATTATATCATTACTTAATACAATTTCATCATTAATTTTTTCACTCATTGTTTGTAACCAATGATTTTCTAAAGCTTGTCCAGCACTTAATCTTTTTTCAGGATCATATTCTAATAATTGTTTAATATACATAATAACATCATTAGAAACATTTTTAAATTCTTTTTCAGGAAAAGTTAATTTCCCATTTAAAATTTTATTCTTAATAGTATCTTCTTTATTTCCCATAAAAGGAGGATGACCACATAACATAGTATATAATATAATTCCACAAGCCCAAATATCTGCTTTTTCATTATATTTATTTTTAAAAACTTCTGGGGCAATATAATATATTGTTCCTAATTCTTGTGTTAAATGACCATGTTTAATTGAAATTGAAGTACCAAAATCAATAATTTTAATAAATATATCATCTTTTTTATTTGTTTTTATAAAAACTATATTTTCTGGTTTTAAATCTCTATGAACTATTTTTTTTTTATGTAAATGATTAACTGCTGAAATTAATTGTTTAAAAATAATAGCAGCTTTCCTTTCAGAAAAAAATTTTTGTTTTTGAATATAATCAAATAAATCACCACCAGAACAATATTCTTCAACCATATAATAATAATTATTATCATAATAACAATCAAATAATTTAATAATATTAGGATAATCTACAGTTTTTAAAACTGCAATTTCATTTGAAAATGAAGTACTATCAACATGTTTTCTTTTAATTGCTTTAACTGCTCTTAAAAATAATGTTGTTCTTTGTTGAACTTTATATACTGCACCATATGCACCTTCACCTAATTTTTCTTTTATTTCATATTCATCAAATAAACTTTTTGTTTTCATTCTTATAAAGTTACTTTTATCAAATTTTAATGATGGATTTTGTAAATTTTTTCCTTTTAATGAATTTTGACCACCTGTGTTTGAGTTTGATACATAAGATGGTGAATTGATATTATTATTTTCGTTATTTAATTTTAATTGACTTGATGATATTATTGAATTCTTACAATAGAAACAATTATCTATTCCCATTATTTAATTTGATTAATTTTTTATTTTTTTTATAAAACATTTTTTTTATTTTTTTTTTTTTTAAAAATTTTTAAAATAAATTTTTTTGAATAATATTTTATTTTATTTATTAATTATATTTTTATTCAATCTTTCTTTTCTTTGTTTTTCTATTTGATAAACATATTCATAATCACTAAACAATAATTCATTTCTCCCGTTTGATAAAGCAAATAATCTACTCATATTTAACATTAAATCAAACTCATCTACATTCATTTTTTTATTTTTTTCTAAATAATCTTTTTGAATTTTATTAGAATTTTCATCTGTAATTTTAAAATTACTTAAATAACTTGGATTTAATCTAATATAATTAATAAAAATAAATATTTTTTCCATTATATTATCTTCAATCATTATTTCATCTTCTTCTTTTTTTTCAAATTTATTAATTGGAAGTGATACTAAAAATGGACTTTTAAAAATTGAATTATTTCCATTAGAAAAAATAATTAATTGAATATTATGTGGCATTTCAATATTATTAAAAGGATATTCATAACTTATTTTTTCAAAGTCAATTAAATTTTTAATTGTTTGAACATTTTTACATCCAATATCTTCTAATTTTCCTTCACCCATTTTCATTTCATTTAATAAAACAAATGAACCATCACTTAATTGTAATTCTCCTTCTTCTAATTCTTCTTTTTCAATATCAAATTTAGAATAATATCTTTTTGAATTTAAATCTTTAATTGTGATATTAATATAATTTATACTTAAACATATTGATTTAAGTAAATTATGAAATTTTTCTATTTTTTCATTAGATAAAGTATCTTTTTTATCTAATATTATATTTAATGGTAATATACCTATTGTTTTATATCCAATTCTATGTAAAACTTGACTAAAAAGATATAAAATTATATAATCACATACAATTGAATCATTATTAAAAATATCAAGAAGTATTTTTTTTAAATTAGCATAAATTAATTCTTGTGAATTATTTATTGATAATGAAGTATATAATTTTTCAAATTTATTTGATAAATAATTAGGTATAATTTTCCAGGAATGAATTAAATAATATCCATTTTTATAATATCCTGCACCAATTACTAAAATAGTTTTATTAATTTTACTAAAATTATTTGTATAATCTAAAACAAGAATTTTATCATTATTACTTTGATTATAACAAAATTCATTTGAAATAATTGGATTTAAGCCTTTTATTTTAACACAGGTTAATAATAATCTATCACATAAAATTTGATTTCCTGAAGAATAATGATTATAATAATTATCATTATTATCATTTTCATTATTTTCTGAATTATTTGGTTCATGAAATTTATTAGTTTCATATTTTTTTAATTTCTTATTAAAATTTGCACCAATATATAATTGATTTTCAGTAATGAATTGAATAGACAATAAAGCCTTTATTAATGTTGGTTTTGAATTTTCATTTAATTCAAAAATATTAGGAAGTGTTTTTATAAAATCTTCATTTTGAAAATCATTAATTAATTTCAATTGTTTTAAATTTTCTTCAAAATTCCATTTTTCAAGTATTTTCATATTTAAATTAGGATATAAAATTTGATTTTGTTGAATAAAATTATCAAAAGATTTATTCACTATATCATCAATATCATAATTTAAATTTTGATTTGAACTCATTTTTTTTGGAGGGATTTTTTAATTTAAATAAAAAGAAATTAAAATAAAAAAACTTAAATAATTAATTCCAAATTTAAAAAAAATATCAAAAAAAAAATTAAATAAAAAATTATACTAATGCCTTTGTTTCATTAATAAAATCTTCATAATCAACTTTTCCATCTCTATTTCTATCTAATCTAATAAAAGTATAATCACAATCTCTATTACTAGATTCTTTATTAATTTTTTCTTTAATAAATCTTCTAATATTATAATTATCCAAATATCCTTTTTTATCAGTATCAATAGAACTAGCAATATCATTTAAATTAAGGGCAAAGCATTTAGTAATTCTTTTTCTAATAACTTCAATTTTACTTTCACTAACAATAATCTTTTCAAATAAATCTCCAATTAATTTTTTAGTAGCCCCAAGAAAAAAATCTGCTTTATTATATTTAGGTTGATAAGGAGAACCTTCTCTATTTTCAATCATATTTCTATAATCTTTATCAAAAGGAACAATTAAATCAAAAAAATCACTATAATTTAAAGTATTATTATTTAATAAAGAATATCTTTTCATTATTAATTTAACTTCACTATTTGTTGGATAAATTCCTAAACAATTTAAACCATTTAATAAATCAACTTCTGTTAAATCATCATTTCCATTCGGACGAGATTCAAATAATCTATATGCATCTTCTACATTAAAATCATTTCTTAAACATATATTTTTTTTTATTTCTTCTAATTCTATTTCAGTTCTATATATTATTTCAAATAAATTTGTTATTAAATCCTCATATGGAGTTACTATTGGAAATTTTCTTGGATCTTTTTGTTGATTATTTTTTGAAAAGGAATTTTGAGTTGATATTGTTTCTCCTATTTTTGAATTGTTTGTGTTAAATCTTTTGTTTGTTTGTGTTAAAATATTTTCATTTGTTGCTGGGTTTTTATTTAGAAAAGTATTTAAATAATTAGTATTTAAATTTTCATTATTATTATTATCATATTGTATATTTGGATTAGGAAAAGAAAAAATTTTTTCTATTTCATTATAAGTAATTTTACCACCATTTTTATTAATATCTAATCTTAAAATAATATGATAAATATCTTCTTCACTAAATCTTTTTTTTCCTCTTATAAAAAAATTCCTTAAACCATCTTTAGTAATAATTTTCCCATAACCACCTAAAGCTTTAAATACATTAGAACAAGAAAAATCAAATCTACACCTAACATCTAAAATTAAATCTTTACAAGTTCTAACAAAATTTAATTCTTCACTTAAAATATTAGTTAATAAGCATTCAATATCAAAACATAATTTTGAATTAATAAATCCTCTATTATTATAAATATTCCTAGTTTCATCTGCTAAAATAATATTAATAAATTCACCAAAAGTTAAAATACCATCATTATTATAATCATAAAACATTATTATTGTTTGTGCCTCTTCAGAATTACAATATATCATATGATCTTTAAAAAAATTTAATAAATCCATATAATCAATATGTCCTTTGTATGCTACATCTATTCTTGAAAATATTGAATATGGTTCAAATTGAGTGTGTGTGTTTAGTTCTTTTTTTTTCTCATCAATTAATTTATGTTGAGTGTTTAGATACATTAAAAAATTTGATATTCTTTCTTCTGTTTCTATTGAAAGCATATTTTTTTTTGTATTTTATTTTTTTTTATTAAAATGAATTTGTTATTAATTTTTAATTATTTATAATTAAAATATAAAAATGAATATTATATTTAATAATTATTTATTTGTATTTAATTTTGATTTATATGGTATTATTGTTTTTTGATTATTTGTGTTTTGTTTTTTTGGACATGATAAACTACTATGTTTTTGTGTTTTTATTAATTGTATTGGGCTTAAATTTTCATTTTTACTATCATTTTTATTTCCAATTTCTTTTACTTTTATTTTAAATCTTTTTATAAAATTATCACATATAAATTTTTCTACATTATTTAAATATAATTTCCTTTCATTTATTTTATCAAGAACAGATTTATTAAATATTTCTAATATTTTTTTCTTATTTTGACTAGGATATATCATTTTTTTCCATAATTCAATTTCATATTTATTATTTTTAATAATATTACAATTTGCTTTAATTAAATTATTATAAACAAAAGAAAATTTATTTTTTTCCAATTCAATTCTTTTATTTTTTTGTTTTAATTTATCAAATTTTTTATTTAAATATATAAACTTATCAGAAAATGATTTATAATTACTATTAAAAGATAACAATTTTTTCCTTAAAATTCCCAATTCCAAATGATAAGCATTTTGCATTTCAAAAATTTTGTCAAATAATAATTGAATTTCTAATTCAATAACATCATTACTAATATTATTTAAATATTCTTGAGTATAAAAAATTTCAAAATCATTTTTTAAATTTTCAAAATTACAATTTATAATTTCTTCATTTTCATCATCAGATTCTTTATTAAAAACTTTTTCAAAATTAAAAGATGAAACACTATCTAAAGAACTATCCATATTAATTTTTCTTGGACTAAAATTATATTTCATCTTATTATTACTATTAATCATTTCATCAAGTGCAATTTCATTTTCAAATTCTTTATCAATAATTGCTTCATCAATTGATTGAAAATTATCATCAAATTTCTTATTTATTAAATTATTATTTGTATTAAAATTAGAAATATTATTAGAATTTTTTAATTTTTCTTTACTATCTCTTGTTGATAAAGTTGAAGTTTTATTATTTGTAATTAAATTATTTTTATTTTCTTGATTCTTTCTTTTTTTTCTATTTGTTTCTTCTTGTGAATTTAATCTTTTTATCATTTTATTATTATTATTATAATCCAAACTTTTTTTTCTTAAATTACTTATTCCTGAAACACTATTACATAAAGGATTATTATATTGAATTGAATCATCAATAGAAATTTGACTTGATTGTGAATATATTGTATTTTGTGAAAAATAATTATCTTCATTTGATTTATTATTTAATAAAATTTTTCCTTTTCTTTTATTAAATTTATTATCTTTTGGTATATTTTCAGATGATATTTTTTCATGAAATGTATTTTTCTTATTTGCTTCTGTTACTCTTGGTGAAGATATTGTAGTAGATTTATTATATAAATTTTTTTTTTTTGATGCTTTAGATTTTTTAATGTTATTTCTTAATAAATTTTCTTTAATTAATATACATTTAAATTTCATTCTTATTGTACTATTTAAATTTACTAAATTTTTATTTAAATAATTTGATTTAAATTTTATATTTAACCATTTAACATCATTAAATGGTAAAAAATCCCCTTCTGCAATTATATTTTCATTTCTATATATTTCTATATTTATTATTGTTTTTATTTCTTTTATTTTTAAAGTTATTGGAATTTGTTCAATTATTATATCTGACAAATTAAAAACATTTTGTATTCCTTTTATAATCATTATTAAAATTATATTATCATCTTCATTTTCTACTAATTCATTTATTGATGGAAATATTTCAAGTATTTCAATCTGTAAGTTAATCATTTTTTTTGATTTTAAAATTAAAAAATATTCATAAAAAAATAATTAAATAGAATTTAAAAATTGTTTGTAAATTCAAATTAAATAAAAAATCCAAAAAAAAATTAAAAAGAAATAATCAAAAACTCAATAAATTTAAATTTGAGAAGCAGCATTCAATTTATTACAAGTATCTTCTAAAATAGTCAAAAAAGTATCTTCAATAAGTTCTCTATCTTTTCTTTCACCTTCAACATCAGCTTTCATTTTAGTAATCATAATTCTTAACATTTCTAAAATGGCTTCTTCAGTTTCTTCTCTTGTTTTTTTATCTTCATTACAAATACTTTGTAATTTAGAAATTTCTTCTAAAATTTTTTTTGAAATTGCATCATCATTTTGTTCTCTTTCACCTTGTTCAAATTTAACTAATCCTTGTAATTTTGGAAAATCATTCTATATTAAAATATTATTTTTTTTAAATAAAAAATTTATTTTTACCTCTAAATAAGTTTTTAAATTTTCAATACATTCATATCTATTTCTACTTTCTTTTGATATTTCAATTTTTAAAGCATTAAATTTATCATCAATTAAAATTGAAAATCTTCTTTCAATTTCTTTTCTTAAATCAATTTCTTGATTAAGTCTTTCATTTATTTTATTTTCTAAAACTTTAACATAATTATTTTTTGCTTCTGTATATGAATCAAATTTTGCTCTTTCATCTTCAATTTGTTTTTGAATTTTATTAATATTATCTTTTACAATTTGAAATTTTTTTTGAGTTTGTTCATTTATGTCATTTAATCTTTCTTCAGTTCCAGTAATTTTTTCATGTAAAGCTTCAAAATTTGATGCTTTTTCACCATCAATTGAACTCTATATTATATAAAAATCAAATTTACATTTAAATTTTTTTTCTGAGAATCCATAATTGATGTTGTTAAATTATATAATATATAATTTTTTATGAAAAAAAAATAAAAATATATATTAAAAATTAAAAAATAAATCATTAAAAAAAATTAATAAATTATATTAATCACATCATTATATTTCATATAAAAAAATGTTTAAAAAGAAAAATCAACAAGTAAGAAGAGCATATGGTGGTTGGGATGATGATGATAATTCATCATCTACTAATAATCAATCTAATAATTCAAATGTACCAAAATTTTTAAAAAATCAAAATCAAAATCCACAAAATCAATATTCTACAAATAATAATAATTCTTATTCAAAACAAAATCAAAATTTAAATTATAATCAAAATATTAGAAGAGAAAATAATCAAACTTTTGATTTAGAACAAAAATTATTTGAAGATATTTTACAACCTACTGGAATTTCTGTTAAACCTGATTTAAAATTATTAAGAGATTTTTGCCAAAGAGCTCAAAGATTAGATAAAGAGAAAATTATAAATTTAATTATGGAAAGAATTGTTAAATATGAAGTTTATGTCGGAGGTGAGGCAAGTATTAAAATGTTTTTAAAATGTTTATATCTTGTTGAATTTATTATTGATAATCAAGTTAATGAATTATATGATGGATTTTCTAATCAAAATGAGTTATTTGAAAATATTAAAATTACTTATTCAAATAATAAAAAAGTCACTGATGTTATAAATCATATATTAAAAATGTTATATAATCAACAAAATGAAAATAGTAATCAAGGTAATATTCAAAAAGGTAATGCAAATTTATTAGATATTGAAGATGGAAGTAATAATAATGTAAATAATAATCAAGGTAATACTAATTTATTAGAAGATATTTTTAGTGGAGGATCAAGTAATAATACTAATAATAATAATATTGTGAATAATTTTAATTTACCTTATCAAAATAATAATGTTCCTTTTAATATTCCTACTAATAATACAAATCAAATGCCTATTATGAGTAATCAAACACAACAACAAACACAACAATCAAATCAATTTGGTTTTATTAAAAGTCAACAAGGAAATCAAAACCTATTTATTAATAATCAAAATCCTCAAAACACTCAAAATACACAAAAAAAGGGATTTAGTTTTATTAAAAATCAACAAAATACCTCTAATATACCATCACAACAAGCAAATAATGATTTAAATAATATTTTTCAAAATATACCTCAAAATCAAACAACAAATCAAACAAATACAAATAAAACTGGATTTAAATTTATTAAAAAACAAGATAATGCTTTAGAAAATGTATTTAATACTCAAAATATTAATACTAATACTAATAATAATACTTTTGAAAATATTGATTTAACTAAACAAAATCAAACTCCAATACAACAACAACCACCTCAACCTATTTTTAATTATCAACAAGTTTATGAAAATACTGAAATTTTAAATACTAAAAAGAAAATGAATGATCCTTTTAATTTTGTTGATGATTTACTTAAACCTAAAAAATAATTATAGTTTATTTATTATAATTTAGAATAATCATTAAATTTAATGATTAAATAATTAATTTATTATTTTTTAAATTTAATTAAATAATATGGAAAAAAAAGAATATGAGTATGAATATAATGATTCAAATACAATAGAGAAATATATGTTATCAACAGTAATATCTATTAAAGAAAGTAATATATATAATTATTTTAATTTTTAGAATTAAAAAAAGATTATCCAGATAATTCAAAAGAATATTATATTTACACAAGATATAATAAAAGTATTCAAACTTTAAAAATTTTTGTTAAACTAAAACAAGAGTCAAAAATAAATAATAGAAAATATGATATATATTTTTTAATAACACTTAATCATGAATATCCTCAAAGAGCACCAATAGTAAATTGTTTAACAGATGTAAAAATTATATTTAATATAAAATAATAGTTTAGTTTCCCAACAATATGTGATAATAGTGATTTAATATGTAGTATAATTCCAAATTGGAAACAAACAAATACAATTTATGAGATAATAAATAAATTACCAAAATTTTTAAATAATTTCGAGCATGAAACTCAAAATAAACTTTTATCAACTTATGGAGTATATTATACTAATTCTTTAATATATAATATTAATGATTTCTTAATTAATAATATTCTTCAATGTTTTCATATTGAAATATGTATTCAAACTCAAAATGGATTAATTTTTGAACCTAGATTTTTATTAGTGACTGATAATTATATAATTATTTTACATTCTATTGATGAAAAAAATCAATCTTCATGTGTTATTTCATTTTATAGTGAAATACAAAATATTGAAAAAATATCAAAAACTATGATAGATGATATTGAATTAAATGAAAAATCTTGTATGAAATTTATTTGGGAACCTGGTGCTATAAATACTTTATATAATGTAATTGCAGTTTCTCAATTAAAAATTAATTATATTATTGATTTTATTATGGAGAAAAAAAATTCCTTAAAATATAGATTTAATTTATTTTGTAATAATAGTATTAATAATGTTGAAGAACTTGAAAAAATTATTTTAATTAAAGAAAAAATTTTAGAGAAAGAAAAAGATGATACTATATTTCAATCTATTATTGAATTATATCAAAAAATAATTGAAATTTATACTATTCAAAATGATGATGGTTTTCAAAAATATATGGATAAACTTCATCAAATGATTAAAAAATATAATTCTTTTATTTAAAACAATAAATTATTTTTTTAAATAAAATTATTTACACATTTTTCGGTTTTTATATAAATAAATCAACTAAAATTTTGAATTAATTAATTTTATCTCTCTCTTCTATAAAAGATAAGTCTTTTAATCTCATTTCATTTTTTTTTATAATTTCCCATACATCAATCTTTTCATTATTATCATTATTTTCATTATTATTATTAAAGTCATTTAAATAAGTTTTATTTACATTTTCATCTTCAAATACTAAATCTTTATTATAATCAATTACAGGTAATTTATTTAATTTTTTTTCTTGTTCATAAAAATTCCTTTTATTTATTTTATTGATGTATTTATCTTTTATATAATTTGAAACATATTTAGAATCAATTTCTTTTAATTTCATTTCATTTTTTATTTCATTTAAATCTCTTAATAATATATCTTTATAACGTTCAGATAAACATGTTTCCTTTTTTGCTTCATATAATTCTTTATTTAAGATATCTAATGAAACATTATTTCTTAATTTTAATGATTCAATGTCATTTAAAATTTCTTTATTAAATAAATGACTTTCAAATAATTTTGCTTTTCTTTTTTCAATATTTAATTTATCTTCAAGTGATAATTTTGAATTAAAATAAGTTGAATTTGATTTTATTAATTGTTTATTATTAAATACATTTGATTCATAATTTTTTAATTGCTCTTCTGATTCTATTAATTGTTTTTCTAATAAATTATTATCATATGCAAATCTATTTACTATTTTTTCATATCTTTTATTTTTATCTATTTGATTTTGAAGTTCAATCTCTTTTCTTTGCTTTATTAATTTTAATTCATCTAAAATATCTTGTCTTTTTTTATTTTGATGCTCAATTTTTTTTTTAATTTCATTTAATTTTATTTGTTCTAATAATAAATTTCTATATACTATTTTTTCTTTTTTTTTTTGTTCAATTATTTTATCATATCTATTTTTATATGATATATTCTTTGTTAGATTTAAATTATTAATTGGTTTTAATATTTGTAATTTTGTATTATTATTATTATTAATATTACACATTGAAAAATTTTTTTGCAAATTTTTATTTATTCTAAAATTATTTATATTGAGATTATTGTATATTTTATTATCATTATTTCTATTATATAAATGATTATTATTTTGATATTTATAATTATACTCAAACATTTTTATTTAGAAATATATTAGTAAATTATAATAATATAATTTTATAAAGAAATATTTATTTTTATTAAATAATTTCCTTATTAAATAATTCATTTTAGATATCAATTTTTAATTTTAAAAATGGGGAAAAGAGATTGTAGAAGAAAATAGGAAAAATTATGAGAATATTTATTTAAACAAATATATATTTTATAATTATTTTTATGTATTTATTATAATAAATTTATAATTTTTTTTCTTATATAAAATGAGTATTTCAATTGAAAAAAAGAATGTGAAAGATGTGTTAGATTTTCCAACAAAAAGTGAACCAAATCCTTTTTTAAAATATAAAATAAAAATAAAAGAAGACACACCAAAAAAAAAAAAAAAAAAAAAAAAAACACAAAAAAAAAAAAAAAATAAAATTACAATTAAAGAAGGAGATTTTCTTTCAAGAAATTATAAAATTCCAAAAAAAAATGAAGATGTTAAAATGATGAATGAAGCAGAATTAAATAATTTATTTTATAAATTAAAATTTTACTATGATGACTTATCAACACATAATAATAAACAAGATTCAGATATAAATTATATAAGAGATAAAAATAAAAATATTGAAAAAAAAATTGATGATTTTGAAAGGGCAAAAGAAATTGAATCAGGAATTGAAAAAATTTCTGGTTTAGAAAAAGCCAATAATATAGATTATATTATAGAAACAATAAATCAATTAAAAGAAAAAAATGAGGAGATTAAATTTAATGTTAAAAATGAAGAAGAATATACAAGTACTTTAAAATATTTAATGGATGATTCAAAAGATTTATTAATGAAAATTAATAGTGATATTCTTACACTTGAAGAAAAAATTCATGATATTCAGTTTATTAAAAAGAATTTAAATGAAGATATAAATAAAAGAAAAAATATGGTAAATGAAACAAATAAAATTAATAATTTTTATGAAAATCAAATTGAAAAAGTTCATGAGGTTTTAATTGATCAAGAAGATAAAAAAATGAATATTGAAAAAAATAATTTAATTAAAGAAGAAAAATTACAAAGATTAAAAGAAAAATATGAATGTGATAAAAAAATTAATAAAATAAAATTAAAGCAATATAAAGAAGAAATTATTGATAAAATAAATTCATTTAATGATAGAAAAAATATAAAATTTAAAAGAGAACAAAATATAGTCAATTTTATTGTTGGATTTTATTTCTTTCAAAAGTATTTTATTAATAAAAATAGAGAAAATAAAAATAAAGAAAATGAATTATCAATTGATATGACAGAATGTAAAAAAGATATTGAATTCAATAATTTTATGAAAGGAACAAAATATATTTTAATTAATTCAGATGATGAAGATTATAAAAGTGATGAAGTATTAAGAAATAAAAATGAAAATACAAAAAAAAGAAAAAATATTATTAATAAAAATAATTATATTAAAGTAACTTTTGATGAAATTAAAGAAAGATTTGATGAATTGGATTTAAAATATGATGAATTTTATGATTTTTTTACTAAAATAATATCAAAAGCAAATTTCAGTAGAAAAAAAATGGGAGATTTAAATGAAAAATTAATTCATCTTGAAACAAAAAAAAATAAATATACTCAAAAAGTTGATGATATAATTTTAAATGACTATAAAAATTTAAGAGATATAATTAATAATGCAATGAAATTTGATAAAATAAGTAAAGAAAAAATAATAAGATTTCAACAATTTATAGAAAATAATAAAAGAAATTTAAAAAACGCAGAAAAATTAAGAAATATTAAAACATCACAAAAACTAACAGAAATTTATTTTGAAGATATTATAAATCCTGATACAAATAAAATTAAAAAACAAAATAATTTTATTGATAAATGTAAAGATGCTATTGCAAAAATTAAATCTTATTTTGAAAATATTAAAATTGGAATGATACATTTAAATAATTTTAAACAATTTGATCAATATTATAATAAACAATTAAAAACTTATAATGAAATTATTCCTTTAACAACTGGATTTACTGAAAAAACAAATGGAATTTCTGATAAAAAATATATTCAAGATTTATTAGAATATGCAAAAGAAAAAAAAATTCCTTATTCAAAAAAAATTTATGATACATTATTTGTAGTGAAAAAAAGAGATGAAAATATGAAACAATTTTTAAAAGACCAATTAACAGAAAATAATTTTATTTATTATCTTTTTAAAAATTATAAAGATAGAATAAAATTTAATTCACTTTTAAAAAAAATCATAAATTATTATGAAGGAAAATCTCAAGGAACTTTATCAAAAGTGACAATTGTTGATAATTCAAATTCTAATAAATTCTTAAAAAAGAAAACAAGTAATTTATCAAATTCACAAATTGATTTTCATAATTATTCAAAATCAAATTCAATTAGAAGTAAAAAATCAAGTTTATCATTATTAATTAAACCAAATGATTATTATTTAAAAAATGATTTAAAAAAAAAAACTTCATTAGATGATTTAATTAACAATCAATATAATTATGAAAAAGTAGATGATAGTGATATTGATGAATATAATTATCATAAAATAATTAGACCAAAAACAACAAAATTAACTACTAATAAAAGAATTGTTAAACATTTATATGAACCATCATTAATAAAAGGGAAATATTTAAGAGATTTAAATCTTGATTTAAATACTATTGCAAATCATAGTTCTAGAAAAAGATTAAATTCAAGATATTTAAAAAAAACTTGGAATAAAATTGATAATCTTGAAAATCAATTTTTTGTATATAATAATAGAGGTAAGATATTTTATTTTTTAATTAATTTTTAATAGATATAAATTGTAATAAATTGTCAAATTCTACTTATAAATTTATTACTACAAAAATGCTATCATTAACAAAAGGAAATCTTAAAAGTAGACATAGATCAATTGATAAACTATTACTAAATTCTTAATAGAAATAAATACAATATAGTTATTTAATATTTTTTTTTATTTGTTTTTATCAATATATAAATTTAATTCATAAGGTAAATATAATTATTATTTTATTATTTTTTAATTTTTATTAAGAATAAAATGAGCTTTTTTGAACTTTTTAAGTCCAAAAAACCAGAAAAAAATAATCCATTATATGAAAGAATGGAAAGAGACGAATTAGTTAATGTTACTTCAAATTTAAATATTGAAAATAAAGCATTAAAAAGCAAATTAGATGAAAAAATAATAGAAAATAAACAATTAAAAAATTCAATTTTAAATAGTAATGATAATTCATCTGGATTTAATAAATTTTTTAATGAAATTAAAACTACTTTTTTAAATCCTGAAGATGATAATGATTTTGATAAAAAATATTCTAAACAATTTAAAAATTTTTTATTTGATCAATATTTTTTTTATGGAGGAATTGAAGAAGATGAAATTAATTTTTTAAATCAAATTAATGTTAATAAAGATGAAGATTATCAAAATAATAAAGATATCTTTTTATTTAAACAAAAAATACTTGAAAGAAATTATAATGAATTAATTAGGAATTTATTAATTTCAAATGAATTAAATAATATATTAGATATAAATTCCATAAATTCAAAAAAAAATAATTTAAAGTCAAATTTTAATTTCAATGATTATCAAAATATAGATAATGAAAATATAACAAATAATGATAATAAAATTATAAATAATAATAATATAAATAATGAAACAAATAATATAAATAATAAAACAATTAATGAAAATTCAAATAAAAATAATGAAGATATATTTGTATCAAAAAAGAAACAAATTCTTCCAAAAAAAAATAGAAAATCAGATAATTTAAATTTAGATTCTTTATTAAAAGAAGAAGATGAAAGTTTATCTTTTTCAAATATGAATAAGAAAAAAAATAAATGGGATGAAGATGATGATTAATAAAAAGGCAATATTAAAATAATAAATATATAAATTAAATTTAAAAATATAAATTAATTAAAAAACAAATTTAAATAAAGATGTATTTAAATAAAATAAAACATCAAAAATGAAAAAAAATGAAAGTCAAAATTATTTAAAACAATCACCATCACAACAAGGATTTATAAAAGAAATGAACAAAAGTACAGATATGATATCATCACTTATTCATGAATATTTATTAAAAAAAGAATATTACAAAACATTAGATTCATTTCAAGAAGAAATATCACAAAAAATTCGTCAAAAAACATATTATAAAGGTTCATTTTTAGATATAACAGAATCAAATCTTTTAAAAGCATTTTCATTAGGAAGAAAAATAGATTTTTTCAAAATATGGAATAGAATAATTCCAAATCATATAAGATTAAGAGAACCACCAATTCAAAAAATAGAATTTTACATTCAAGTATATTTTGCAATTTATCCTTCTTTATATAAAGATAGTAAAATAAATTGTAATAAAACAATACAAGAATCAATGAATGAATTTAAAATATTTTTAGAAAAAAAAGAATATGAAATTTCAAAAACAACTGAATTTTTATCATATTACGCATTACCATATGTAAATAATCCTCAAAGTCATCCTAGTTATATGAAATTATTTAGTCCTGAATGGGCAAATGAATTAAAAGATAAAATTAAATCAAGTATTAAAACTTATTTACCTTCTATTAAATATCCTGTTATTTATGATTTAGTTACTAATGATGCTGGTTTAATTAATAATAATAATAATAATAGTATAATTAGTCAAAATATGATGAAAACTTATTTGGAAAGTTTATCTCAAGGTAATTTTAATATTGAAGATGCTGGGAATTTTAATAATAGTAATTTAAATATTAATAATAGTAATTTTGGTAATATTCCTAATCAAAGTTTTGAAAGTGATGAATTGATTCAATTAAGAGAAGAAAATGAAAAATTAAAAAAAAAAGATGAAAGTAATAAAAGTATTTTTATTAATAGTCAAAGATCTTGGACTAATTTAGCTTTGAATATTTTAAATTATTCTTTTGATTTAGTTCTGTTATGTAAAAGTAATAAAAATTATAATGATGTACTTTTAAAAAGTGATAAAATAAATAAAAAGTTAATGAAATTTCAATCTTTTTTAAATAAAAATTTAGAAGATTTAGAAAAATTAAAAACAAATGTAAATAATACATTTTTATCTGGAATAAGAGATAGAAATGATGAAATGGAAAATATAGTAAATTCGAATTATGATGATTTAAGTAATATAAATAATTCACTTATCAATAATTCAAATATTCAAAATAGAAGTTTTCAATATGATCACACTCATTTAATTGATATTAATTCATTTCAAAATACAGTATATAATAATATTAAAAATAAAACAATTTCAATTGAAGATGATTTAAAATATGCTTTTGTTATTAGAGAATTAAGATTAAGAGCTTTTAGAAGAAATGATCAACATTTAAAAAAAACAACTTTATATTCAATTTTCTTTTATGATTTATATTTTAAATTTAATTTATTAAAAGAAATAATATCAAATTCTCAAACTTATCCAAATTTAAGTTTAGAAATGATGAAATTATTAAATCAAATTGCTTCACTTATAAAAGGTAGAAATTATTTATTAATGAGAGAAAATTCAAATCAAATGATAGAAGATATTGTAAATTGTATGATGAATGAAAAAGAAGATTCAGAATTAAGACAAAATTGTTTAGGTACAATACAAAAATTTACATTAAGAATAATTCCCCAAAATAAATTAATAGAATTAGGAATAATAAAATGGTTAATTGATACTTTTACATATGAAAATAAAAATTTAAGTGATTACACAATTGAATATGGTTTGGCTTTAATTTTAAATTTATCATTGAAAAAAAATGGAAGAGAAAAATTTGAAGAAGACTCAGAAAGAATTATTCAAATATTAATTAATTATATTAATGTTGATAATATTCAAACTCAAACTTGTGTAAATGGAACTTTATATTCTTTAATAAAGAGACCTTTATTAAGAGAAGCAGCAAAAAAATTTGGTGTTGATAATATTATTAAAAATATTCAAAGTTCAAATCCACAAACTCAAAAACAAATGGATTATATTTTAGAAGAATTACAAAATGATAATAATAATGTTAATAATGATGATAATATTGAAGAAAATTTTGAAGAAGATCCAAATACAATTGATGAAAATGAAAATAATATTTTAGATGATGAATATGCTGAATTAGATTCTATTGATGAGGAATTAGTTAAAAAACATTATCAAAGTATTGGAGAGTTTATAATAAGAAATGATAATCAAAATAATGAAGAGGAACAAAAAATTGAAAATTTCAGTCAAAAAAATCCAAATATGTTAAATTCTGAATTTAAAAATATTAATAATAATGAAAATAAAAAGAATTTAGAATATAATGATGGGATTGAAAAAGAAGAAGGAAAATATGTACTTGGATTAAATGATAAAAGTAAAGAAGAAAATAAAAAAGAAAATACAAATAATATAAGTAATAATGATCCTTTAGCCTTATATCAAAAAGATATGAAAATAGAACAAGCCTTTGAAAAACATGATAGAATATTAAGAACACCACCAGGTGAATATAAATAAATAAAATATATATAAAATTTATTTTTATTAAAAAAAAAATAAAAATTTATTTTTATCTTCAAACAGAAAAAAAAATGGATTCATTCCCATTCACATTAAGTTTAAATTATAAAATGGAATTAATAACTATTAAACCTCCAATAAACTATACTATTCTCTTAGAAGTAATATGTGAAAGATATGACTTACACTTTGCATACATATTCTATAATGATGACTCAGGAATAGAATATGAAATAAAAAATGATACAGACTATGTAAATTTCTTAAATTTTGTAACAGAAGAAAATTTAAATGAAATAGAAATTTATATAAGAAGTGATGAACAAATGAGTCAACAAAGGAAACTTTCATTAAGGAAAAGATCAGCAATGAAACAATCAAATGATAATTTCATAAAAAAACCAATAAAATTAAATAATAATGAAATTGATGAAAAAAATGAAAGTGATAATGATTATGAAATTGGAATGCAATGTGATTATGATTATTATGGTGATACTAGAAATAAAAAAGGAATGATTGATAATGGTTATTCTAATCATAATTTTGGATTTAAAGAAAGAAAAAGAATTTATTATATTAAACAAAAGAAAGATATGCAAAGAGAAGAACAAATGCAAAATATGAATAATGATAATGAGAGTCAAAGTAGTGATGAAGGTAATGGAAAAAAAAATAAAAAAAGAAAGTTGAAAAATAAAAAAAAAAAAAAAAAAAAAAAAAGAAGAATTAAGTGATGAGGAAGTTGAGGAAATTAAAAGTAAAAAACAAGGAAAGAAAGGGAGGGTTATGATTAAAGGAGGATATAGAGGAGGATATTAATTTGATTTCAATTCTTTTTTTTTAAGTTGTTATTTTTGTTTGTATGTTTAATGGTATTTTCTTTTTTTTTGGTTAATTATATAATATTTTTTATATATGAGAAGATAACTGGATAAATTGTATTTATAAATTGGAATATTTTTTTTATATATTATAAATTTATTTTATTAATTTAATTTTTATGAGATTAAGATATATTTCAATATTCATAAATAATAATAAATAAATAAATTATAAAAATATATATATTAATAAATAAATTATTTATTTTTTTATATAATATAAACAATATACTAAATTACTTAAAATATAATTATTTTTTATTTCTATTTTTTTTACTTTTGAATCATTAAATTCATACCATTCTTTATTTAATTTTATAATAGCAGTATAATGACCTGATTTTATTGTTCCAGAATGATTAATAATTGCAAATAAATCATAATAATATAAATTAGGAATTCCTTTTTCAGAATATTTTTTCATATTTAAATCAATTGGAAATTCTACATATGAATTATTTTTTCTTCCAGTTATTTGATTTATTCTTTGAAAAGAGATAATTAAAATTTTAGATAAATGAGTTAATTTCATAGTTTTTATATGCTTTTCTTTTTTATGACATTTTTCACATTCTCTTTCCCATTTCAAACTTTCTTCATTAAAAAATGTATCTAATAATTTTTCTAATGAAAAATTCATAAGATAATTTGAAAAAAGTAAAGGAATATCAATTATTTTTTCTAAAGAATAATTCTCATGATTACATTTACATTTAAAAGTATTTAAAATTTGATTATAAAATAAATCAATAATAAATGAATTTTCTCTTTTTCTATATAATAAATCAAATTCTTTATCTAATTCATGAGATGATTTATTTTTAGTAATTAATTCTTCGTAAATTATATTTTGTTTAGAAATATTATTTTCAATACTAATATCATCAAGTAATATTCTAGTAAATTCAATTGAATCATGTTGTCTTTTTCCTTCATAATCTGAATGTTTTTTTTCAAAAATTAATTTAAATGAAATTGGACTTATTTTTGTATTTGAATCCTTTATCATTAAATTTAATAAATTATATAAAGAATTTGTTATTGGCTTTTCTGGATCATTTGTTAATTTATTTATAAAGAATTGACAATGTAATAAAATTTGTATTGATGTATTCATATAACATGAATTTCCTATATTTAATAATCCTTTTAATAATAAATGTTCATTTAAATTATATGAAATATTTTTTATTTCTTCCTTCTTTATTTCTTTATTATTTTCTTCTATTTTTAATGCTTCAATTTTTTTTTCTTCTTCTATCTTTTTTTGTTCATCTATTTTTTCATTTTTTTAATTTTTATTAT
>Ga0256407_10005355_pt1 | contig 20659 bp, 20 predicted proteins | sample RumenRJG_04DNA_FD_193489 | JGI IMG/M metagenome (GOLD analysis project Ga0256407, IMG submission 193489) | Bovine rumen microbial communities from Lethbridge, Alberta, Canada - RJG_04 | ecosystem: Host-associated > Mammals > Digestive system > Stomach > Rumen | place: Canada: Alberta... | reverse complement strand
GTGATTACGGACGAAGAGTCCGCTTAAGTATGCTGAGCATATGCTATCTGACAGGCCACCTTTCGATGGCTTTCTTTTGATGCCCCATACTTATCTGTTAGTCGCTACTCTTTATTTTCAAACTTTTACTCCTTTTCTGTATTCCGGTTGCTTTAAATTGATAAGTTATTTATGCCTTGCCTAGCGGAAGGTGCAGATCTCAATACCTTCTTTTTCGAACTCTTCGCGTATGCGCTTAACGAATGCTATCGCTTTAGGGCCGTCGCCGTGTACACAGAGTGTGTCCCCCTTTATATCCAGCTCCTTGCCGGAATACGCTGTGACCTTGCCTTCCTTTACCATGCGGATGCAGCGCTTTATCGACTCCTCTTCATCGGTGATCATTGCTCCCGGCAGCTTTCTCGATCTGAGCGACAGGTCATCTTCGTATGCCCTGTCAGCGAAGATCTCGCATGCCGTTCTTAATCCCAGCTTCTCGGCTTCTTCGCCGAGGACCGCTCCGGCGCAGTAATAAATAATGATCTCCGGATCTATATCGTAGGTCGCTTCACAGATCGCTCTTGCAAGCTGTCTGTCATCCTGGCACATGTTGCCCATTGCGCCGTGAGGAGCCAGATGATGGATCTTTACTCCATAGGTCTTTGTGAATGCCGAAAGCGCTCCTACCTGATACTTGACATAATTCTTGGCCTCATCGAAGGATATGTTCATTCTTCTGCGGCCGAATCCCATCAGATCAGGAAAACTCGGATGTGCTCCGACTGCGACGCCGCGTTCAGCAGCCGTGCGGACCACTTTGTCCATGATCATCGGATCTCCTGCGTGCCAGCCGCATGCTACCTGAGCAGCTGTTATATACTTCAGGATCTCGTTGTCATCTCCCATCGTATATGAGCCGAAGCCTTCACCGATGTCACTGTTCAAATCTACTGAATACATGTGCTCCTCCTTATTTATTCCACTGCGATTCAATTTCTTTTCTTGAGCTGAGCTCTCTCAGGTAAAGCTCCTGAGCAAGTTCTATGCTGACTTCTATAAATCTCACCTGAGTACCCGGTTTCGCCTGTGCCAGAAGCGGAAGATCCACGGTTATCACCGTGCCTATCTTCGGATATCCTCCGACCGTCTGACGGTCTGCCATCATGACTATCGGCTGCCCGTTCGGCGGCACCTGTATGGATCCGAATGCGATCCCGTCGCTTATGATGTTGCCGTCTCCAGCATGCTTTACCGGTATTTCTCTTTTAAGCCTTATTCCCTGGCGGTCTGCCTCGTTGGTGATGACTGCTCCATACCAGAAGAACTTTCTGAATTCCTCTCTTGAGAAGCCGTCGTCCTGAGGGCCCGCTACTACTCTCAGTGTTATCTCTTTTTCGGAGTACTCCGGCTGAGCCAGCACCCTTGATTCCTGGTTCGCCACCTCCGATACAGTTGCGGTGAATTCTATCCTGTCGCCCTTCTCGAGCTTTCTTCCGTCGATCCCGCCCAGATGCTTGCCTGTCAGTGTGGATCTGGATTCCATCACCAGCGGTATGTCCATTCCTCCGGCGACTGACAGATACGCGCGGCATCCGTTTGCGGCGAATCCCAGCACCAGCTCACTGCCCGCCTCTACGCTTACCGCCTGATACATCGGTATCGGCTCTCCGTTCAGCTGAGGCTTCATGTCTGCTCCGGTGATCGCGATCACTGCGTCTGTGTCGAAGCAGTATCTTCCACCCTGAAAGGTCATCTCGAGTTCTTCGGTGCCTGCAGGGTTGCCTGTCAGCAGATTCGCCTGAGCAAATGCTCTTTCATCCATAGGGCCTGAAGGAGTCACTCCGTATTGCTGATAGCCAGTACGCCCGCCGTCCTGTACCGTCGTAAGGATCCCCGGGTCAATAACCTGTATTCCCATCGCATCCTCCTTTACTCTATGATCCTTGGCTTCCACTTGCCGGCTTCCACCTGTTTGCGGATCTTGCGGAACTCCTCAGGCGTTACCGGGATGTATCTTGTCCACTCGCCCGCGTGCACCAGGAACGGATCCTTGCGGGAGTAATCACAGATCTCACAAGGTGTCTGCCCGATGATGTTCCAGCCGCATGGCTGATCGAACGGTATAAGGTCTGAGAGGTTCTGCTGCACAACGACCGACCTTGCAGGTATCATCACCCTTGCGGTCTCCCTGCGCTTGAAGCTGAACGGCTCCTCGAACCTCGCCGCGTACGGGTGGCCCGGCGCAAATCCCAGCATGTATACGTAATAGTCATGCTGCGAGTGCTTACGTATGATCTCCTCCGGTGTGGTGTGCTCAAGCTCGGCACAGTACTCGAGATCGGGTCCGAATTCCCCGCCGTAGCAGATAGGGACTTCCACTATCCGCTTTTTGCTCCCGGAGATCTCCTTCATCGTCTGAGTTCTTTTCATTATTTCTTCTGACAGCTCCCTGAACCGTATTACTTCAGGTCTGTAATGAACCATCAGGCTGGCATATGTCGGAAGCATCTCGCTGACGCCTTCTATAGGGTTCTTCTCGAGCTCCGCCTGAAGCATCAGCACTCTGTGGTTTACCTCCAGGCTTATCTCAGATCCCATCTGTACGGAAACCGCCTTGTCTCCCGAAATGAGTATCCTGATATCTTCCATGTGTCTGCTCCTTACTTATCAGTCAGGTTCTTCAGTCAGCTCCAGCGTTTCAACGATCTTGTTGAATCCGCTAAGATCGTATGTCGTTCCCTCGCCGTTAAGGATGCGCTGCAGGAGTTTGGCTTCCTTCTCCTCTCTTGCCAGCGTCTTGTCGTAGACTTCCTGAGCTATCTCCTTCGGTACTACTACGACGTCGTCATTATCTGCGAATACCAGATCTCCCGGATGGATCGTAACTCCGCACATCACTATCGGGTGATTGATGGTTCCCGGGAAGGCCTTTGTAGTACCGACTACGTTTATTCCCGATGAGAAGACCGGAAAGTCGAGTTCCTTCATCAGCATGGTGTCTCTCACGGAGCCGTCTGTTATAAGGCCAGCGCAGCCCTGCATCTTGGCCGAGGCGCTCATCATTCCGCCCCACATTCCGCCGGTCCTTGTATCTCCCTGGTAAGAGACCATGAGCACATCTCCCGGCTTAAGCATTGAGATCGCCTTGTGGAGGATCACGTTGTCTCCCGGGCGGGCTTCAGCTGTGAAAGCTACTCCGCAGATCCTTGATCCCGGCCATACCGGATGGACCTTGCCGCCGAAAGCGTTTTTTCTGCCCATGCTCTCGTGAATGGAAGCGCTTTCCTCAAACTCTGCAAACTTTGCTACCAATTCAGCCGGCACCTTGTCGTAATGCTTAATTACATCAAACATATTCGATACACTCCTTCTACTCTCTCTGGTATCTGTATTTCTTAATGTATAGATATCACACGGGCAATAATAAGTAAAATGAATGATATTTCTTTAATTTATAAGAAAATTGCATATTTATCTGTGGTACAATTTTAGCGGGACAAATACGCATAAAAGCCCCTTGCGGCACGGAGACAAAGTGTATGAAACAGATAGATATTGAGACCTTTCTGACCCTCAACAAAACCGGCAGCCTTACCAAGGCCGCGGACATTCTTTATGTGTCCCAGCCGACCGTAAGCCATAGGCTGAAAGATCTCGAGGAAGAGCTCGGGATACAGCTTCTTATGCGCGGCAAGGGTCAGCGCAGGATAGAACTTACGCAAAAGGGTGAGGAATTCGTTTCGATCGCAGAAAGATGGCTTGCCCTCATATCAGAAACCACGACTCTGCGGAATCAGGAGGATGAAGTATATCTGAGGATAGGATGTCCCAACACCCTTAACAGCACTGTCATGCTCCCTTTTTACAGACAGATCATGAATGAACCCGAGCTGAACCTCAGGCTCAAATTGTCGACCCATTATTCATATAACATATACGACCTCCTGGAACAGCATGCCATTGACATAGGATTCGTGTTCCACCTGCTCCATTTCAAGAACATAATCGTGGAGCCGGTGCTTAAGGAGCGCATGGTGCTGGTGCAGGAAGCAGAGAACGCCATCCAAAATGACAGCATACACCTGGCCGAGCTCGACCCGAAAAATGAGGTCTCCTTTTACTGGGAAAGCAATTATCAGATATGGCACGATCAGGTTATAAACAAGGGTAAGCGGAACGCCATTGAGGTGGATATTTTTCAGCTGCTCTCCTTCTTCCTTGAGGAGCCGGGCAAGTGGGCGATCGCGCCGGTCTCGGTAGCCAGATACCTTGCGCAGAAGCAGAATGTCACCATCCACGAGATAGCCGACCAGAGGAAGCCGCCTGAGCGCATCACATATATGGTGAAGCACAAAGATCTCAGCGAAGCCAAGGAGATCGGAGTCAACATGATCCACGACAGGATACTCGAATATTTCGCCCGCACAGAAGACTGATTTTTTGCCGGACAGTCTTTTTTCAAATAGAAGAGGACGGTTCTGTGAACCGCCCTCTGTCATTTTCAGGTGGAGACAAGCTTTCTCCTGCCTCCTCTTATTCTGTGCCCTTGAGGGCTTCTACCATGTTGATGCTCCGGTTTTTGCGCGCTATCATCAGGCCTACGATAACGGCCACTACCAGGTTCAGAGCGGCGGCCGGCAGCAGGCTTGCAGGGCCGATCGCGGCCTCCATTTCATATTCGCCCGCCAGCATATCCATCAGCACTCTGAGCGCCCATACTCCTGCAGGTATGCCCAGCAGCGTCCCTGCTGCAGAGATCCACAGATTCTGCGAGATGAGCAGGCGGCCTATCGCCTTGTTCCTGAATCCCAGCACTTTGAGCGTAGCCATTTCGCGGTAGCGCTCCATGTAGCTCATCACGCCGAGGTTGTAGAGCACTATGAGGCAGAGCAGCACCGACGCGGCTACGAGAACGATAATGAAGAAGTAGAATATCTCCATGAACGCGTCGAACGAGTCCATGATGTCCTGCTTGCTCTGTATGCTGGTGATATTGCTGCCGGTAGCTATCTTATCCTTGCCGGTCATTGTATATACGCTGTTTATCTTATACGCGTCGCTGTCGGTCAGCCCTATGGACTCCGCGTACTCCTCGGTCATCGACAGGCTCTCTGTCAGGGAGCTGTTGATGCCGCTTATATGCACATCATAGCTTTCGTCCGTGCCGTACGGCTCTATCGTCACCGTATCTCCCGGGCCGGCATGGAATTCCTTCGCCAGCCTCTTGCATATGAAGGCGCCGTCCTCAGGAAGCGCTGTTATTTCTGAGTTTTCGTCTATGAACTGATAAGTGCCGTGCGTGATGTTGTAGACATCCACGGATATCGCCTTGTCGCCTACCTTGGAGCTGACTGAAGCGCTGTAGTCACCGTCAAGATCATCCGCTATCTTCAGCGCGTCTTCGTTCTCTGCGTCTGCGGAAATGAAGACCTTCGACGAATACACTGCCGATCCGTTGAAGAATGTGTCGAGGAACTCATCCATGGTCTGGTTCATGCCGAACGACGCTACCAGCATCAGCATGCAGCCGAAGGTGCCGATAAACGACATGGCGCTGCGGGATTTATGTCTGAAAACATCTCTCAGATTCCACTTTGTGCCGAACTTCAGCTTATTCCATACAGCGGTCTTCTCGAGCAGCACGCGGCGGATATGCCTTGGCGTGTACGGGCGCAGCGTCTCCGCTGCCGTTCCGCTGAGAAGATCCCTTACCGATATGTAACCGACCAGCACCGTAAGCGCGATTATGAGCGCGACTATCGCCCATATCCACAGAGGGACATGGATTGTCCAGTCAGGCATCACGAAATACGTGCCCATAAATCCGTCCTGCGACATTACCTGCTTGCAGAGCACATAGCCGGCTATCATTCCGATAAATGAGCCGACCAGCGATATGAAGACGGCGTATGCCGTGTAATGGCGTATTATCCGCCTGTTTCTGAAGCCGAGCGCCTTGAGCGTGCCTATCTGCGTCTTTTCGCTGATCGTGATCCTGTTCATGGTGGTTATCATGGTGAGGATCGCTATCGCGAGGAAGAGCACCGGCAGCACGGAACCCATCGTTTTGCCCTCGTTCATCTCGCCTCTTGACTCGGCGTATGATACGTTCTCATCCTTGGAAAGCACCATCAGCGTGCGCCCGAGGGCCTTGTCCACGGCCTCCTGCAGCTCCTTCTTATCCATTGACGAGTTGATGTTCACCTGTGCGAATGTCTCGTCGCACACCTCCTTGATGGCTATGCTCATCACATCGTCGTCGATGTCAGGCTCCTCTTCCCTTATCTGCTCTTCGATCACCTTTCTCAGCATCGCAGGCGAGGCAAACACATATCCGTATGTATCGAAGTCAGGCATCAGCTGGGACTCGTCGCGGACGCAGATGAGGTATTCCGCCGATTCGACCAGCCCCTTTACCGTTCCCGTAAACTCCATGTCCTCGAAGGTGACCGTAAGCTTATCGCCTATCTTTACGCCGTTCTGCTCGGCATATTTGTCCATCAGCCAGAAGCCCTCGGGGTCCCATCTGTCATACTCCGCGCCGTCCATCAGTACGAAGCCTGATGTATGCTCGCTCTCTGTCACTGTCAGCGCGAGCTGATCGCCTGTGCCCTTAACGTCAGCGTTTACCGAAAGGAATCTGCTGACGCCGGTGACGCCTTCTATTTCGCGGATCTTATCGACATCCGCGGCCGATATGCCGTCTTCGTCTATCACCCTGTAGTCCGCGAAGCCGCAGGCCTCAAAGAACGCGTCGGTGTCTTTCGCGATGGTGACCCACTCGGCGTTGAAGCCTACGAAGACGCAGATGCCAAGCGCTATCAGGAGGATCATCGAAATGAACTGTATCCTGTAGACCCCGGCTGTTCTGAAGAATTTACGTCTCAGCATCACCATTCCACCTCCTCTACGGACAGTGGGTGCGGCTGCTCATCGACAGAGGTGACCTTTCCGCTCCTGATGTGGATCACCACATCGGCCATTTTCGCTATGTTCTGGTTGTGCGTAACTATTATTATCGTTTTGCCATAGTCCCTGGCCATCCTTAGGAGCAGCTTGAGCACCACCACGCCGGTCTCGGAATCTAGGGCTCCCGTAGGCTCGTCGCAGAGCAGTATGCGCGGATTCTTGGCAAGTGCCCTGCAGATCGATACTCTCTGCTGCTCGCCTCCCGACAGCTCATGCGGGAACTGATTGGCGTGGTCTTCCAGCCCCACCTCTTTGAGGAGCTCTTCGGTACTCATGTGATCGGGCGCTATCTCATCGACGAGAGATATGTTCTCGAGCACTGTAAGCGTCGGGATAAGATTGTAGGCCTGAAAGACGAAGCCGACCTTCGCGGCCCTGTAATCCGCCAGCCCGTCGCTCGTGAGTGTGGATATGTCAGTGTCGTCTACGACTATCTGCCCGCTCGTAGGGTTGTCGAGCCCGCCGAGCAGATTCAAAAAGGTACTCTTGCCTGCCCCCGACGGACCGAGAATGACGACGAATTTGCCCTCGTCGATCTCCAGATTTACATCAGACAGCGCGTTCTGAACATGATCGCCTGTCACATATGTCCTTGTTACATCCTTGAATTTAATGATCTTCATATTGATTCTCCATTGCTGATCGTTATATATACAGAAACTCAGCAGATCTCTATGGATCTGGCTGAGTTAGCTAGTTCTAACTCGTATGCATTGTAGTACTTTAACTTCGCAATGTCAAACCGGAATGCGCTCACTAAAAGAAGCGGGGCCTCTGACCCGCTTCGTGATAGATTACCTTAAGAAAACTGTGAAATGACCGGGCTGTCACCGGGCATCAGAATGATGCTGACTATTCCGCCGGGTTTCGTATAACAGACCACGCTTCCGTGAGTCTGTCCAGCGACCACTGCGCATTCGCCGGACTCGTTGACGGAAGGCAGACTGCTTCACGGTGCACTGCCGGCTCAATATACTTTCTGAACAGCTCATGCGATTTGCGGCCATTGCAGTATATCTGCTCTATGCTGCAGCTGCTGAGTATCATCCCTATGTCATTTGCTTTTGCATTCCTGATGCTGGCATCGGAGGAGCCTGTGATCTCGCAGCTTGCGATCGAGTCCCAGAGCGCGAGGCCATGGCTGATGATCAGCTCCTTCTTTTCTTCGATCGTCACCGGGACCGGCTCATCGAACACAGCGGCCAGCACCTTCCAGAAGCGGTTCTGCGGGTGCCCGTAGAAAAAGTTCTGCTCTCTCGACTTCACCGAAGGGAAAGAGCCAAGTATCAATACCCTGCTGTGCCCGCTGTAAAGCGGTCCGAAAGGATGGTCTATTCTGCCTGTACCTGTATTCCTCATAAGCTCGCACTGCTCCTCTTTGCTGATATGGCGGGGAGCCATTTTGTTGCCGCCATATATCCGATCACCCCGGCAAAAATGCCAAATATCATGCCTCCAGAGTTTTCTTTAGCTGCATTTATATTATCACAAGCAGCCGGATTTTCAGATTATCGTTTTGATCTTGTCTGTCATTCTGTCGAGATCGGATCCCAGGCTATCTCAGATCAATATCCCCTCCAGGTGATCGCATTCGTGCTGTATGATCTGCGCTATGTAGCCGCTGAAGGCCTGCGTATGTATTGCAAACTTCTTATCCAGATAGCTGACAGTTATGTTTTTATATCTGGTCGTTTTTCTTGTTCCCGGCAGCGACAGGCAGCCTTCTTCCGTTTCGTACGGATTGGACTTAGCTGTGATCACAGGATTGATCATCACGATGTCAGCAAAGCCGGTTGCAACGATTATGATCCTCTTTCTGTATCCGATCATGTTCGCAGCCATGCCAACACAGCGCTCCCGGTTTTCCCTGAGAGTATCTTCGAGATCTTTAGCGACTGGCAGATCGGCCTTTGTTGCTTCATCTGACTTCTGATTCAGAAAAAAAGTGTCTCTGACTATTTGCTTTTCCATTTGACAAGCTTCTCCTTCTCCGCTCTGCTCAGCTTCTTTATTGCATATTCACGGCGCTGAGCTTCGCTTTTATCATCGAATTCTTCAGTGTATATAAGCTCGACCGGCAGGCGCGCTCTCGTGTACTTTGCCCCTTTGCCGGAGTTATGCACTCTTGTTCTGCGCTCCGGATCAGTCGTATATCCCGTATAAAATGTCCCGTCAGCACACCGCAGGATATATACGTAATGCTTCTTATCCTCAGAATGGGTCGCCTTGATCAGTGACTCAAGTACAACCCTCGCCGCTTCATATGCCTCCGGCCACTCACTGGCGCGTGGTCCTCCGATACACAACTCTGTTTCTTCAGGCAAAGTTCTGATCCAGCTGATGGCAGCCGGCACATCTTTCAAACCTTCAGCCGTGAACATAGGCTTGCCGAGAGCTTCCCCCTCCTGCAATCCTGTTTCAGTCCCGGGCGAGTCACATGTGCCTTCGGGCAGAATAGTAAGGATCGCGTCGCAGTCACGCATATTCCATTTTGTCCGTTGTTCTGTTCCTTCTGAAGGGGTCTCGGTAAGCTCCGGATAGTCCATAAGCAAGCCGGGAGCAACATCGTAGTCCTCTGCCCAACCATTTTTAGGGCACCATCCGCAGAGAGGAATATCGTACTCCCTGGCAAAGTCCATTGCCGCCCTGTCAACGCCGGTCTGACCGCCCGTACGGATCCTGATTATTTTCTTTAGCATCATTGATATCTCTGAAACTCGTCTATGCAAAATCGGAATTTATCTGTTTTCCTTAATCATCATTACAGCAACAGCCGTAAGCAAAAGCGGGGATACCCATATTGTTTTGGTATAAAGCAAATTCGATAAAGCACCACCTGCTCCGGCTCCGATAGCAAAAAACAGAATAATACTAAAGAAATGTAGTGCTTTGGTTAGGGAGGCCCAGTCCTTATTTCTAAGAAACTGTGATAAACTCTCCGTTCCGCTTCTCAGATTTCCGATACACATCGTGCTGGCATATCCGTAACCATGTACTTTTCTGAATGCTTGGACCTGCATGGCACACGAAAATGAAACCAGCATGTTGGCAGCTATATTGAAATCGGTCGGCATAAGCCCAACAATACCAAGCACCACGATCTCGATAAGCAATATGAGCTGTCTCCAATGAACGCCCTTGCTGTTTTTGTATCTGTTCTCAATCTGTTCTGTTAAAAAAACACCTGCGGCAAACGAAATCAGAGGAAGCATATAGCTTATCCCGCTGTTCCAGTTTCCCATCAAAAAATTTTGGCTCATAAGAACAACATTACCGGTTTGTGCGTTTGCAAACACATTTCCTCTGACGTTGTATGTATAGGCATCCTGCAACCCACCAGAAAAAGACAATATTGCACTCAACCTAAAGCTTTCCGACGTCTGCATTTTAGACTTTCTCCCCCTTACAAATTGCTTACGAGTTGTATGTGTCTTCACTATGTATATCGACTGCTTTTATATTATCATAAGCAGCCGAGTTTTCAGATTATTCTCGTACCATTTGTCTTGAGTGCTTCTGTCTTTGCAAATGCTGAAGATAATCGTTGCAGTCTTTTCCATGTGGAGGCGGCTCGTCCCTGATAACATATTTTCCTTCCAGCTTTGCTGCTGAGCGGATTCTTTCAAGGGATGCTTTTAGTTCCTTGACTTCCTTTCCGGATGACCATCCTGCAACATATGAGAAAGAGTAATCAGACGAATCCAGATCATAATGCTGGCAGATGGTATAGGCAATGCTTCTACTTCTTTTGTTCTCCTGTCTACAGGATGATCCTTATCCAGGTTTTCTTTAGCATGGAGTTTTTCATGTGCCATCTCATGGATCATTGTCTTGATCGTCTGCAGCTGGCTCATATCCGATTTGATGACTATCTTCCTGTCAGCATCGTCCTTTTCTTCAAGCTCGACTTTGTACTTGCATGGAGCGATTATCTTGATGCCTTTCTCACCTTTGCGTATCTGTCTGCCATGATCTTTCTTCCATGCCTGGTACCGCAAACCAAACTGGCGTCCGGACGTTGTAAAGCTATAAGCAAAGTATTATTAAGACTGTAGTTGTGAAACTTGCTCATGCATTTCAGATACGCCTTATATGCATCGCTTTCAAAATAACCGAAAATTTTTTCAATGGCTGAATTGACTTTTTGGTTTATTTCTTCAACAGAACTGGTTTTACTAAAGTTGTATTTTTTGTTCATTTTTTGCCTCCAATCTCAAGAGCCGGTACAACACCGGCCCTTGTAATCAGTACGTAATATACCTTGTTATTCTTTTATGGTAGCCAGCACATAACGGACAACCATATTTCCTGGCTGATCTGACAGATCCCATCCAGGAATGACCGTTTTTACACTTCCACCACACTCTCAATGTTGAGTGCGGAGATAATTCGCTAGGCGATAGACCGTGATTTTTCTCAGAGTCCCACATCTTTGCACATTCTGGGGCAACAGCAGCGAGATCAGTTTCCCCCACAGCAACCTTAAAACCACTGCAGTATGGGCATCCATGGCCTCCACTGGATCGGCTACTCAATGTCGCTTCCCACTGATGTCCCTTTTCACATATCCACCAGAACTTTCTGTGTGCTCCGTATGAAACCATCTGCGGTGTAATATCTCCATTCATTGAATAATCCCATTGTGAAGCAAGATCGGGACGAATTGTCGCAAGATCATTGAAGCCTGGCAGGATAATCTCTCCATTACAAATTGAACATCCGGTTTTGACTCTCCTGTTAATCGGCATCTCCAGACAGTGTCCTTTTTCACATATCCACCAGAAATTACGCCGCATTCCTGCGGATACCATCTCAGGCGTAGTTTCTCCATTTCTCGAATAGTCCCACTGGGAAGCTACATCAGGATTTGTCGTTGCAAGGTCATTGAACCCCGGCCATACACGTCTACCTGCACAATATGGACATCCACAACCTTTAGATCTCAAGCTGGCTTTCTCCTTCCAACTATGGCCTTTCTCACAGAGCCACCAGAACTTTTTATTTGCATGTGGCATAATCATATCTGGCGTTATATCACCGTTCTTTGCATAGTCCCACTGCTTCGCAAGTTCAAGATTTCTGGTCGCAAGATCATTGAAGCCCGGTAACAGTTTCCTGCTGCTGCAGTATGGACATTTGCTACCTGCAGTCCTAATGCCGACTTGAGTTTTAAAGCTATGTCCCAAATCGCACTTCCACCATACATGTCTGTTTGAGAACGGCGTAACCATGCTGGGCTTAAGCTCTCCGTTCTTCTCATGATCCCACTGAGCAGCAATGTCCGGATATTGGCTTTCCAGATCATTGAATCCCGGCCATGTTAGCCAGCCCTTGCAGTAAGGGCAACCATTGCCTTTCAATCTACCGGAAAGAGTTGCTTGCCAGCTATGCCCCACTTTACAGATCCACCAGTACTTGTCCTGGGCTTTTACATATTTCCCTTTGATCAGCTGATCCTGATTCTTCTCATGGTCCCACTGCTCTCCCAACAGCGGATGCTCATTGATCAATTTGTCTAAAGTGTAGTTAAAAGGTCTGGCCATCATTCCATCTCCTTCTTCATTTTCAAAAGGATTTGCTCTATTTCTGTAATACTTTCCCTGTCGTTCTTCGTAGACTCGCTTACACTGGAAGGCGTTCTCCCATCAAGAATTCCTTTTATGTGACTCTCATCAACAAGCGAATCTCTCTGTTTTCCAAGTCCTTCCTCCAGGATCAGATCTGCAACTGCCGGGTAGAGATATGTTTTCAGCATCCTCTTTAGATAGCGGTTTTCTGCCATCAGATCTCTGTTTTTCCTCCTCAGATCACACAGATCATTCTCTGCCTTATCCAGTGCCTGTTTCTTGCTCGTCAGTTCTTCCTTCAGTTGTCTGTGACTTGACATTTCTTTTTCGCACTTTTTGCGGTATTTAACGCAGGATTCATATGTATTCTTCCAGCTTTTATCCATTTCCGTAAGCGCAGCTATGAGTTCCTTCTCACTTTTGCAGGAAGATATTACGCCAGCGACATCCAGGCTTTTATACGCTATGCCCTGCACTAATCCCAGTTCGTTTTTGCCGCCCGATAAGTCCTTAAGTTCAGCGATTCTGTCTCTGACTGTCTGGTCGCGTTTGAAGTCATATGCTTTGACCTCATATCCCATCCGGCCCGCATATTGTTCTATGGTTGAAAACTTGAGCATTGACGGGTTACCCGCCGCTTCTGTAGTGAAGAAAGAATCCACGATCTGAACCATTATCTCTGATTCCAGCTTTTTCGGCCTGCCCATTACAGCACCTCCTTCACGTATTCATGCTCAAGACAGCTGCGATATTTTGCACAACTATGCTGCAGACGTGTAATTGCAGATTGAAGGTCGCCCTCACAGCCCATTCCTTTTCTTACCGCTTCGATCATGCTCATCAGAAACCAGCTATCTTCTCTGACTTCCGCTTTGCTCTTTTCACAATCCAGAACCTCGATATGAGTTCCTGCTGCATCCAACGAGTAATACTGGCAGTTTTTACACTCTCCGACTTCCCCATGTTTTCCAATGCTTTTCAGGCAGTCTTTTACAGAATTCTTTTCCATCTCCTTTGACATGCACCAACCGCCATTAATACTGATGTTGCTGACCAGGCTTTCAGGTCTTGTCAGTAACCTTGAATATGTTTCCACGCTCCGATTTTTATCTGCTTGTCTATGTTCTTCATATACTGCGCTCTCGATCAGGGTAGTGAAGTTCGAATAGTAGTGAGAACTTATGTCAATATTCGCATGTCCGGCCAGTTCCTTACATATTGAAGGAGAGCCGCCGGATATGATCAGATTCATCATCGCAATATGTCTTGTGTCTCCAAGCCTCAGTTTTACAACATCTCCAGGCATTTCTTTTTTTATGAAAGAATGAAGGCAAGTAACAAGATTGGTGTACGAATAGTGAGGTTTCTGCATGTACTGAGGCGCTATTAACCCTGACTTATTCTGCGCATCTATGCTGAACAATGTATCGTTATCCGCCAACTCTGCTTCGCCAGTATTGTTCAGATACCATTTGATCTCATCCGCAAGCAACTTACCGATTGGATATGTGTACTGATCATAGTCATCATCAATGCGATAGGATAAGCGGTCAACGCCCTTCAGTCTGCTTCTTCGTATTATGATCAGTTCCTTTCCCTTCTCTGTCCTCAAACAGTTTCTTGGAGTTCGAATCAATTCGCTCGGTCTGAGCGGGAGTATCGCCGTAAGATTCCACCACAGATAAACTGGAAAGTATGTCAGTTTCTCCTCCCTGGTTGCTTGTTCCCAAAATTCCCTGAGAACAGAGTTAAATCTTATGTATGCGTTGAATTCAGCCAGTTCCCGCTGTCCCCCTTCAATTCTTTTCTCCCAGTCGTACTCATCCAGGAACTCAATTGCTCGCTCAAGTTCATGACTGCCTGACGGCAACAGTCTCAGCAGCTCTGTAATATGTCCTACATTTTTATGTATATGCATGACCTCATCTGCAGAGTATCCGGCAAGGTTTCTGAAACTTGTCGCAACCTCACCAAGTTTTTCTATGCCGCATTGTCCAAAGAGAAGCGCAACATATACTTTTATGCACTCTTTGTATGTTTCCATGCTGCATCCTGCCCATGGTTTCATGAATCTTCTGTACTTGAACTCGGAAATTTCAAATTGGATCATCCTGCGATTCACTTCATTGTTAATGACCCAGACATCATCATCAAAAGAATCATTCTCAACGGCTCCAATTCGTTTGTATGAGGCAAACTGCTGTCTTGCCTGTTCCTTTATTTTCTCATCGATGCTGTTTACATAAATTATCTTCTCAATCTCTGCATCAGCCAGTGCGGTATTAACTATGATCATCGTAAGCCTCCCCTCTCATTATTTCTGCCAGCGATTGCATGTCCGCATCAAATGAATTTTCCAGGCACCAGGTATATTCGCTAATTACAGGAATGAGCAGTTCTTTTGCAATTTTGCGGTAACGCCAACCATCTGCATTTACGGAACAATTCCTGAGCCTTCTATACTCCTTCATCAGCTTGTGCATCTGCGCTTTTGTATGGATTTCATAACGACAGCCATAGCATCCGGATCTCTCAAGGCAGCGGCAACCGGCACCTGCAGCGATCATTATGCACAGCCCCGCTCTGTCCATTCCGGCCGAACTGCCGTCAACTATTTTTCTGATTATTGTGCTCGGAGCCTCGTATTCAAGTGCTCCTTTAACAGCTTCTTCTGCTCTATGCAGAGCAGAGTCTCTCATCTGCGTCAGTTTCTCCAGTGATTCAGCCGACAGACCGATCTCCCTAATCAGCTCAGTTTGAGCTTCAACAGGGAGCTTCGCATAGTCATTTCCATATATTGACTCCATCAGCATATGCGGTATGAATCCGAAGACCCCACGCTCAAACATTTCTCTCATCACAAATTCAGGACTCAGACCTGTAAATTTGGCATCTCTCAAATATGCGTCTGTAACATCGGGCATTTTTCCCAGCCCTCCTTTGTGGCTTCTCGCCAGAGCAGCAATCATGTATCCTCTCGGAGCATTTTCCCCGCGCAGGCCAGTAGCCAGTTCCAGACCCTGCAGATATGATTTGTTCGCCCGTTTTGTGCTAAACGCTTTTCCTCCCATTTCATCAAAGAATTCATCTCCGAAGAATCTATGTGTACGGCTTACATATCTATCTGCTTTAATGAATGGCTCACCTGCAGGAATCTCATCGTGATGACTTGCCGCAAGCGCTATGATCACTCCCATGCTCTTCTCCAGGCTGATCGGGATAAACACTTTCACATCTGGAACAGCCCCAAATCTCTCTGTTTTCCCAGGCACATATGGTTTGAAGTCCATTTGCAGCTGTATTTCTCTTGCGTATATGCCAAAATCCCTTGTATCTCCTGACAAGATCTGTTCCTGTATTTCTTTGCCCGATCCATGAAGCAATGGTTTTGGAATACGGACGATGTCTGTGCTGCGTAAGCCGCATACAAAGTGAAAAGCGACGAATACCCATAGATTAGCCATATCCTGGTCTGCACATGCCTTCTCAACAAGGCTCTCCTTTGCCCAGGAATCTTCATTGAAAATGATGTATGCCATCCTCGAAAATTCCTCCAGCGTGTATGCTTCCTGAACTGCTTTTTCTCTCTTTTTCCGCTTAACCTTGATCGAAATGAGATTTCCGCTCCTTTTTTTCTGGATAAACTGCATGAATTGGGAAAAATGCTGTAACTGTTCACCTGCGATTTGTGTTGCCGCAAGTTCCACCAGTCTGTTGATTTCATCGTCATCTGAATCGATTATTTCTTTTTCAGTCTCAGACAGTATGAAGTCCAACAACTGCCATCCCGCTGCGTCACCAGTGATACCTCTGCGACGGGCAAATACGTCATATTCTTTTACAGTTTCAGGTCTTTCTTTTCTCGCATAGTCTGTTAAAAGCCGGTACTTCTCTGAATGACTTTTTCCATATGCTCTAAGCCACAGAACGACCCGATCTCTGATCTTACTGTAGTAATCCTCAGCAACATCCATCGGCTCTGAGTCCATGGTGAAAGTCCTCAAATTTGTAACATCATCGACACCGAACCATTCATTTGCTTCCATGAATGCGTACAGTCTTTTTCTTCCGGGGATTCCCTCCCTAAACAACGAGTTCTCATGTTTTGCATCGCTCAACACAAGCTTAATGAAGTCACTCATATCTTTTGGCCTCCGCCATTAGTATTGCTGCCAGCATCTCATTTGACTTCGACAGTTCCCGCATCAGATCTCCTTTATTTTGAAGATACAGAAATGCGCTCTGTGGATCTTTATCTCCCCTCCAGAACTGCAACTGCGCAACATCCTCTCCACGCAGTGCTAATTGGACTGAAAACCAGTGTCTGAGGGAATGGGGGCCAAGATTGTTTTCATACAGCATCTGTCCATATATCCTGCATTCCGGATCCGGATGATCGATCAACATTGGTCTGAGATGTTCGTAAACCAGCTTATGGAAGCGATCTGCGTAGTTCTCATAGGTCATGGCCAGCCCTTTTGAATTTATGAACAGCGGACAATATTCCGTTTCAAAAGAATGTGCCTCCAGATAAAGCAGATGTTTTCTGTAAACTGTGCAGAAAGCTTCGATGAAAGGGGTGTATACGCATTGTTTGCGCTCCTTTTTTATTCGCCCGCAAACAACTCCGTCGCTGCGCATCGCAATTTCCCTTGTGAGATCGATCTCAACTTTTATTGGTTTACCATCGATGTACGTGAACGCTATCCCTCTGCCGGCGGGGCTATTCTCCTGCCGTACATTGCATACCTCCCCCGGTCTCAGACCTGCAAAGGCCTGAAGAGCTATCGCAAGTGCTATGTCCGGCGTATATCTGATTGCCAGGTTCAGAAGCAACTGAAACACTTGGGTAGGAATATCCCTAAATATTCTTTTTACTGTCGGAATCCCGTATATTTCGAAAGACGGGACCATATGTTTCTCGATCTTTCCCTTGTGCGTATACGCTTCTTTCTCCTTGTACAGATCCTCTTCTCTCAGCTCCATATACCCGCCATACTTGCTGATCATCTTCCTGAAGAATGCAGAGACTGTTGATACGCATTTCTCTATGCTTTCTTCACCTCGATATCCCCCGGTTTTCTTTTCCGACAATGCATAGTCCATGAAAAAGCACTCCAGCGATTCCCTGGTTATCCCAAATACGTGATCAATTCTGTAAATCTCGTAATGATCCAGAAGAATGTAGTTCAGCATCATACATACGTAGCGCATCTTATTCACCACATTGGTAGTGATCGGTCGAAATACACGGCCATCATAATTCGTAACGAACTCGTGCAATCTCGTAAATCTCACGATTACACCATATTCATTCTTGACTACAATGAAGGCCCGGCTGTAAATTCTTCCTTCCCTTTCCACGATGTTTCGCTCATACACCGCATACCTGTATTTTGTACGCCAGTTGAGCATCCTCGGCATAATGATCAAATTGTTCATAAGCACCTCCTCAAATTTTGAAATTAAGCCTAGGATACATCATCTCCAAGCGAATAACGGACAAAAACCGGAGCCTATTTTTCTGACCGATGATGAACAAAACCTTTTGTTCAGAAGCGATATGTTTTGTTCCCAAAAGAAATGGCTGGACAAAACCCCTAACTGCACTGGTCACAACGCTTTCACCGTTTCTTAACGATCATAATGTTTTTGTTCAGTTATTTTTGGTTATCTCAAAGACAACAGTAACACCCGCTTTGAGCTGGTCTGTGATTTCTTTGATTCGCTCTTTCTGTGTTTTTCATTTATGCCCACTTCCTGTAAACACTGTCATGGACTTCCCTCCTTTCTGTTTAGCTCATAATAAAAACTGCAGACATCACTGCCTACAGCTGCACTTAAACTCATATTTTGATTGATTATTTTATTCCTTTGTAATCCCAGGTTGCCGTATCAATCAGCAGGAATTCCTGTGTTCCGATTGGATCTCCCGTCCTGTAGGTTGAAAACAAATCGCAGGAAAGAACATTTCCAATTCGGTCTATTTCCTCAACCGGTGTATGCCCAACAACCTGTAGGATGCCTGCCTCTTTGTACATCTTCTCATAATAGAATTGCGGCCTTAGCCATAAAGGTGAGGCCTCATCCCACATCTCGTCTCTTCCAAGGCAGTTGATCTTTTCTATCACTGCATCGGTGTCATCATACTCAACATCTGATGCATAATACTTCACGAATGCGTGTGTAAGTCCACCATGAAGGAACAGGACATCATCTATTTTGTGAATATATGCCATCCGGCTTCTGTCCGTTAGTTCTCTTCTCAGCGCGCTTAGTTTTTCGTTTACAACAGGGATCGCCATAGATGAAAAGCCGCTTTCATACTGAAACCATTCATATGACAGATCATGGTTGCCGTAGCACCAAAGTGTATCCGGGAACGCTTTCTGAAATCGTATGGCGGCATCAAATGTGTTCTCATAAAGCCCGAGATTATATTCCTGTCCCCAGTCATCAGGTATATCCATCAGGCATACTGCTTTCTCAGCGGCACCCGTATCCATTATTTCCTTCGCTCTATCAAACATCCACGGCTTAAGGTGGACATCAGGTATTACCAATATCTTCAAATATATTCTCCTTTCGATGTCAGCGATTCTGCGTAATGTATCCTGCTTTCATCGAATCTGTTCCAGTCTCAATCGGAATGAATGTCAGCCATTTGCAGCAAAGTCTGGATTGCAGCTCGTCCGATAATACTATTCGGAAATGATTTAAGAAGAAGAGGATTCTTTTCTATTCCCGGATTTCCCAAAACACTTATAAATCCGCTGGCGATATAATCGATCTGAAGCTGCATCTCTGATGTCAATGATTGCAGATCGATCCCCAGCTTACTAAACCATCGCGATATAATAGCGTCTTTCAGCAATGAACGCAGCAGTGGAGAATCGCTTCGCGCAAGCAGATGTATCTTTTTTAATCTGTCATTTAACTGCAGCTGTTCCCATTTGTTGCTGAGATTTTGGGGAGCGGAAAGCAGCGTATCAATCAAAACCATGCTGGCTTCGTCTCTTATGACCTTGCTAAATGACCGGGAAGCGACTTCATACAAATTATCATAATGATAGTACAACGTGTTTCTGTTGATACCGGCTTCCTTCGCCAGCAACTGCATTGTAACGTCTGAAAAATCTTTCTGTTCGATCAAGGCCCAGAATGCAGCCTCGATTCTATAAACTGCGGATGCTTCCGGCTGATTCATTTTTGGTCGTGCCAAGAGGTGAGCCCCCCTTCAATTAATTAGACAATATGTCGTAATATGCCCTATTATTATAAATCATCAGTATCTAAAATAGAAGCATCAATGAAGGGGAGGCGCTGCTATGACTTTTATAAAGAAATACAACACCTGGTTTTTTATCGCCATTGTTGCCGTGCTCGTGATCACAAATGTGATTGTATGGAACAGTCTTTCGTTCACGCGAAAGATCATCACTGTCTTTGCGATAGTTGCAGCTATGCACGAGATCGAAGAAAAGGTTTGGCCAGGCGGTTTTTATGAATTAATGCTGAAAAAGTTTGGATTGAAGAAAGAAGATGTTGACATTGATCGAGGAACTCTTGTCGTCAGCATATACTGGATCCTGATTCTCGGAGCGGCCTACATCTTTGATTCAAGGGTATTTCTGTTGGCAATCACCATTACGCTCTCGTTCTTTGAAGCATTCATTCACACCATAGGGATCAGGATCCATCATCTGAAGAAACCGTATACACCCGGACTGGTAACCGCATGGTGTATGGCAGCAGTAGGAGCTTTTGCTGTTTATACCCTGAACAGCGCAGGTATGGCTACTACGAAAGACTATGTGCTCGGGGCCTTTTTTTGGCTGCTCTCTTTCGCATGTATGGATATTATCATTATCACCGGGTTTGGAAAGTCCATTCCTGATCTGATCCATTCATTCAGAGAGAAACGATGATGCAAAGCGTCTAATTATGGACGCTTGATCATTTTTTCTGGGTATTTATAAGTCTTCGCTTTTTTCATTAATACCTTTTACTCCACAAATTGTTTAGGGGACAATCGAAGTTGGCCCGAAAAATGGCTGCCATAGCGATAACGCCAGGAGCCAATTTCGATTTCTCCTAGTTGAACCAAGTCGCTGCGCGCCATTCATTGGCGGATATGGAGATAC
>Ga0256407_10005354_pt1 | contig 20664 bp, 21 predicted proteins | sample RumenRJG_04DNA_FD_193489 | JGI IMG/M metagenome (GOLD analysis project Ga0256407, IMG submission 193489) | Bovine rumen microbial communities from Lethbridge, Alberta, Canada - RJG_04 | ecosystem: Host-associated > Mammals > Digestive system > Stomach > Rumen | place: Canada: Alberta... | reverse complement strand
ATAGCAGCAAAGAAATGAATACCGCTCCAAAACCATAAATCGGGCACCACGGACCCACAAGGAATCCTCGGTTGATAAAACGATGAAATTGGATCAACTTACAAAGGACCTCAATACACCATCCAAGGATGGAACACGCGAAGAATAATAGCGAATAGTACTGAATCATCTTATCCGTAATCAAGCAAATTTCTCCTCCGTGCAATCAGAAAGCAGGCAAAGATTCGTATTAACTCGTGTGATGCCAACAGAATTACGTCATTTTATGGTCGCCTCAGCATTGATTTTCTGGTAAACCTTTGAAGTGGTCTTTTGTTCTCCTGCATTGCTTTGCTTTCATCGTTAAACTTTCTGGAAATGGTGTTCAGTAACATTAAAAATTCCAGAATCCGTTCTCTGGTATCTTTGGGCAATTCTTTCATTGCAGGAATTGAAGCAGCAGCTATCTTCGCCCGATCCTTTTTAATTTCGGAAACCGTATGTGCTCCGGTGGATTGCAGCACATCAAACAGAGAGTCAACGAATTTTCGCCGTTCCTCCAACGGAATCTTTTGCAACCACGTTCGGATTTTTTGCTCTGTTCGAATACTTTCCTTTGTTAATTCAGATAATGTGACGAAATGGTCAGCCATAACCTGCCAGGAAAGCCCGTCATGCTGTAGAAGACCGATTTGTGAACTATCCACAATCTGATAATTCTCAGCATGAGCAAGCAACAGACCTACCACGGAGGATTTCGGAACGATGAAATGGATCTTATGTTCAATTCTATGAAATGCATCAGAATGGACAAACTCATCGGTAAACCCAGGACCATCGTTCGACCAAACGGCACAAATTCGATCCTGTATACTTTCCGGCGCTTGAACAGCAGCATAAACCGCAAGGTTTCCGCCTTTGGAATGGCCACCAACCATCAGAAACCTTTCGGGAAACTGATCCGCGACATCCTGAAGATATAAGACTGCTTCCTCCTGGGCAGGAATTTCAGGCAAACATGCCAACAAAAAATCCTCTTTCCATCCGATTAGATCGTCTCCTGTTCCACGGTATGATAGATATGCATGCTTTCTGGAAACAAGAATGGTAAGAGAAGAAAATTGTTTCACCTGGATTTCATCCAGAATTTGCAAATGATTACAAAGCTTCATGTTTCTAAACCGACGAGTATCCGCCATTAGATACAGCATCCATTCTCGCAATTCAAGGGGGGTTGCCTTTTCTTCATCTGGACAATTAGGCAACCCATGGATGGAAAAGTATTGATTGGCGGCTTGTTGTATCGTGATCATCCCCTCGCCTTTACGAGGAACGATCTCCTCGAAATCCAGGTAGCATAATGTGGATAACACAAGATTATCTACTTCATTAAAAACAGATTGAGATAGTGATAAATCTCCGCGCCAACATAAGTATCCAAAAATATTGTTCATTCGTTTCCTCGCCTTCTATTGCTGCCAGATATCTCTCATAATACCTACACCCAGTGCTCCTTCCCCTGTATGACATGAGATACTGACAGATAAAGCATCTTTTTCAATCAAAAGATCAGGAAAAGCTGTCTGCAACTCAGCTCTCCATGCTTCCCCCAACTTTTCATCACCAGAATAAGCAGCTCGAATGGCTATTTTCTGTCCATTAAACTTTGCCGTACGATCATATTTCAAAGCATGGATCATTTCACTCATAGCAGCTTTCATTCCACGAACCTTCCTGTAAGCATCCAACCTTTGCCCCTGAATCTGTAAGACAGGCTTTATATTCAATACTGTTCCAACAGCGGCCCCTGCAGGCGTTACTCTGCCGCTACGTTTCAGGTATTCCAGCGTGTTTACAGCCAAATATATGCTGGCATTCAATCCATCCTTTTCCAATTCTTGTACTATTTCTTCTGTTCTCATTCCCAAATCGGCATAGTATTTTGCTTCAAGAACAGACTGCCGAAGGGTTACAGAAATGCGATGATTATCCACAGGAAAAACGCGTCCTGAATATTCTTGTGCCATGCTGCATGCGGTTTCGTAGCTACCAGACAAGCCAGAAGACATAGGCAAATAAATGATATGATCATTCGTCTCAAGCAGTCTGTCCCAGATTTCCATCAGCATATAAGGCGTGGGCTGGGAAGTCCTCACAGAAGCTCCTTGCCGTAAGCGATTAAAAAACTCGTTCTGATCGATGGATTGATATTCAAAAAATGGTTCATCGTTTATGACAACCGGCATGGGAACCATATCAATTCCATGCGCTTTGGCCTGTTCTGGAGACAAGCCGCTGTTTGTATCTGTAAGGATTGCGATTCTATTCTTCACTTTTGTTTCCTTCCCATTACAATGATAATACCGGAAGCGGAAACAATCCGCTTCCGGGTCATGAAATGGTCATATGATCCAGTCAATTTTTTCCCATGGCATTTTGCTGGCATTACTGCCAAAGTGGCCATAGCAGGACACCTGAGAAAAAAACGGTTCTGTCAGATCAAACTGCTGTATAATTGCTGCAGGGCGACAATCAGCACGGTTCTTGACCTGTTGGCCGATATCTTCCTCTGAGATATGGTTCGTGCCAAATGTGTTCACGAGAACGGACATAGGCTCTGCCAACCCGATTGCATAACTGAGCTGAATTTCACATTGATCAGCCCAACCTGCCGCGACAATGTTTTTAGCAATATATCGTGCCATATAAGCACCGCTTCTATCCACTTTAGAAGCGTCTTTTCCGGAAAAAGCACCTCCTCCATGCCGAGCATATCCGCCGTAGGTGTCCACAATGATTTTCCGACCTGTCAGCCCTGAATCACCAGCTGGGCCTCCCAGCACAAATCTGCCTGTAGGGTTAATATAGAAATGTGTCCTTTCGTCAATCATGTTCACAGGAAGCGCCGGTAGAATAACATGGTTTAGGATATCGTTGCGCAAGGCATCTATACCAATTGAATCGCTGTGCTGCGCTGACAGAACAACCGTATCTATTCTTTTGGGAAGAAGATCATCATACTCAACTGTCACCTGTGTTTTTCCGTCTGGCTTCAGATATGGCAATTCACCAATCCGCCGCACGTATTCCAGCCTCTTGGCCAAAGCGTGTGCCAACTCAATTGGAAGTGGCATATAATGGCTTGTCTCACGGCATGCAAAGCCAAACATCATCCCCTGATCTCCAGCACCATTATCCAATTCCTCTTCCTTTGTTTTACGACATACGCCGCGCGCGATATCAGGAGACTGCTCATGCAGATCTACCGTGATCCTGCATGTGTCAGCGTCAAAGCCACAGCCACATTCCGTGTAACCAATCTTTGAAATTACCTGCCTGGCAGCGTCTGCATAGTCTACCTGAGCGAGTGTACTTATCTCTCCGAATATATGCACCTGATCGGCGGCACAGGTTACTTCGCAAGCTACATGGGCTGAAGAATCCTGAGTAAGAATATCATCCAGGATACGATCAGCGATTTGATCGCATACCTTGTCTGGATGCCCGCAAGTGACAGACTCTGATGTAAAATAGCGAATCATTTTGTATTCCTTTCCAGCACAAACTGCCTGCGTCCTTCTGGGATTTCTTTCCAGAGAGTGTCTGCCTTTGGCTGCCAACAATCTGCGTAATGGTCACATTTCGCGCACAAATGCTCAGCACTTTCCGGAGATTGAAGGTCTGTAGATTGAGCCCCTGTTTTTTGAATCATTCCGCGAAGTTTCTGTGGGTTTTCTAGCATTGGGCAGGGTTGAAACATATTCTCATTAAAAGGCTGTCCATCATGGTATGCCTGAAATAGAGGAGAACGAAGGCCTTCCAGAATCGTTTTTTCACGAATATTGGAATCAGAATAATGAATAAACACGCAAGGATCCATGTCGCCATTTGCGTTGATATGGAAGTAGCGCCTTCCGCCAGCAATACATCCGCCGACATATTCTGCGTCATTCTGAAAATCCATCGCGAACAGAGGCTTCCGTGTACGATATTCGCGAATCCGGCGATAGACCACTTCCCGCTGTTCGGGATTGGGCAACAGTTCAGGCACCGCATCATTGCCAACAGGCATATAATGGAAATACCAAACAAAGTAAGCGCCTTTATCAATCATCATATCGTAGTATTCTTCAGATGTGATTGCATCGTAGTTCGCGCTGGTATAACAACAGGAAATACCATACACGAGTTTTTTCTCATGAAGTAAATCCATTGCTTTGATTACTTTATCAAAAACACCCTGTCCCCGGCGGTTATCGGTTGCGGCTTCCATGCCTTCCAGGGAAATAGCCGGCACAAAGTTCTTCACGCGCAGCATGTCCTCTGCGAATTGTTCATCAATTAATGTCCCATTGGTGAAACACAAAAACACACAGTCATCATGCTTTTCACATAGTCTAATTATATCAGTCTTCCTCACCAGCGGTTCTCCGCCAGTGTAGATATACATATAGACGCCCAGTTCTTTGCCCTGATTGATAATGTCATCAATTTCATCGAAGGACAGATTCAGCTTGTTGCCGTACTCAGCCGCCCAACAGCCTGTGCAATGCAGATTGCAGGCAGAAGTAGGATCCATCAGGATGGCCCACGGAATATTACACCCGTATTTTTCTTTCAGTTCGCATTGCTTTGGCCAGCCGATCATATTTTCGTTGATGAAAAAATTGACAGCAACTGTTTTTAATACTTCAGGGTCTACATCATGAATCAAGTGTCGGATATATCCGTAGAAAGGATTCTCCGGATTTTCAATAGCATCCTTTACCTGAGACAACTGATTTGGATACATTTTCCCACCGTACTTTTCAGCCCAGCCGAAGAGTGTCCTTATGTGCTTTTCCGGGTCTTTGTACAGATAGTCAAATGCTTTCTGAAGACCAAACTTTTTGAGGGTAACGGACATTTTCATGGAACGCGCCTCCTTTACGCAGCATGAATTACGTTCATAAGATAGCAGTCGCTGAAACAAAATGATATAAGCAAAAACGGCAATCTGTCTAAAAACGAACAGATCACCGTCTGATGTTTGAACTGCAGGAAAAGTTTTATAGAGAAGCAGGCCTGACTTTATTCTGGATTGCTTCCATCTTTTGATCTAATACCTCACATATCTCTGCGCAGCTCCGCAGGTCTTCTGCAATTTCTGGAGAGATATGAACATCCTTTTTGTATCTGATTTTATGTTCCAGGCTGGCCCAGCAATCCATGGAAATGGTGCGAAACTGTACTTCGACCTTCATCATCCTTTTTTTGTCATGAAGAAAGATCGGAATTTGAACAATCAGGTGCAGACTGCGATAACCGTTTTCCTTTGGATTTGCAATATAATCTTTTCTTTTGACAAGAACAATATCATCCTGCTTCAGGAGTACATCAGCCAACATATAGATATCGGAAACGTAGGAACAGATGACCCGAACACCAGCAACATCATTAATGTTATTTTCGATGCTCTCCACAGTAAGCGGTAATTGTTTTTCGATCATCTTGTTCAGAAGGCTTTCCGGAGACTTTAGACGAGTTTTGATGGATTCAATGGGGTTGCGATCATATTGAAGCGAAAGTTCCTCGTTGAGCACCTGAAATTTTGTTTCCATACTCATCATTGCACATCGATAATATGCCATCAGTTCCCTGTAAGGATGCGCGATTTCCTGTATTTTCCCTTTAACCTCTCCCTTGCTCAGTCGATTCAGCAGAAGGTGCTCGAAATATGTCAGATTGGTTGTATGCGTATCCATGTTCGTCTCCCTTTTAATAATTGCTCTGAATACGGGCATATGGTTCCCCCAAACAGTTCCCACCTCATCATACCCGCGAATGATCCACGGCACAATAAACGAAAATAGAAATATGTAAGACAACTTCGGAAATTTCAGGTGGTACGGCCGAAGACGCGCAATTTGAACAAAACGAAGAGCTTGTTTATTGTTTATGTCAATAGCCGATGATAGACTGACCATGTCCCTTATCCCTGCCAACATCATGAAAGGAGAACAGGCATGATACATTTGGATCGTAGAATGAAGAAAATGGTACTGGCTGGCATTGGCGCTGCTGCTCTGGCCCGCGAAGAAAGCAACGGACTTCTTCAGGAATTGGTGCAAAAAGGAGAATCGATTGTTGAAAGCAGTGGAATACGCAATGAAATGCTGCACCGAAATACAGAAGAAGCAGCCGACCCTTCCACTGCGGTGGATTCCTGGCTCGAAACACTGAGCAAAATGACTCCTGAACAATTGAGTGTGCTGAAGGATGCGATTAACTCATTGGAATGGGCAAACGAACCTCCTACTGCGGAAAATATAGACATCGACAACGAAGAGGAGTAATGTGACATGGCCAGGGAGCCAAAGATTGACCAGCGTAAGCGTTTAGGCGAGATTATCGAGGTACTGCGGCGAAACGAAATTACCAGGGAAATGACGCCCGAAAAGCTGTGTGCTGTTATGGAAGAATTAGGCCCAACTTTTATTAAACTTGGGCAAATTCTTTCCATGCGCTCCGATTTCCTGCCCGCAGCATACTGTGAAGCGTTAACACGCTTACGCACTCAAGTAGAACCTATGCCATACGAGCAAGTAGAAGCGATCCTGGAGGGTGCCTATGGACATCCTCTCCAGGATATTTTTGCTTCGTTTGACCAAAGTGCTTTGGGAAGCGCATCGATTGCACAGGTTCACTCCGCTGAATTAGTTTCCGGTGAGAAGGTGGTTGTCAAGGTTCAAAGGCAAGGCATCCACGAAACGATGAACCGTGACATTGTATTATTAAAAAAGGCGGCAGAAGTGGTCAAATACGCACCGCATAAAAGTTTGGTTGATTTTAACCGTGTATTGGACGAAATGTGGATAGTCGCCCAGCAGGAAATGAACTTTCTCACAGAAGCACAGAATTTGGAAAAATTCGCTCAGATGAACAAGGAAGTTGCATACATTTCGGTGCCGAAACTGTTTCCAAATTATTGTACATCCACTACTTTGGTTATGGAACGCATCTTTGGTGTTCCTATTGATGACCATGAAGCGCTTCTGAAAGCCGGATATGATTTAAACGAAATAGGCAGCAAATTGGCGGATAATTATGTCAAGCAGATCACAGAGGATGGCTTTTTTCACGCTGACCCGCATCCGGGAAATATTCGTATTCAGGATGGAAAAATCGTTTATCTCGAAATGTAAACTCCAACTTTGATACAAAGCTGGATTCATATACCGGGTATCAGCAGCCCGGAAAAGCCCAGAAATAAAGGACTTTCGCGCTCCCACCAACTCTGCTGGCGGGATTGCGAAAGTCCTTTTTTGTTTATGCCGCTATTCGTCTGACTGCCCGGCTTGCCCCAACTTACCCTCCCTCAATCGTTGAAACGTTGAATAATTGAAAGGTGCGGCAAATCGTTAAAAAGTGCAGGGAATCGTTGAAAGGTGGAGAGAAAAATTAAAAGGTGCGGGCAAACCGTTAAAAGGTGCTCAGATGTACTGCCTCAGCCAATCCGGCATGGTGGGATCATCCGTTTCCCAGGACGCCTCAAGGCTTTCATCGGTTTCCCAGTTGTTCTCATCACCATCGAAGAACTTCTGCCGATGGCACTTATACTTGTAAACCGTATTCCCCTCAAGGCGATACTCGTTCCAATAGTAGTTCTGCTTTCCGTAGCCCTTCCACTCGTTCGTCTGATAGATGACCATTATCATTCCTCCGTAAACTGATCCTTTAGTCGAAACTGAACCCGCCGCCCTTGGTCATGATGATAGGAGTGTATTCGACCCGCAGGATGTTGCCCTCGCTAAGTGTAACGGTTCCTTCTGTATTATTCCAGTCAAGGATGGTCTCCTTGCCCTTATTGAAGGTATTGCTTGCCTCCTTGGAATCCTGGAAGACGCGCACACGCGAGGTAGTGGTTCCGCTGAAATGAATCTTGTATGTTCCAGCAGGTATCTCTTCACCGATGGTATAGTTCCCCTTCGGAATAGTGGTTCCAGATGGGATTGTATAACCGTTGCCACGCTCAGAAACATTCCCAACACGAGCAACTTCTGCGCCGTTATATCGGAGGCTCAGGTATTCACCGGGATAAAGGCTGATCCGTGTTTCACCATCACCTTTGAAGGAACCCTCTACTCTGGGCATGTCACCAAGCCATAACCGATCAACATCGTATTTATACATGGATTCATTTTCATAGACATAGTAATCTGTTCTCGAAACATCATTGTCGCCGTTCTGAACGAATTTGAAGGTGTAGACACCTGCAGGCAGGTCTTCACCGATCTTATATTGGCCAGAGCCCAGCACCATCTTTTCACCGCCGGGACGGCTTGCAATTTCGTCAGCCAAATCGGATCTGATCTCAAGCAGTTCTTCGAGAGAATAGCCGGAAAAATCAATCGCGCCCTCAGCTATGGCGGTTGTGAAGCTGGCCAATAGAACCAGAATGGAGAGAGCCAAAGTCATCAGTTTTTTCATCGGGTATGTCCTCCTTTTTCTCAGTCGATTTTCATAGTGCGCCAGAAGCGGACATCGGCGGTTTTACCGCATTCACTGCAAGCCAGCGCATCGAAGAAGCCTCCGGTTTCGAGCCGCTCATAATCCGGCGGATAAACACTGGATCTGACCGTGGACTTCCTCATGCAATAAGGGCAAAGATACGTGTACTCAAGGACTGCCTGCTGTGCATCCTGCGTGATGACCTTGTAGGTCATGCCAGGCATCTGCTTGTGTTTTGCCATGAGCCGATTACACCACCTCGCCAGCAGCCACGATGTAGCCGCGATCCTGCAAGTAATCCACCAGCTTTTCATAGCCCCACTTTCCAAGCCGATAAATACCATAGGCCGCGATCATAGCGGTCAGCGTCTGACCTGCGCCAACAAGCCAGCCAGCACGGTACACAGCGCCAATTCCTGCCAGTTCGCTGCCCTTGCCCACCTGTTTCAGAAAGTGGGCCATCTGTGCTCCACTCATATCTGATCCCTCCTGCTTAGTGTTCTGAGTGATGATTTCCATCGCTCGACCATAGCATATCATCCATGCCAGGAAAAATGGATTTATTGGTGCAGACGTGTATAGAAGCAAAAGGAAGGCCCTGTTAAGGAAGCCTTCCAGTTGATCATTTTTCTTGTTCAGGCGTTGGCCTATACTGCTCTTCTCCTGTGGCAACCCACAGAAGGAAGTCATCAATGGTTTTGTCATCCCATCCAGCAGACCGAAGGCCAAGAATAATACGAGAAACTTCCTGCATCTTGTGATACGCCCCCTTTCTCTTACGTCATAAGCTCATGCTTTTCAACACCAGTCAATGGTGCTGGTTTCTTTCTGTTTCAGCCTTCTCCCGGATGCTCTCCGGGCAGAGCGGCGATTTCCACTCATACGGCGAATCGGATACTCTTTTCTCTGCTTCCGCAAAAGTCTCTTCAGCCTTGATGTATTCCCCGTTCATTGCGTAGATTCTGCCAAGGAACAGGTAAGCGTCAAATCGGATTTCTCTGTATCTTTTGACATTTTCGAGTTCGTCGCACATAGCGATTGCCTGAGACACCGTGTCGATGGCATCTTGGAATCGTCCAAGTTCAATATAGGTTGCCGCTGCCTCATCCAGCATATGGTCTATCAGAGATAACGTAGAATCCTTTGTGGCGTCCGCATGATCAGTCGCCCGCCGAAGGTGCGCCAAAGAAGTCTCCTCATCTCCAACCTTTGCAAAATACATGGCGGCAACACAGTCGAAGTGATAGTGCTCATAGCCGTATGGGTAAGGATGAAGCAACTGCGCGGACTCCTCAAGCATCTGGCCGCAAAGCTTCATCTTGCTTTCCGTCTCAAGCAAGGTTTGCGTTTTATTCAGCAGAACAGCCGCAAGCTGCTTTTTAGCGTCCGGATGCCTGGAGACACGGGCTTCTTTGATCGCCGCGTCTTCATGTTTCAGGCATTTGCTGTCCTTATCGCGTCCGTACTGATTGTTGAGGATAACCGCGCTCGCCCTGTGATAGAACGACATATAGTAATGGCTGGGATTCTTTTTAAGGTACGCTTTCATCTCTTTGAGAACAGCATGCGCATCGTCATAGTATTCCAGTCGGCCCAGCATGAAAGCGCATGTCTCATATAGGCGCAGCACGCATCGGGGGTCAAGTCCAACAGGATTTTCAAGAAGCCGGAGCATTTTCCCCGCCACCGTATCATCTACATCTACCGGAGCATCCATCAGCATTCTGAATGTCAGCAGCTGGCTTGCGGGCGTGACTGGTTTTGCGAAAGCCAGAAGTTGCTCCGCAACGCTGAGAAGCTCGTAAAGTTGACCATAATCGGATCACGGTCTACAATACCAAGGCCGGGGGCCTTACCATCATCAAGAAGGACGAGGAAACCGGAAAGCGTATCAAGGGCGTCCAGTTTGAGGTACGCAAGCTGAACGGGGAAATTATCGGCACCTACACCACCGACACCAACGGCGTTATCAGTCTGCCACAGGCTGAAAAGGGCTGGTATCAGGTGGTGGAACTGAAAGCCGCCGAGGGCTACAAGCTGGACGATACGCCCCACCAGATCGAGGTGAAGGACGGCGGCACCGCCATCCTGGAGATCACCAACCGGCAGACTGGCAGCGCCCTCATTCACAAGATCGACAGTGTGACCGGCAAGGGCATTTTCGGGGTAAAGTTCCTGCTGTCCGACGCAAAGGGCAACCCCATCGGCACCTACGAGAGCGACAACGAGGGGTATGTTTATATCGACCATGAGCTTGCCGATGGCCGGTACACCATCCGGGAGATCGAGTGCGCGGACGGCTATATTCTGGACACCCAGCCCAAGACTATCTATGTGGAGTAAGGCGGCTGCACCACCATCACATGGCCCAACGCCGCCCTCCGGGGACAGATCCAGATCATTAAAAAGTCCGCCGAGTACAACAGCGTCAACGGCCTGCCTGCCGGGACGCTCCTGGAAGGGGCCACCTTTGAAATCTACAACGAGCGCAACGGCGCTCTGGTGGATACCATCGTCAGCGATAACCGGGGGCTGGCGGTGTCCAAGCCCCTCCCCCTGGGCCGCTATACCATCCGGGAGACCAAGGCCCCGGCCAACTACTCCGCCAACGGCGCGGATATTACCGCCGTTTTGGAGTACAGCGGCCAAATCGTGAAATTCGAGGTCACGAACAAGAGCGCCAACACCGGCATATCCATTTCCAAGACCGGCCCCAAGGAGGCAGTAGGCGGCCAGCCTGTGCGCTATGTGTTCTCCAAAATCGGCAACACGGGCAACGTCACTCTGCAAAGTTTTTATTGGAGGGACACCCTGCCCGCCGCCGTTACGCTGGATAAGGTTGTCACCGGCACCTACAACCGCCCCGGCAATTATAAGATCGTCTACAAGGTGAACAACACCGGGGACTACCGTACTCTGGCCGACAACCTCTCCACCAGCCAGAACTACACGCTGGCCGCATCCCCCGTGGCCCTGGGCCTCGCGGCTAATGAGCGCGTGACCGAGATCATGTTTATCTTTGGTCAGGCCCCCGGAGGCTTCGGGCAGGTGGAGGCCCCCATGCTCTACTGTACCGCTGTCAAAGGACTGACCGCAGGCTCCAGCTTCGTCAACGTGGCCGACGTGGGCGGCGTCTACAATGGGGCCTGGGTGCAGGCTGTGACCCGCTGGGTGACGACTGTTTACGGCAAGCCCACCCCGCTTCCCCGCACCGGCTATTAAGCCCAGGTAGGATATTGTCGAAATGCGTCTCAAATTGAGACGCATTTCCGGGGCCGTCTCCGGCTGGGGACGGCCCCATTTTTGTAAAGAAGGGAGGCCGCAAACGGCTTTATGAAACGGCAAACAGACGGCAATCCCATATTGCCCTGGGCGCTGCTGGCGATCCCCGTCCTCTGGCTCTCGGCGCTCCTGGCTACCGGCTATGAGGACGGAATGACCCTCTTTGACCTGATGGGGCGCTTCAATCTTCTGATGGAACGCCCCTTCGCACTCCACTGGACGCCCCACACCTTGAAATTCCTGCTGGTGGGGCTGGCCCTCTATGGCTGCGCCGCCGCGCTCTATTTCTCCACGAAAGAGAACCGGCGGCCCGGCGAGGAACACGGCTCGGCCAGATGGGGCAGCGTCCGTCAGCTCTGCGCCAAGTACCGGGACAAAGACCCCTTTCAAAATACGCTCCTGACCCAAAACCTACGCATGGGCCTCAACGGAAAGAAGCACCGGCGCAACCTCCTGCAAATCGTGATCGGCGGCTCCGGGGCGGGCAAGACCCGCTTTTTCTGCAAGCCTAATCTCATGCAGGCAAATTGCAGTTTTCTTGTGACAGATCCCAAGGGAGAAATGCTCCGGGCCGTCGCCCCGCTGCTCATTCAGAAGGGCTATGTAATCAAGGTGTTCGACCTGATTGACCCGGCCCACTCCGATTCCTTCAATCCGTTCCCCTACATCAAGGACGACAAGGACGCTATGAAGCTGGTGAATAATCTTATCAAAAACACCACACCCAAGAACGCCAGCAGCAATGACCCCTTTTGGGAGAAGTCCGAGATAGCCCTGGACACGGCGCTCATTCTGTACCTGCTCCATGAAGCTCCCCCGGAGGAGCAAAACCTTGAAATGGTCATGTATATGATCGAGAACGGCGGGGCCAGGGAGGACAGCGACGATTTTCAATCCCCCCTTGACCTGCTCTTTGAGGCGCTGGAGGAGGAGGACCCGGATCACATCGCCGTCCGGGAGTACAAAATCTTCAAGCAGGCGGCGGGCAAAACGGCGAAAAGTATCTTAATTTCCGCCGCCGTCCGCCTGTCCGCCTTTATCCTCCCGCAGATCGTAGGCATCACCAGCCGGGACGATATGGAACTGGGACAGATGGGGGACCGCAAACAAGCCGTCTTTGCCATCATCCCGGACAATGACGGCACATTTAACTACCTTGTAGGTATGCTCTACACCTGCGCCTTTCAAGCCCTCTACTATCAGGCGGACAAGGTACACCAGGGGGCGCTGCCAGTCCCCGTCCGTCTGATGATGGACGAGTTTTGCAACGTGTCCCTGCCGGACGACTTCGGCAAACTGCAAGCCACCATGCGCTCCCGCAACATCATGTCCACCATCGTCCTGCAAAACATATCGGCTCTAAAGGCCCTGTTCAAAGACGATTGGGAGGGCCTGATGGGTAATGCAGATACGCTGGTATATCTCGGCGGGAATGAGCAAAGTACGCACAAATACATTTCCGAAATGCTGGGGAAAGAAACCATCGGAACCCGGAACCAGAGCATTTCCAAAGGCTCCCACGGCTCCACATCCACCAGCCACCAGCAGACCGGCCGCGAACTTTTGACCCCCGATGAAGTCCGGGCGATGGATAACGACTATGCCATCGTCTTTATCCGGGGCGAGAGGCCGGTCATTGACCGCAAATATGACATTCTCAAGCACCCCCATATCAAGCTTACCGAGGACGGCGGGGCCGCCCCCTATATCCATTATCCCGGCCTGACCTTTGAGCAGGAGGATCTGTCCCTGCCCTTCGACGGCCTGGACAATATTGAAATCATTGACGAGGAGGACTTTCACCATGAAAAAGACCGTTGACACCATTTCCGCCAGCCGCCAGCGCAAGGCCAAGCGCCGCTACTTCGGGGCTGTCCTGGCCCTGACCCTCTGCGCGGCCCTGACCTGTCCGGCCCTGGCTGCCGGGAGCGACCCGCTGACCATTGTAAATAATCTTTCTGATTTCATTTTCAATATCATCAAGGCCGTGGGCGTGATCGTTCTGGGCTGGGGCATCGTCCAGGTGGGTATGTCCATCCAGTCCCATGACGCCAGCCAGCGCACCCAGGGCTTCCTGTGCCTGTTCGGCGGCTTGATGATCGCTTTTGCCAAGGAGATTTTGACCGCCATCGGCGCGATCTGACCCATCCGGGGGCGGGCCGTCCGGCCTGCTCCCTACATTATCATATATTGTCGAAAAATGCGTCTCGAATTGAGACGCATTTGGGGAGGTGACTATGCTTTGAGCGATAACTGGATCGTCGGCAACCTGCAATCGGCCTTTGAAACCTGGAACGGCAAAATTTCCGAGATATGGAGCCTTATCACCACCACGCCCCAGGCGTTCCACGGCGGGGCCATCTGGACGACCATCGTGACCATCAATGAGGCGCTGAAAGCCGTGGGTTACGGCCTGCTGGTGCTGTTCTTCGCCATGAGCGTGTTCCAGTCCGCCGTCTCCTTCCGGGACTTCCAGCGCCCGGAATTTGTACTGCGGCACTTTATCCGCTTTCTGCTGGCAAAACTGGCCGTCGGCTCCGCGATGGACATTATGACGGGCATTTTCTCCGTGTGCGGGAGCGTGGTACAGACCGTGATGAACAGCATCGGCGGTATGGCCTCGGCCAGTGTCAGCGTCCCCCAGGAGATCGTTGACGCCATCGAGGGGGTGGGCTTTCTGGCCAGCATCCCGTTGTGGCTGGTCTCCCTGCTGGGCAGCCTGTTCATCACCATCATGTCCTTTATCCTGATCCTCACCGTGTATGGGCGCTTTTTCCGTCTGTACTTCTACACCGCCCTGGCCCCGATCCCGCTGGCGTCCTTCGCCGGGGAAGGCACCAGCTTCGCCGGGAAAGCCTTTTTGAAAAGCTATATCGGCGTTTGCATGGAGGGTGCGGTCATTGTCCTGGCCTGCCTCATTTTCTCCGCTTTTATGTCCAGCGGGACGCCGGTGGTAGATACGACCCTCTCCGCCGTCACCATGAGCTGGCAGTACATCGGGGAAACGATCTTCAATATGCTTGTCCTCGTTGGACTGGTGAAGGGCGCCGAGCGCATTGTCAGGGAGATGTTCGGACTGTAAGAATTTGTCGAAATGCGTCTCAATTTGAGACGCATTAAGGAGGAATTACAACATGGAAATCAAAATCCCCAAGGAAGTGCGGGCGCACAAGGAGACCATATTCTTCGGCCTGTCCGCCCGGCAGTTCATTTGCGCGGTGCTGGCCGTGGCGGTGGCCGTGGGCGTGTACTTCCTTATCAAACACGTTGTCGGCCCGGAGACGGCAAGCTGGGCCTGCATCGTGGCGGCGGCTCCCGTGGCCGTCACCGGCTTTTTCCAGTACAACGGCCTGACCTTTGAGCAATTCGCCTGGGCCTGGCTCAAATCTCAGATCCTCTGCGCCGGGCCGCGCACCTTCCAGTCGGAAAATATCTACTGCAAGGCGCTGACAAGGAAGGGAGTGCATGACTATGATTAAGACGTTAGCCGCCGCCAACAAGAGCGAGAGAGAGCATTTCAAAATCCCCCGCAGCGTCCAGCAGTCCATACCCATCTAGCGCATCTATCGGGACGGGATATGGATGGTGAACGGAAAATACAGCCGGACGTGGCGCTTCGCGGACATTAACTACTCCGTAGCGTCCCATGAGGATCAACAGGAAATGTTTTTGTCCTACTGCGGCGTCCTCAACAGCCTGCCTACCGGGGCCACGGCGAAAATCACCATCAACAACCGCCGTCTCAACGGCACCGACTTCCAGCACAGCGTCCTCATGCGGCTGAAAGGGGACGGCCTGGACAAGTACCGGCAGGAGTACAACGGCATCCTCATGGAGAAGGCCGTGGAGAGCAACAACCTCATTCAAGATAAATACATCACCATTTCCGTTGAGCGGAAGAACATCGAGGAGGCCCGCACCTTCTTCAAGCGGGTGGACATTGACCTGGGAAAGAGCTTCGGCAAGCTGGACAGCGGGGCCAAGGCCCTGGACAACCATGAACGGCTCCGCATTTTCCATGACTTTTTCCGCCCCGGCGAGGAACAGGACTTCCGCATCGACTTGTCCGAGGCTATGAAGCGGGGACACAGCTTCAAGGACGCCATCGCCCCGGATGGGATGCAGTTCAAGGCCGACCACTTCGAGATCGGCGGGAAGGTGGGCCGGGTGCTGTTCCTCCGGGAGTACGCCAGCTACATCAAAGACCGCATGATAACCGACCTGTCCGACTTCTCCCGGAACCTCATGCTATCCATCGACATTCTCCCCGTTCCCACCAACGAGGCCATCAAGGAAATGCAGGCCCGGATTTTGGGAGTGGAGAGCGACATTACCCGCTGGCAGCAGAAGCAGAACGCCAACAACAACTTTACCGCCACCGTCCCCTATGAGCTGGAGCAGCTTCGGGCGGAAAACAAGGAGTTTCTGGATGACCTCTCCACCCGCGACCAGCGGATGATCTTCGCCAACGTCACGTTGGTACACATGGCCGACACGCTGGAGCAGTTGGACGCCGATACCGAGACCCTGCAATCCATCGGCAACGAGAGCCTTTGCCAGTTCTCCGTCCTCCGCTATCAACAGGAGGACGGCTTAAACACGGCCCTGCCCTATGGCCTGCGCCGTGTCAAGACCACCCGCACCCTCACCACCGAAAGCACCGCTGTCCTTATGCCCTTTAGAGTGCAGGAGATCCAGGACGCGGGCGGTATTTATTATGGTGTAAACGCCGTAAGCCGCAACCTTCTAATCTGCAACCGAAAGCGGCTCCTGAACCCCCACGGCTTTATCCTGGGCGTGTCCGGCTCCGGCAAATCCTTCAGCATGAAGGAGGCCATCACCTTTATCGCCCTTTCTACCAACGATGATATTATCATCATTGACGCAGAAAGAGAATACGGCGACCTGATCCGCGCCCTGGGCGGGGTGGTCATTGAGATTTCCCCCAGCAGCCCCCACCACATCAATCCGCTGGAAATTGCCAGGGGCTACGGCACCGGCGAGAACCCGGTGGCGATGAAGTCCGAGCTGATGATGAGCATTTGCGAGCAGCAGATGGGCGCGGGCCAGTTGGGGGCCTTCCACAAGTCCATCATTGACCGCTGTACCGCCAATGTGTACCACGACCTAATCAAGAGCGGCGGCAAGGCCCGTCAGCCGATCCTGTCCGACTGGCGAAACGAGGTCAAGCGGCAGGAGGAACGGGAGGCCCAGGAGCTGGCCCTCGCGTCGGAGCTTTTCGTGGAGGGCAGCTTGAATATGTTTGCCCATGAGACCAACGTGGATATTGCCAACCGCATCGTATCCTTTGACTTGTATGAAATGGGAGAACAGTTGAAACCGACGGCTCTCAACGTCACTCTGGAGACCATTCAAAACCGTGTGGCGGCTAACCGGCTGGCCGGGAAGTACACATGGGTATTCGTGGATGAGGTGTATCTGTTCTTCCGCTACCACTATTCGGCGCAGTTCCTCTATAAGTGCTGGAAGCGGTTTCGCAAGTATGCCGCCGCCATGACCGCCGCCACGCAGAACGTAGAGGAATGTCTGCGCTCCGACACCGCCCGGCTCATGTTCGCCAACAGTGAGTTTCTGGTGCTGCTGAACCAGGCGGCCACCGACCGGGCGGAGCTTGCCAAGCTGCTGAACATCTCCGCAAACCAAATGTCCTACATCACCAGCGCCGAGGCCGGTCACGGCCTGATCCGGGTGGGCGGCTCCATCGTCCCCTTCGCCAACGAGTTCCCCAGGGACACGGAACTTTACCGCTTGATGACCACTACCCCCGGTGACAAGTAAAAATCCTGTCGAAATGCGTCTCAATTTGAGACGCATTTCGACCTCTTTTTTATATGGAGAACAACATGAAGAAAATCAAGGAAAAGCCCAAGACAGGCAAGGCCAAGGGGACGAAAAGCAAATCCCAGCCTGCCCTTGCCCCCAGGCAGGCGGCCAAGCTGATGAAGGACAAGTACCTCCGCCAGTTTGACCAGCGCCAGGAGGGGCGGGAGAGCGAGACCACCCAGGCCATCGACCAGTTGGAGGACGGCGGGCAGTTTGTGGCGGACGAGCTGGCCGTCCATACCCAGCCCCACCGTTCCCGCCAGCGTGACAGACGCATCAAGGAGAAACCACAGCCTGGACAGGAGGCCACCAAGCAGGCACCGGGGCCGGACGGCCCGCCGCCCCCGGAGGGGCCGCCAACAGCCCAGGAACGGCCCACAGCCGCTACTCCCAAGGAGAGGACGGCGCAAATCAAGACCCGGCAGGCGGAAGCGGCCAGCGGCGGCAAAACGCCCCCACGGACAGCCGACCAGCCGCCCCAGGCTGTCCAGACCATCAAGGAGCGCCCTGCCAGCGCCATTAAGAGCGGCAAGGGACAGCCGCAGGCACCCATCATCAAAGAGCGGGGGGCATACCGGCCAGCCCCGCCGCCTGGAACAGTACGACAGGCCGGGCCAGACCCCAGCCGCCAGAGGATGGAGCGGCCCGGCCAGCGGCCCCCCACAGCGCCCCAGGGGAGGGGGCGGGAGAGGCCGGTATCGTCCAACATTCCCACCCGGCCCATGCAGACCGTCCAGCGGCGGGGCCTTTCCAGCCAGCCGGGAACTTCCGCAGGCAGGGCCGCACAGAGTACCCAGGCCGTCCAGACCACCAAAACCGTCCCCGGCGAGGGGCGGCAGTTCCCACGGGGCAGGGCCAGCCCCAAAGCCCCCGTACCCAAGCGCCGGGGTATCGCCTATGCCAAAGCACCCTTTGCGCCCAAGACGGCCCGGACGCCCTTCAAGGCGTCGCCCCGGCCCCTCCGGGCCGCTGGACAGACCGCCCAGCGGCGTATGACCCAACAGGCCGTGAAGCGGGCGGGAAAAGCGGCGAAAAACACAGCGGCGGCCAGACGAGTAGTGCAGGCTGTGACAAAGGCTGTCGCCTCCTTGGTCAGTTCTCTTATAGGGCTGGTGGGCGGCGGCATCCTTTTGATCGTGCTGGTAGTGGTCATTATTATCGCCGCCGTCGCCAACTCGCCCTTTGGCCTGTTCTTTGCCGAGGAACGCAGCGCCCCGGACACCGTTTCCGTGGCCGAGGCCGTTGGGACGGTGAACGTGGCCTATAATACCAAGCTGGAGGAATTGCAGGCCGGGGACTATGACAGTATAGATGTGACCGGCGCCGCCGCTGACTGGCCCGACGTGCTGGCCGTATTCGCCGCCCGGTACGCCGGGGCGGAGGACGGTATTGACGTGGCCACCCTGGACGCTGACCGTGTGAGCAAGTTGACCGCCACCTTTTGGGATATGACGGCCCTGACCTCAACGGTGGAGACCATCGACCACCCGGACAGCGACCCGGACGATGATACGGATGATAGCTGGACGGAACGCATTTTGCACCTCACCATCACCGCCAAGACCGCCGAGGACATGAAAACGGCCTACGGTTTCACCGCCTATCAGATTTCCGCCCTGGATGAATTGCTGGCAGACCGGGCCGCGCTGTCCTCCCTGGCCGGGAGCCTTGCCATCACAAATGCGGATGTACGGGAGGTGCTGGCGGCCTTGCCCGCTGATTTGGAACAGGCCCGCCGGGACACCGTACAGACTGCCCTTCAGCTTGTAGGGAAAGTCAACTACTTTTGGGGCGGAAAGAGCCGCGCCATTGGCTGGGACTCCCGCTGGGGGCAGCTTACCAAGGTGTGGGCCGCTGGCAGCTCCACCACAGGCACCTACCGCCCCTTCGGGCTTGACTGTTCCGGTTTTGTTGATTGGACGTTCAACAACAGCCTGGGCTATATCATAGGCCACGGAGGGGGTGTTATCATGCAGCACCGATACTGTACCGATATTTCGCAGAGCGCGGCCCAACCCGGAGACCTGGCTTTTTATCCTGACGATAGCCATATCGGGATCATCGTTGGCAGAAATGAGGCTGGAAAGCTGTTGGTCTGCCATTGTGCCAGTGGACAGAATAATGTTGTTATTACCGAGTTTTCCGTGTCCGGCTTTACCGCCGTGGGCAGGCCGGACATTTTTGACTGACAGGAGGCGGGCCATGACGGAATATGAAAAGCTGATAACAGCGGAGCAGATTGCCCACACTGTTGAAATTACGGAATGTCTGACTGGAAAAACGGGGATGGCAAACACTTGCGCCGGTAGAGTGGCCCTGTTCTATGGCGCAGAGGATGGAAACGATGATAAGATTGTTACGCCCAGGACATTCAGCAGACAGTTCAAAATTACAGCGGCCATATTGGGATAAGGCAGCCGACCATCCCACGAAAATCGTCGGAAAATGCGTCTCAACTTGAGACACGTTTTAAGGCCCCATACTGGCAAATTTGCTGGTACGGGGCCTGTTTTTTATTTTTCTGCAAGATTGATAAGTTTTTTCGCATACTCAACGGTGTATACTTTGCCACCAGATGGCTTATTCAGATAGCAGATACACACGCTGCTGTAATCTGCCAGGTGTCTATTGCGCTCGAACATACAATCTCTTGTATATTCCTGGGATGTATAGACAACTTTGTTTGCCTGTCTCTCTCCCAATGAGTTCTCTGTCCAATATGTTTGACAAACCTACACTTCCTCGCTGTGGCGTATCAAGTGATCTTACTGAACATATGGCGCACCTTGTCCAGGCGGCTGTTTGGACGGCGGGGCTGGATGACCGGCTCGCCGACAGTGGCCTGATACCCTTTCAGTTCCGTCAGGCATACGCTCCGCCCGTTGGTGTAAAAGGCCAGATCAGTACGGTATGCCTGTATGCAGCGGACGGGAATCTCGCCAGTAAAGACAACTTCATCCTTTTTTACCTGGGCCGTTTCGATGGTGGCACAGTATTTCGGCGCATCATGATAAGCCCTGGAAAGGTATTCCTGGGGCGCATAGAGGGTGAAGGAGAGATAAGGTTCCA
>Ga0256407_10005353_pt1 | contig 20665 bp, 18 predicted proteins | sample RumenRJG_04DNA_FD_193489 | JGI IMG/M metagenome (GOLD analysis project Ga0256407, IMG submission 193489) | Bovine rumen microbial communities from Lethbridge, Alberta, Canada - RJG_04 | ecosystem: Host-associated > Mammals > Digestive system > Stomach > Rumen | place: Canada: Alberta... | reverse complement strand
TCAGTCGTTGTCCAGAGATTGTACAATGTATCAGTCTGAAAGATATAGCTTCTTATTTAAAAGTAACTCCTACCACAATCAGTAACATTCGACGTGAGATAACTTTCAGTCTGTAAATTCTCAAAACATTTTGAGAGTTTGAATGTATAATGGCGTCTTTCACTTTTGCGGCAGACATTACCAAACAGAACGAAACAGAACAGGCCATTCACACTCTTTGCGGGGAACTCGGAAACATTGACATTGCCATAGTTTGCTCTGGAACGGGTGAACTCAATCCCTCACTTGTCTATGCATTGGAACACCCAACGATAGAAACGAACGTAAAGGGATGGACATTTGTCATTGATACGCTTTACCATATATTTGAAAAGCAGGGGTATGGCCACCTCGTAGCAATCACTTCAATAGGAGGGCTACGAGGTGAACCAATGGCTCCTGCTTATAGTGCAACCAAAGCTTATCAAATCAACTACATGGAAGCTTTGCGCAAAAAAGCTTTCAAGAGCGGTGGACACGTAACAGTTACAGACATTCGTCCCGGTCTCGTAGATACAGCAATGGCAAAGGGCGAAGGTCTCTTTTGGGTAATGTCTGTTGATAAGGTTGCTCACCAGATATACGCTGCCATCCGCCGCAAGAAATCAAAAGTATACGTCACCAAGCGATGGCATGTCCTCGGCATTATTAGCAAGAACCTACCATTCTTCCTGTATAGATTAATGTAACCAGTCATGTTTTCGGATTAAAAAATTCCAGCCGATGTCACCTTTTGTCTTTCTGAACTGTTATTATAGTGAATCGGTTCAAGAAAACAAAAGTATAACAATAAAAAAGAAGAAAGAATTATGAAAGAATTAGTTGCCATCTTAGTACCCATCGCCTGCGGATGCGTACTGCCCATTATGGTCGTGTGGCTTGCTATCCGCCAATCAATGAACGAGACCAACCAGCGCACACAGATTGTGCTGGCCGCCATCGAGAAGAACCCCGATATGGACATCGAGGAACTGATGAAGAAGATCTCTCCCAAGAAGAAACTGCTGAAGGAGAAATTGCTGACGAAGCTGCTGTGGGGCAGTATCATTACTTTCCTCGGTGTTGCCTTGATATGCTTCTGCATCGTTCAGGCCTTTGTTGGCGGAATGCCGACTGCAGCACTTCAACAATTCAGCCTATTCGGAGCAGGTCTTTCGGGCATAGGCATTGCTTTCCTTGTTAGCTATTATGTAGGCAAGCGGATGCTCGCCAAGGAGATGGAGGCAGAGGAGCAGTTACTGGTAATGCAAGCCGAGAACAAGTGACACGCGAGCAGTTCATCACCCTGGTAGAGCGTGAGCAGGAGGCACTTCGCGGCTTCTTGCTCGCCCTCTGCTGCGGCAACAAGGGCGACGCCGACGACTTGGCGCAGGACGCGCTGGTGAAGGCTTACCTCTCGTCGGCAGGCTATCAGGACCGAGGCCGTTTCCGCTCGTGGCTCTTCAAGATTGCCCACAACACATTCCTCAACCACAAGGCAAGTATGCGCACGGCCGCGACGCTCGACGAGGCTCGGTCGCTCGTCAGCCCCAATGCCGCCGACAATAGTTTTGAGCACCAAAGTCTCTATCTCGCCCTTCGCACCCTATCACCCAAGGAACGCTCGGCCATCACGCTCTATTATCTCAACGGCTACGACATCAAGGAGATTGCCGCCATCACCGATGCCTCGCAGGATGCCGTGAAGAAGCAACTCTCGCGGGGCCGCGACAAACTGAAAGAAAGACTAAGGTTATGATTAAATCGCAAGGAGATACAGCAGTTATGACAAAAGACAAAGCACTCGAGGAAATGTTCCTCTCCCAACAGCCGCATTTCGATGACAAGGCCGACTTCATGGCCACACTCACCCGCCGGTTAGATGCCGTGGAGTATGTCCGACGATATCAGGAGACCACGCTTCGTCGTTACCGTATGGCGATGGTTGCCGCTTTCGTAGTGGGCATCATCAGTGGAGCCGTCACCCTGGCCTTCGTCCTGTCCATGCCTGCCGACGTGCCGCTCTTCACCTCCCATGTGCAGTCGGGCTTCCTACTGTGGCTCGCCCAGAACTCCCGTATTATTTCAGCTACCGTCCTCACCCTGATAATAAGTCTCGGCTTAATGAGTATTGCGAGTAACGTATATGATATTTTGCGCATCCGCCATAATTTTTAACCAAAGAAAATAACTTATAAATACCCCAATATCAAGAGTATATTTCCTTATTAACTCCTCCACAACTGTCTGCGCAGCGGCTAACAGATGTAGATAATCAACGAATTACAGTGCTTTTGTAAACTACTGGCGGCTCTTTTGCGAGACATTCTGCACGTTTTTTATACGCTCGTAGCAACGAAATATGAGCAGTATTTGCTGAGCAGGTTAGACAAAGGCAAATCGCCTTTTTGGTATCTGTCTGCATCGAGCCTTAAAATTCTTTCGCAGATAGTTTTCTTACCTTTATATAAAGCATTGAGATACGGAATGCCATTCTCTTCAACAATGCTCACATCGCTGAAGAACTGCGTTAAGTCCTCTGCATCATAGACGATGGAGTAACTTGGACGTTTGGCTCCGGGAATGTCTTCTATCAAGATATTCTTATCCACAAGATCCTGTATGTCACGTATGGCCGTGTCCTTCGAGCACTTTGCCAATGTTGCCCATGTCTTTGATGTTATCTTTGCTTCATAGCCGTCAAGAAAGAGGTTGAGCATCTGGGTCTGACGTTCGGTCATTGGTACTGCCGATGCCTTCTGCCAGAAGAAACTCTTATTCAGGATTGTGGTGACGATGGTGTCTGCCTCGTCAAGTGCATCCACCAATTTCTGCATGTACCACACCAACCACTCCGTTATATCACCATCGCCATGCTGCATCCGCTCCAGAATCTCATAGTAGTGATTCTTGTCCTTGTTAATCTGTGATGAAACATTGTAGAAACGGAACTCGCTCTTTTCTCCACGAGCAAGAAGCATGTCTGATAGGATGCGGGCCAACCGCCCATTACCATCCTCGAATGGATGAATGCTTACAAACCAGAAATGGGCAATAGCAGAACGGATGACGCTACTCACAGGCTCCTCGTCATCAAACCAAGCGAGAAACTTTTCCATCTCCTTTTCAACATGGTCTGGAGAAGGAGCAATATAGTGGATTTTCTCGCGCCCAAACATTGGCTTTCCCCTACGGGCCGCCGAGCTAAACCTTCCGCTGACAATATGCTCCTCGTTTGTGCGGTACTGACCTATTTCTATCTGGCTGCCTTCACTATAGCCTGAAGGGAAAAATGCAGCTTGCCACGCACATAGTTTCTCTTTACTGAGGGGCATGTCATAGTGTTGTACCGCTTCGAGCATGACACCCACTACGGAGTCAACATAGTGCGAAGGCGCGGTATATTTCACGTTCTCGATGCCAAGCTTTCGGGCAATGGAAGAACGAACCTGATCCACATTCAGCCGTATGCCTTCTATCTCCGAAGAATATACTACATCGTATGTCAGGTTCTCAGTCATTGCACGGAGTTTGCTGTCAAATCCCAATGAACTCAGCCTGCCGTAAAGCAAGCCCTGCTTACGGAATACTTTTTCCTGAAGGAGTGACACTTGGGACATGTCCCAACGGAAGTCCGGCCAATTATCTCTTTCGTGTATATACATAACGCATTCCTACTTTGTGCGACAAAATATTATATATAACGCCGCAAATTCTGCGTCAAAAATACGAAATTATTGTCGAATAGCCAAACAAATCTGTAAATAATCGCATATTATGCAACGTTTTTGTCTCCAAAACGTCGAAAGTATTCAGACGAATTCTGGCGGTGTAAGTTTAGGTTTAAGTTTAGATGTTCTTATATAAAGGTATGGTAAACCTGCATGATGCAGAATCAAAGTTTAGTTTTGAAGTTTAGAAGTTCATGTATATACATGGGTAAACGTAAACCTAAACTTTCCTAACGTGTGCTTCCTGGATGCATATTTCTCTTTTTTACTGAAGAGATTTTTATCACCATAGTTTCTCTTTTTTCTTTCAACGTTGCTGATATTCCTTTCAAATGTAGCTCAACTAGTTGTTAAAGTAGTATGTGCAGTGAAAAAAGAGATCTTCTAAGAAAGCATCAGAGTCTGAAATAGACCCAATGCTTTCCATAAAAGATGTCGATTATCTCAATTTCACTGTAGGACAGTAAGCTTTAAGAATTGGACCATATTTCTTCATCTCAGCATTACTCATGCTCCTAGCATCATCACTTAGTCGAGAAAAGGAACCATCCTTGTTTTGCTTCCAGACTTGCACATGAACAACACCTCTTTCAAACTTCCTGCCATCAGAGTTTTTGTGATCATGGCTCCAGTCAAAATCAAGATATTTCTTTTGTCCTACATATACGCGAGCCTGACATACGCCATTCTTATTCTGTCGAAAGTACACATCAGAAGTGTTAGAATAATAAGGAAGATTTGTATGCGTATCGGAATCTCCAACTTTCTTAATCAAATGGCCTTTCACACCATTAACGGTTCTGGCAGGTTCCAAAGATACATATTCTGAACGTCTTCCTTTTTCATCCCTTGAAAAGAAATCAGCTCCGTTTCCCATTTTCTATGATATCATAATTACGTTCATAATTAACAACGCTATAGTCGCACTCGCGCAACCATTCCCATAGAGTTAGGTTTCTATCAATGAAACCGAGTTCTTTCAGATTCAAAGCCAATGCTTCGGAGAGATTCATTACATGCTCTTCATATTCGCCATCTGTTCCTATACCATGACCGACAACGTATTCTTCGTTATATTCTCTTACAACATAGATTTCGTCATCGTTCTCGTATTCTGAAACAATGAGGTCATTTAACGAAGTGCATTCATATTCCTGCTTGAACCGCATGTTCTTGAAGAAATTTTCTTCGTTGATAGACATATATTTTCCTTCCATAGATGTAAAGAGCTTCTCATCTACATCCCACAATTTGTGCTTATTTGTACTCATAGCTTTCTTAATTTTTCTTGTATGAAACAGGGGACGAACTTTAACGGAGTGTGGAGTCCCTGCACTTCCACTTCTTCGCCATAGATAATAATCAGAATAGGTGCCTTGGACTCTTCCAGTCGGCGGAGTCCATAACACCAGAAATTGAAAGTACTTTCATTCTTTCTGTTCCCCATACCGCTGACTGCGATGACACTGTGCATGGGCAATCCTTCAAAACAGTATGAGAAAGATGACAGATTACCCCAACTTGCCGTTGGTATTACATTGTAGCCACATTTCTGCCAGTACGCTCCAATGAAACGCGTGCGATATATATTCTCTCTATTGTAGAAGTCTGTTGGCAAGTCTCGCCACAAAGAGAGGTCTGGAGTATAGACGTATTCGAACTTACTTATCGAAATGGTCGTCTTTTCAAGACAGCACCATACCTTATCGCGAAAACGATAGTCGTCAAGAAAGAAATGAAGGGCTTCATTCTTTCCGTCGTGCTTATTACGCTCTTCGAACGACACAGAAACAAAGTCTGTCGTACCTGTGTATGGTGCTAACTCTGGATAGTGAAGGTTGGGGGTAAAGGTCATTCCTTCTATGAGATGCATGTTCTCATAAATTATCTTGCGCCTTCTTTGCTTAGGTATGTGGTCAAATCGTCTGGATCGACCGTTTTTGTTATGTTCCATGATGTACATGTCCTTTGTTGAAAACAATCCTTTTTCTGGTTCCATATTAATAAATTGTTGTTATAAACGTTAAATATGGGCAGATTTCTGGCTTCAAAATTGCTAGTACGGAAGATTTTACATACCTTTGCACATGCAAATATTGTCACCATCCGATATGTTTGCATGAAGTCTCACTGCCCAAACTTCGAGACCTCGCTTCAGCCCCGCCCATCGCCAAATGCCGGGGCTTTTTATTTTGAGTATCTATTTTATCATAGGCTCCCTCCTTCTTCTTTGATTTCTTTTTTCCACAGTTTGATACGTTTTTCTATCTCGTCTTTGGGCAGTCGCGGGTTTGACGTCCCCAATTGTTTTAGCTTTGAAATTGCTATACGCTTAGCCAAGATACCTTCATCGACAAGTTGATCTATTACATAAATGATACCATGTACTTCAACACCATCAATTAAAGATGCATTACGAAGCTTGCGGTCTCCTGTCAGCAGCATATAACTGTTTTGCTTGGCATAATACCACACCGTGCAATCTGTTAACGAAACGTTGGTCTTGTCCTTCTGCTGTTGGTATAGTTTAACGACCTCATACATAACCGACTCATCAAAGACAGGAATATGAAGCAATCCATTATCCTTATACTGGGATACGGTATCATGCTGCCCCTCTCTGGTTAGCTCCAACATCACAAACTCTGTCGTATGCACTTCCCATGGTAAGGAGAAAAATCCCTCCAGCAGCCCGACATTGAACAAATCAATGAAGACATTTGTATCGTTTACTACTATTTTCTTCATCAGATAACATTCAAATGTTTACGGACAGTACCGACAGATGAGTGTAAAAGACTGGCAGCCTTGGAAGTGCTTATCAGGCCCTTAGCTGCAGCTGCATAGACCATCGTCTCAAATTTGGTGGAGAAGGCTTCATTATAGCAGGAATCTTCCACAAAATGCTTCAAAGCCTCATTCTGATTCTTGCGGATGCAATAGGTCTTATATTTGCTGTCATTTATAATGTCTAATTCATGTAGTTTGTGCATGATGGCATCAAAGGATATTCCGTAAACCATCTGCAACTGGCGAACCTCCGAAGTGGAAATCTTTTCACCAGGACTGAAAATACCTTGAAGTACGCTTGAAGGCAACAACATCTCGCTGGCGAAAGCGTCACATAGTTTCTCTCGTTCACGCAACGTCAAAGTTGGATCGAAATGCTTGTCAAACAATAGATGTCCCAACTCATGTAAAGCGGTAAAACGACGACGTTCTACATGCTCCTGACGTTTGTTGAGCACTACTATAAAGTCTTTTTCATTTATAATACCGCTTACTCCATCGAATCCTAATGGTGCTTCCGTGCATATCACTTTGAGACCATGTGCCTCAAGTACATCTTGCACGTTGCCAATAGCATCAATTCCCAATTGCCATTTTTCGCGCAAATACTTAGCCAATTCACGCATCTGGGAAGGAGTCGAAAGTTGGTCACATTCTATTTGTGGAGCTGGTTGCTTATCTTTTCCAAGAATTTCTTCTACCTCAAGATACCGTTCTACTTCATCCTGTATTTGCACCTTCAGAGAATTAACATCTTTCACGCTGGTGTCGGATTTCTTTCGGAATGATACTTTAAGTTCATTCACATCGAAGGTGAAAGGACGGAAGAAATAGTCTGCATCAACATCTAATGCAGTAGCCAGAGCAACCAAGACGGTACTATTAGGCATCATCTTTGCAGCTTCATATTTTGATATGGCCTGTTTAGTGATGATACCACCAATGTTGGCTACAAGCTGATCCATGGACATTTTTTTTAATATCCTCGCTTGTTTTAGCCGCTGAGCGAATACATTTAATAGTTCTGACATTGCTTTAATCTTTAACTTGTTGACAAAGTTACGCATTTCTTTTTAATGTCAACCATATTTTCCAAGAAAAATTATCTTGAAAGTTGATTTTTAACATTTAGAATGATATTTTGTAAACCCAAGTGCCATTTTCATAGAAGAAATTGCAATTTAGCCCGCGATATTCTCATACTTGATGGGGCATAACAACACCACTACCATTCGAACTGTATCTATGGAGTAAATTTGTGCTCTTGCAAAACTTCTCATTATTCAACAAGTGAATCCTAGAAAAAATAGTTCATGACAATACTCTCTGGTACAGCTGAATTTGTTTCTTGTCGAGATTGGTGATTTTTATATTTATTTTGGTTGGATGTGATACGGCTGTCAAAGAAGAAAGAAGCTTCGTTATTACCTGTTCAATATTCGTAAATCTCGAGTCCTCGATTGTAGATACACATTCACCACTGATGAATGCCTCTCCGCGGATAAGATTGTACTTCGACATTCTCTCAAAGGATTTACCGGAATCTTCACGATGATCAATATCCTCGTTACTGAAGAAAATATAGTCAATGACTTTCTCAATCAATTCCCATGCCGGCGAGTAATCAATCTTGGTCAAAATCTGAGCATAATAAAAGGGGCCTGCCCAAACGGACAGGTCCCTTTCATTATATCAGAGAATCAATTTACTCTTCAACTGCTGCCTGTGCGGCGGCGAGGCGAGCGATGGGCACGCGGAAGGGCGAGCAGCTGGCGTAGTTGAGACCAATCTTGGCGCAGAACTTCACCGAGGTGGGATCACCACCGTGCTCACCGCAGATACCGGTGCGCAGGTCGGGACGCACTTTGCGGCCTTTCTCCACAGCCATCTTCACGAGCTGGCCCACACCGTTCTGGTCGAGCACCTGGAAGGGATCCACCTTGAGGATCTTCTTGTCGAGGTAGACGGGGAGGAAGCTGGCGATATCGTCGCGGCTGTATCCGAATGTCATCTGCGTGAGGTCGTTGGTACCGAATGAGAAGTACTCAGCCTCGGTAGCGATGCGGTCGGCGGTAAGGGCAGCGCGCGGAATCTCGATCATGGTACCGATTTCGAACTCCACCTCTACACCATACTCTTCGAACACCTCTTTGGCCACCTTCTGGATGATAGCCTTCTGCTGCTTGAGCTCATAGAGGATACCGATGAGGGGCACCATAATCTCGGGTTTCGGATCCTTGCCCTCTTTCTTCAGCTCACATGCGGCGCTGAGGATGGCGCGAGTCTGCATGGCGGTGATTTCGGGGAAGGTGATGCCCAGACGGCAGCCACGGTGACCCAGCATCGGGTTGTTCTCGGAGAGGCTGTCCACGCGGCGCTTGATGTCTTCCACGCTGACGCCCATTTCCTTGGCCATGGTCTCCTGACCGGCGAGATCGTGGGGAACGAACTCATGGAGAGGCGGGTCGAGCAGGCGGATGTTGACGGGCAGTCCGTCCATAGCCTCGAGGATACCCTTGAAGTCAGCCTTCTGGTAGGGCAACAGTTTGGCGAGTGCTTTCTCGCGACCCTCAGCACTGTCGGCGAGGATCATCTCACGCATGGCCACAATCTTCTGGTCCTCGAAGAACATGTGCTCCGTACGGGTAAGTCCGATACCCTTAGCACCGAAGGCGCGTGCCACCTGTGCGTCGTGGGGCGTATCAGCGTTGGTACGAACGGTGAGTTTGGTATACTTGTCGCAGAGGTCCATGAGCTCTTTGAAGTCGCCGCTCAGTTCGGCAGCCTTTGTGGGCACCTCACCGGCATAGACCTGACCTGTGGAACCGTTGATGGAGATGTAGTCGCCCTCCTTGTACACCACGCCGTCGATTTCCACAGTCTTCTTCTTGTAGTCTACGTTCAGAGCGCCGACGCCCGAGACGCAGCACTTGCCCATACCGCGTGCCACCACAGCAGCGTGCGAGGTCATACCACCGCGAGCGGTGAGGATACCCTCGGCAGCAGCCATACCGGCGAGGTCTTCGGGCGAAGTCTCGATACGTACGAGCACCACTTTGTGTCCGTCCTCTTTCCAAGCCTTTGCGTCGTCGGCATGGAACACGATTTGTCCGCAGCCGGCACCCGGCGAAGCGGGCAAACCCTGAGCGATAACCTTAGCCTGCGAGAGGGCCACCTTGTCGAATACCGGGTGGAGGAGCTCGTCGAGCTTCTGGGGTTCGCAGCGCATAATGGCGGTCTTCTCGTCGATCATGCCTTCGTGGAGCAGGTCGATGGCGATTTTCACCATAGCGGCGCCGGTGCGCTTGCCGTTACGAGTCTGGAGGAACCACAGTTTGCCCTCCTGCACGGTGAACTCCATATCCTGCATATCATGGTAGTGGTGCTCCAGTTTGTCCTGGATGCCGTTGAGCTCGGCATAGATTTCGGGCATAGCCTCTTCCATGGAAGGATACTTGGCCACGCGCTCCTCCTCGGAGATGCCGGCACGTTTTGCCCAGCGCTGTGAGCCCTCTTTGGTAATCTGCTGCGGTGTGCGGATACCGGCCACCACATCCTCGCCCTGTGCGTTGACGAGATACTCACCGTTGAAGATATTCTCACCGTTGGCGGCGTCGCGGCTGAAGCATACACCGGTAGCGGAGGTGTCGCCCATGTTACCGAACACCATGGCCATCACGCTGACGGCAGTACCCCACTCGTCGGGTATACCTTCCATCTTGCGGTAGAGGATGGCGCGCTCGTTCATCCAGCTGCGGAACACGGCGCAGATAGCGCCCCAGAGCTGCTCGATAGGATCGTTGGGGAAGTCTTTTCCGGTGCGCTCCTTGATGGCCTTTTTGAAGAGGACCACGAGGCGTTTGAGTTCCTCGACGGAGAGATCCTTGTCGAGTTTCACGCCACGCTCAGCCTTCACCTTCTCGATGATTTCCTCGAACGGGTCGATGTCTTCCTTGTTGACAGGTTTCATTTCGAGCACCACGTCGCCGTACATCTGCACGAAGCGGCGATAGGAGTCGTAGACGAAGTGAGGATTGTTGGTTTTCTTCACCATACCCTCAGCCACCTCGTCGTTAAGGCCCAGGTTGAGGATGGTGTCCATCATACCGGGCATGGAGGCGCGGGCACCGGAGCGTACGCTGACGAGCAGCGGGTTCTCTTTGTCGCCGAACTTGGAGTTCATGAGCACCTCGATGTGCTTCACGGCAGCGGTCACGTCGTCGTTGAGCAACTCCATGATTTTCTGCTGTCCCACTTTGTAATACTCGTTGCAGCAGTCGGTCGTGATGGTGAATCCCGGGGGAACGGGCACGCCGATGAGGTTCATCTCGGCCAGGTTGGCACCTTTACCACCAAGTTCCTCACGCATTTTAGCATTACCTTCGGCTTTTCCGTTGCCAAAGGTATAAACTCTTTTTTGACTCATAGTAGAATTTTGATTTTTCAAAGTACAAAATGATAACTAGTGCAAATTTAATGTAATTTCGGCAAATAGCAAAATATTTAAAGAAAATTATTATAAGAAGGGGAGGTGAAGGGGAGGTGAAGGGAAGTTAAAGGGAAGTTAAAGGGAAGTTAAAGGGGAAGTTAAAGGGACATTTGTGGTTTTTGAAGGGAAGGGAAGTTAAAGGGAAGTTAAAAGGGAGTTAAAGGGAAGTTAAAGGGACATTTGTGGTTATTGAAGGGAAGGGAAGTTAAAGGGAAGTTAAAGGGAAGTTAAAGGGACATTTGTCGTTTTGAAGGGAAGGTAAAGGGAAGGTAAAGGGACATTTGCTTTGAAGGCGGCTGTGTGCGGCCATTAAAAACGATTAGGGAGGCCGGCGGCGACCTTGTGGTGGTCGGGCCGGTCTCCCTAAACTAATTAGTATTCGTCATTTCCCGTTGCGGTGAACGGGCGGATAAGCATCAGCGATTAGTCGTCCCACACATTGGTGGCGCCTCCGGTGATTTTGCCGTCGGTGTTCTTCTCCTCATCGTCGAAGAAGCCTTGGTTTCCAAGGATGGTGCCAGGATTCTGCTCACCATTGCTGTCCTGTGTTTTACCTGCGAGGAACTCCTTATCGGGCACCATGATATTGATACGGGGCTGGATATAGATTTTCTGCATACTACTTACCTCCTTGAAATTAATCGTTGATAACTACTTTTCTGTTGTTGTGGATATAGATGCCCTTGGTGGGTTTCTGCACCTTCACGCCCTGGAGGGTGTACCAGGCATCGCTGTCGACGACAGTCTCACCCACGGTGGTGATGCCGTCCTGTTCTCCGTCGAACATGTAGCCGATGGCTCCGTTGTCGATGTACATGCCGTTGTCCTCACGGTCGAGGTCGGGCATTTCAGACGTATTCTCATCGTTGTTGGTGAATCGCTCCACGGGCAGCTGCGCGTAAGCGCGGTTGCTGCGCAGCACACCGGGTTGGAGTCGGCGCCAGATGTACACATCCTGTCCGTTCTTCACTGCTGTGGTGAGACCGAAGTTGCGGAACTGTTTCGGCAATTCGTACATATCCTTCTCAAAGTTCCAGGGCCATACGGGTGCGGCCATTTCCTCACCGGTTCCGAAGGAGCCCATGAGCATGTTGACGTTGGTGGAGTTATCGGGGTCTTCGGTCACGTAGTCGTGTCCGGTGTTGGGATACTTCTTGAAGGTCACATCGTTGCCTTCATAGCCCGGGAGCACGAGGATACCGTCTTTTTCGGAGAGTTTGGGTGACCAGAGCACCACACCCGTTTCCTCGGGCACATAGCTGTAGGTCTCGCCGTCTTTGGTGGTGACGAGCTCTTTGAGCACAATCCATCCCCTTACGGTCTTGCCCTCGGCATTGTTCTCGAGCGATTTGTAGTCGAGTGCTCTGTAGGCGTGCACCTGTTTGGGCAGGAGCACCGGTCCGGTACCGGCGGTACGGCTGTAGGTTCTAAGGAACTCGCCAGCGGGCACCACGAACTCGTTTCCGGTGTTGAGGAACTCGAGCCATCCGTTTCCGGCATACTGCTCACCTCCCTCGCCGTCGACCACGCCATCCATTGGAATCTGTCGCCAGTAGAGGAGCAGGTTCTCATGGGTGATCACCTTGGTGAGTTTGTAGTTGCCCACGAAGAAGTCGGTGGCCGAGGTATAGGGGGCGCTGGCTTTTCCGTTGTAGTCGAACACGAGCTGTGCGCAGCGCTCCACACTGTACTCAGAGCCGTCGGTCTGTCCTTCGGTTACGTCGTAGTCGAACGCGCGGTTCATGCAGACACACTTGGTGACGTCGGTTTTATCGCAGTAGACCACCTCGACGGTTTTGATGTTCTTGGAGTTGTAGAAGGCTCCAGAGCCCACGGCACCATAGATGGTTTTGGGGTGGGAGCAGAAGATAACGAGATTGAGATTAGGGCACATGGCAAAAGCATCTGTTTCGATCGTATGCAGTTTGTGGCAATATGACATGTCGGCAGTCTTGATACCCGACTCTTGGAAAGCATACATATCGATAGATGTAATGTTGGGCGGGAACTGGAACTGTGAAAGCTTACAGTTGGCAAAGGTCCATTTTTCGATGGCCTGGAGTCCCTCCAGCACCGACATATCGACTATGTCGAGATTTTTACAGTCGAAGAAGGCGTCGTTCTGGATTTCGGTAAGGGTTTCTCCGGTTGGGAAGAGCACTTTGGTGATGCCGCTACATCTCTCGAAAGCCTCATAGCAGATGGTTTCGAGCTGGGTACACATGGAGAGGTCTACCACCTCGATGCCGCTGCAGTACTGGAAGCACTGCGGTGCGAGATACTTCAGGTTGACCGGGAAGCGCACATTCTTCAGTGTAGTTCTCTGATAGAAAGCAGTCTGTCCAATCACCTCGATATAGTCGGGGAAGGTGAGCGACTCTAATTTGCCTCCGTTTCTGAAGAAGTCGGCCGGCACAGCCTTAAAGTCCTCATTTTCCGGGAAGGTGAGTCCCTTGATGACCCCCTGAGCATTGTTCAGGTTCAGGCCGCACTGAATGTTGAACGTATAGGCCATGGTGGGGTGCACCGTTCCGTCGAAGGCAGTGTAGGTAGACTCCGTCTTGGACATGGTGTAGCTCGACTTGAACTTGGTGTTGCGCAGGTCGAGGTTGATACCCTCGGAGGGAGCGAGTGCCGATGCCAGTTCACAAATCTTGTCGCTGTGTCCGTCGGCCGTCCCGAAGTCGCCCACAAGATTAAGTGTGGACACCGTCCCATACTTATTTTTCAGTTCATCCTTCAAGCTACCGATGTTGTTGTTGAAGAAGTTGGGGTCCTCGCCCGTCGTCTTCTCATACTTCACCGAGAGGGAGTCCTTCGGCTGGTCGAAGGTGTACGAAAAGCCTGCCCAGCTGTTCAGCGCGACAGCTGAGAGAAACAATAAAGTAAAGATTTTTCTCATAATGAATATTTAAGTTGTTTTCTGAATTATCTGCTATATAAACCTATTGTGAATAATGGCATTTATGGCCACATAAACAGGCATTGAGCGCCGAGAAGCATCCTATAGATGACTGTCTTTAACAAAATTCCGCACCGAGGGTGCTCAGATGGTAATATTTGGGATACAGGATTAAGTTCCTGTCATTTGTCATTTAAAGCAACTATCTATGTTCCTTGTCAGTCTTCGTTTGTTTTAAATTCATTGCAAATATACGCATTTGGTATCAAAAGACAAAAAAATAGTCCAAATTTTCTACACTTTTTTCTTAAAAAGAATAAAATTGTAAAAAGACGGCAAAAAAATACATAGTTTGACAAAAAATAAATGTGTAAAAGATGGATTTTGAAAGTTTTTGCCTATTTTTGCACATCACATCCAAATACTACGAAAAATGTCACGCAAGAAACGTCCGCTTCCCATATTAGAGAACGTCCTCATCACCGACTGCGCCGCCGAGGGCAAGTCGCTGGCCCGTGTCGACGACATGGTGGTGTTTGTGCCCTTTGCCGTTCCCGGCGACGTGGTGGACCTACAAGTGCGCAAGAAGAAGCACCACTACTGCGAGGCGGAGGTGATACGTTTTGTAAAGAAAAGCGAGCGTCGTGCCGAGCCCATGTGCTCCCATTTCGGTGTCTGCGGCGGTTGCAAGTGGCAGAATCTGCCCTACGACGCCCAGTTGGAGATGAAGCAGCGCCAGGTTTTCGACCAGCTGTCGCGCATCGGCAAGGTGGAGCTTCCCCCGTTCAGCGACATACTGGGTTCCGTGCACACCCGTTTCTACCGCAACAAGCTCGAGTTCGGCTGCTGCAACCGCCGCTGGCTGACGCGCGAGGAAGTGGCCTCCGGTGTTCCTTTGGAACAGCCCAACGCCATCGGTTTCCACATCACGGGCGCTTTCGACAAGATACTCCCCATCGAGCAGTGCTGGCTGATGGACCCGCTTCACAACGAGATACGCAATGCCATCCGCGACTATGCCTACTCCACCGGCATGACCTTCTTCGACCTTCGCGCCCAGCACGGTCTGCTCCGCGACATCATGCTCCGCAACTCCGCCACCGGCGAGTGGATGGTGCTGATACAGTTTCACTACGACGAGGCCGGCGACGAGGAGCGCGCCCGCGGTCTGCTTCAACATGTGGCCGACCGTTTCCCCCAGATCACCTCGCTGCTGTATGTAGACAACCAGAAGTGCAACGACACCTTCGGCGATCTCGACATCCAGACCTTCAAGGGTGTGGACCACATCTACGAGGTGATGGAAGGCCTGCGCTTCAAGGTAGGTCCGAAGAGTTTCTACCAGACCAACACCGAGCAGGCCTATGTGCTGTACAGTGTGGCGCGCCGTCTGGCCGGTCTTACCGGTGCGGAGCTGGTGTATGACCTCTACACCGGCACCGGCACGATAGCCAATTTCGTGGCCCGCCAGGCCCGTCAGGTGATTGGTATCGAATACGTGCCCGAGGCCATAGAAGACGCCCGTGTGAACAGTGCGCTGAACGGCATCGACAACACCCTTTTCTACGCCGGCGACATGAAGGACGTGCTGAGCGACGACTTCATTGCCCGCCACGGCCGTCCCGATGTGGTGATTACCGACCCCCCCCGTGCCGGCATGCACCCCGACGTGGTGGCCACCATCCTGCGCGCCGCTCCGCAGCGCATCGTGTATGTGAGCTGCAATCCCGCCACGCAGGCCCGCGACCTTTCGCTTCTTGACGCCGACTACCGTGTGGCCGCCGTTCAGCCCGTGGACATGTTCCCCCACACCCCCCATGTGGAGAATGTAGTGCTGCTGCTGAGAAGAGAACAGGCGATTACACATTAATAATTTTTATACTTATATATTAATACACCTAAATCCAATCAACCATGAGAAATCGATTTATTATTATCTGCCTATTGGCACTTGCCACTATGAGCGCCCAAGCACAAAATGACAAGAAGTGGTATGACAACATCAAGTTCAGCGGCTACGGCATGCTGCAGTATCAAGGCACGGATCAGGAAGGAAAAGAGAACAATTCCTTTAACCTTCGTCTCGCCCGTTTCATTCTTGATGGCAAAATTGGCGACTTCGATTGGCGCGCCCAGATTCAGGGCACCAACGCTAAAGGACCGGCTGAGCCTACAGTTCAGCTTGTAGACCTATACACAGAGTGGGTAAAATATAAGGAGGCCCGTGTAAGAATCGGTCAGTTCAAGCGTGCTTTCACATTTGAAAACCCCACCCACCCTATCACACAAGGATGGTACTCCTATGCCGACGTTATCAACCGTTTGTCCGGATTCGGCGACCGTGCCGGTGAGAAATCTTCAGGCGGCCGTGATATCGGTATCCAACTGCAAGGTGACCTCTTCCCCGCTGCTGACGGACACCGCTACCTGCACTACCAGGTGGGTGTGTTCAACGGCGAGGGTATCAACACCAAGGACAAAGACGAGCGCAAGGACATCATCGGCGGCCTCTGGGTAATGCCCGTGAGCGGTCTGCGCATCGGCGCCTTCGGTTGGAAGGGCAGCCACGGCAAGATGGCAGACCCCGTGACAGGTCTCACCCGCAGTCTGCCTCTGAACCGCTACTGCCTCTCGGCCGAGTGGGATAAGGACGAGTACACCTTCCGTGCCGAGTATCTGCACAGCCAGGGCTGGGCAGCCGAAGGCATCGGCAGCAATAAGATAGACTACTCGAAGGGCGACAAGGCCGACGGCTGGTATGTGTTCGGCATTGTGCCTGTTATCAAGTCGAAGCTGCACGCCAAGGCCCGCTATCAGTGCTATCGTCCGTCGAAGTGCGCCGACACCCAGAAAACGATGTATGAGGTTGGTCTTAACTACTTCATCACCAAGAATCTGGAGATTACCTCGGAGTATGCCCGTGTGAACGACCGCTCGCTGGCCAACCACGACTACAACTTTGTGGACATCGAGCTCGACTTCCGCTTCTAAGCGGGATTTTTAGAGAGATTTTTCAAGGCGGGGCTTTTGCGGGGCAAGAGCCCCGCTTTTTTGGGGCTAGATGCTCTAGGGGCTCTAGGGTTGCTAGGGGGGCTAGGGTTTCTAGGGGCTCTAGGGTTGCTAGGGGGGCTAGGGTTGCTAGGGGCCAGCGGCTGGGCATTAACATATTTTATACAAGAAAAAAAGGAAGAAAAGCAAGAAAAATTAACAATTTTAATTAAATTTGCAATCAATTGGTACAGATTGCAACTTTTAACATTAATATCATGAACATTCCCTCAGTTTTTTGGTTGGTGCCGGTGGCCTCCATATGTGCCCTGGCGATGGCCTGGTACTTCTTCAGGCAGATGATGTCTGCCGATGAAGGTACGCCCCGCATGAAAGAGATAGCCCTCTACGTGCGCAAGGGCGCCATGGCCTATCTGAAACAACAGTACAAAGTAGTGTGCATCGTGTTTGTGGTGCTCTGCGCCCTGTTTGCCTTCATGGCCTACGGTCTGCACGTGCAGAATCCGTGGGTGCCCTTCGCCTTCCTTACGGGCGGTTTCTTCAGCGGTCTGGCCGGTTTCTTCGGCATGAAGACCGCCACCTACGCCTCTGCACGCACGGCCAATGCCGCCCGCGAGAGTCTTGATGCCGGTTTGAAGATTGCCTTCCGCTCCGGCGCCGTGATGGGTCTGACGGTGGTGGGCCTTGGCCTGCTCGACATCGCCATCTGGTTTGTGGTGCTCAACTACTTCGACGCCGACGGTCTCATCTCCATCACCACCACCATGCTTACCTTCGGCATGGGTGCCTCGACGCAGGCCCTCTTCGCCCGTGTGGGCGGCGGTATCTACACCAAGGCCGCCGATGTGGGTGCCGACATTGTGGGCAAGGTAGAAGCCGACATCCCTGAGGACGACCCGCGCAACCCCGCCACCATCGCCGACAATGTGGGCGACAACGTGGGCGACGTGGCCGGTATGGGTGCCGACCTCTACGAGAGCTATTGCGGCTCCGTGCTGTCGACCGCCGCCCTTGGCGCCTCCGCCTTTGCCGCGAGTGCCGCCGACGGCATGCAGCTCAAGGCCGTGATTGCCCCGATGATTATCGCCGCCGTGGGTGTGTTCCTCTCGCTGCTGGGCATTTTCCTGGTGCGCACGAAGGAAGGCGCCACGATGAAAGACCTGCTCCGCTCGCTTTCGGTGGGCACCAATGTGAGCGCCGTGCTCATAGCCTGCGCCTCTTTCCTCATTCTGTATCTGCTGGGCATTGACAACTGGCTCGGTCTGTCGTTCTCCGTGATTTCCGGCCTGGCCGCCGGTGTGATTATCGGTCAGGCCACCGAATACTACACCTCGCACAGCTACAAGCCCACCCAGAAGATTTCCGAGGCCGGCCAGACCGGCGCCGCCACCGTGATTATCAAGGGCATCGGCACCGGCATGATCTCCACCTGCATCCCCGTAATCACCATCGGTGTGGCCATCATGCTGAGCTACCTGTGCGCCAACGGTTTCGACCTGAGCATGTCGTCGGCCAGTCTGTCGCACGGTCTCTACGGCATCGGCATCGCCGCTGTGGGTATGCTGTCGACACTCGGCATCACGCTGGCCACCGACGCCTACGGCCCCATTGCCGACAATGCCGGCGGCAACGCCGAGATGTGCGGTTTGGGTGAGGAGGTTCGCCACCGCACCGACGCCCTCGATGCCCTTGGCAACACCACCGCCGCCACCGGCAAGGGTTTTGCCATCGGTTCCGCCGCCCTCACCGCTCTGGCCCTTCTGGCCTCCTATATTGAAGAGATCAAGATAGCGATGGCCCGTGCCGGTGAGACTTTGACCAATGTGGCCGGCGATGTGATTTCGGCCACCGATGCCACGATACCCGACTTCATGAACTACTTCCAGGTGAACCTGATGAATCCGAAGGTGCTGGTAGGCGCTTTCATCGGTGCCATGGCCGCCTTCCTGTTCTGCGGCATGACGATGGAAGCCGTGGGCCGCGCCGCTGAGAAGATGGTGCAGGAGGTGCGCCGTCAGTTCCGTGAGATAGCCGGCATTCTGGAAGGCACCGGCACGCCCGACTACGGCCGCTGTGTGGAGATTTCCACCCGTGCCGCCCAGCACGAGATGATAGTGCCCTCCATTCTGGCCATTGTGATACCCATCATCGTAGGCATGGTGCTGGGTGTGGCCGGTGTGCTCGGTCTGCTGGTAGGCGGTCTGGCCGGCGGTTTCACCCTTGCTGTGTTCATGGCGAATGCCGGCGGTGCCTGGGACAATGCCAAGAAGAACATTGAGGAAGGCAACTTCGGCGGCAAGGGTTCGTTTGCCCACAAGGCCTGTATTGTAGGCGACACGGTGGGCGACCCGTTCAAGGACACGTCCGGTCCGAGTCTGAACATTCTCATCAAGCTCATGTCGATGGTGAGCATTGTGATGGCCGGTCTGACGGTGGCCCTGATGTAGCCCCACTCCAAGCTTACTTATACCCTACGAAAGGGCCGGGAATCGATTCCCGACCCTTTCTTTTAGGTGACGGAATCGACTGTTTAACTTTTATTAACCGATTGTAGTTAACTATTTATAAAGATATGCTTACCTTTGCAGCGATTAAAAAGCAGTCTTACTATAGAACAAGCAATATTTTTGAAAAACCACAAAAAGGAAAGATATGGCTACTGAAAATGAAATGCAGAGCAGTTCTGCCTCTACCAGCACCTCATCGAGCACTCATCACCACCACCACCATCACCACAGTTCGAGCAGTTCCAGTTCGAGCAGCAGTCGTCGTAGGAAGCACCATGAGGACGATTCCGACCGTTTCAAGCGTCAGAGTCTGCGTGCCATCAAGCGGAGGAAGTTTATTGAGAAATGGCTTTTCATCGCTTTGGAGGTGATAGCCGCCCTTGTAGTGATTACCCTGATAGTGGTTTTCCTGAACACCTAAAGGCTTAAAAAAAATATTTATTTACGATAAACGAAGAAGGCTCCCCGCGGGGAGCCTTCTTTACGTGATGCAGGTGGGTGTATCAGTCGTCCCACACATTGAAGGATGAGGAGCGCGAGTCGATGGTGCCATCGTTGTTTTCAATCTGCACGCCCCATTTATTGGCCGTGCTCTGGCCCTCGAATCCCTCGTTTATCCAGTCGTTCTCCCTTTTTCCCCAAGTGGAGAATTTTAAACTACGGATCTTTCTGATTTTTCTGATACTGGAATTTTAAACTACGGATTCTTCTGATTAATCTGATACTGGAATTTTAAACTACGGATTCTTCTGATTTTTCTGATACTGGAATTTTAAACTACGGATTCTTCTGATTAATCTGATACTGGAATTTTAAACTACGGATCTTTCTGATTTTTCTGATACTGGAATTTTAAACTACGGATTCTTCTGATTTTTCTGATATTATATTATGGAGAGAGATTAAAAAACTACGTTTTTTTCTGATTTTTTCTGATATTGATACAGAAAAAAATCAGTCAAATCAGATAAATCCCTAGTTTAAATACGTAGTTTAAAACCGGGGAATCAGTTAAATCAGATAAATCCGTAGTTTAAATCCGTAGTTTATCTTGACCATTTTGTATAGGTGAGTTCTATTAATTCTGTTTGATATTAACCCACATTGCAGCTTTTAGCTACGTAACTCCCTGTTTCTCAGGAGGCGATTTTTTTTGAGGCGGTTTTAGGGGTACCACAGATTTTACTTTTCCGATAGGATTTGGGTTGACCTCCAGCAG
>Ga0256407_10005348_pt1 | contig 20673 bp, 21 predicted proteins | sample RumenRJG_04DNA_FD_193489 | JGI IMG/M metagenome (GOLD analysis project Ga0256407, IMG submission 193489) | Bovine rumen microbial communities from Lethbridge, Alberta, Canada - RJG_04 | ecosystem: Host-associated > Mammals > Digestive system > Stomach > Rumen | place: Canada: Alberta... | reverse complement strand
GCAGGGCGGAAAGTCCGGCTTGTTGGGAGCGTCGGGAAAGCGCTGGCTTTCCAAGCAAATCGCGCCGTGCTTAACCATGCGGATGCCGTTCTTTCCGGGGATTCCTTCAACCCAGTTGGCGGTGTAAACTTGAACGCCCTCTTGGTTTGTTTCCATTGTCATTTTGCGGCCGCTCTTGGGGTCTTTTAAAACGGCGCAGCGGACAAGCTTTTTGGGGTCGGGAGCGGCGCCCTTTCCCTTGTAGGCCGGCGTGACGTAGCAATGGTCGTAGCCGGGAGCCACTTTTTCGATGTCGCGGCCGATAGTCTTGGCCTTGGTGAAGTCAAAGGGAGTTCCAGCAAGGTCGATGATTTTTCCGGTGGGAATCAAGTTCTTGTCGACTTCCAAGTAGCCCTTGCAGTCGGACTGAAGCTCGTGGTCAAGAATCGTTCCGCTTCCGGCAAGGTTGAAGTAAGCGTGGTTGGTGAAATTTACCGGCGTGGCTTTGTCAGTCTTGGCCTTGTATTGCATTGTAATCTTGTTGTCCTTGCTGAGCGTGTAGCTTACAGTAACGTCAAGGTTTCCCGGAAAGCCCTGCTCTCCGTCGGGGCTGCGGCGCTTGAACTCCACTCCGCAAGAGCTTTTTCCTTCTATGGCTTTGGCCTTCCAAACCTGGTGGTCCAAGCGGAAAAAGCCTCCGTGCAAGGTGTTGATTTTATTGTCGTTTTTGTCAAGCTGGTATTTTTTTCCGTCAACGCTAAAAGCCGCGCCGCCGATGCGGTTTGCAAAGCGGCCTACGATGGAGCCGAATGAGTAGCCGTCTGACATAACGTATTCGGGCAAAGTCGAATAGCCCAAGAGAATGTCGCTTACGGGGCCGTTCTTTTGCGGAATGAAGATTCCCGTAAGGGTGCAGCCGTAGTCAGTCACTGTAAAGGACATCTTTCCGTTTGAAACCGTGAACAAGTGGACTTCCTGGCCGTTTGCAAGGGTGGCCAACTTTTGTTTTTTTACGCTCATATTAATCTCCTATATTGATGTGTCCAGAACAAGCTGAACCTCTGTAGTCGAATGGTCAGTCTCGGACGCGATTTCCTCAACTGATTTTCCCAATTCCGCCAATTCTTTTACGCGGCGGACAAAAGGCTTTTTGGGCTTTATCGGATTGTCGCTGGCAACAACTTTCGCGCTTATTACCGGAACCTTTCCGTAAGAATCTCCGTTCTTTGTCACTGTAATTTGAGGAGCGTCAAAAAGCGATTTTTCCGCGTTCTCCTTAAAAAGTCCTGTAAGAGCGAAAGACTCGTCCTCGCCGGGAAGCTCGTTTTGCTTGTAGGCGGCTGCGGCCTTTGACGAGCCGCGCTTGGAAGATTTTGCGGGCTGAGCATGGGCTTGAGAAGCGGCGGCCTTTCCCCTAGTTTTTTTGGGAGCCGCGGAGGCGCTTTGCAAGCTTAGCTGGGCTTGGAAGGCGGCGCCTTTTTCCGCGTTTTCCAACTCATGGCGCAAAATGGCAACCTTTCGCTCCGCCTCGGCGCTGGCGGCTTTTAATTCCTTTATTTTTTCGTCAATTAAATTTATGTTTGAAAGAGTGTTGCGCTGGGCGTCCGCGATAAGGCTGTCCATTCCGTCTCGGAATTTTACCATTATGTCGTCGGCGCTAAAAAGTTTCTTAAAGCGGATTAAAAAGACCAACCATAAAAGGAGGTTTATCAATGTAAGGGAAGAAACCAAAAAGACGCCCATTCTTTTACCTCGTGATGTTTATATGAACGCCAAGCGCGGGATCTCTGATTTCGTACTCTTGCTTTTTTGGAGGCTCTTCTTGCTGGCCTTCTTTTTTCTTTTGGGAGCCAGTCTCCGCCTCTCCAGCGCCCTTTGCGTCCGCCTTAATCTTTCCGGTCTGAGCCTCATTGGCGGCGGCTTTTTGAACGCTTTGCGATTGCTGCAAACTTTGGTTTATCATGCTTTGGGTTTGAAGCGACTGCGACAAGGCGGCGCCCTGTCCTTCGCTGGCCACGCGCTGGGCGACGTTGGCCATTTGAGAATACATTGTCTGAAGGTCAATAGGCTGCAAAGCCATTAGCTTGAGTATCCTTCCGGCATCTCAAGGCCGGTCAAGTCGGGCGCCTCGTATTTTCCGGTGCGGATAAAGCCGCCTTCCATAAAGTACGTGACGTTCTTTGTGTCGGCTCGGACTTCCTGCAAGGTGTCGCGAATGTAAATCTTGACTCCCGCAAAAACGTTTCCTTCCGCCTTTACCTTACCAAAGACCTTAAGCTCGTGCAAATGTTCCTGTATTTGGTCGATTTCCTCAGAAATCTTTTCCGATTCAATAGTAATTTCTTGCCTGCGGTTCTTAAGCTGGGCAAGCGTCTCTTCTTTTTCTTTGGGAAGAGTCCTGCGCGCCTTCTTGTAGTTTTCCAAAGTAAGGATGTTGTTCTCAACGTCCTCAAGCTCGCGAACCAAGTCGTTTTGCTGGCCTTGAATGAATTCCAAGCGGTGCTTGGCGCGGGGGTCAAAGCCGACTTCAAGGATTGTTTCCGTTCCGCCGCCGGGCGAACCGATGTTGCGGGCGCAAATCTCTTCCGTGGCAAAAAGGTGGCCGCCGGTAATCTGGGCTTTCTTTCCGTTAAGGACGATGCGCTTCATCGCGCTTACTTCGCTGTTCATGATGCTGTCAGAAACGATGCAGAACTCTTCGACCTCAACCTTGGCGCTTTGAATGAACTTGGCCCACAAGGACTTTCCGCAGTGAACCTCGCCCTCGTCGTGGCCAAAAATGCCGGCCGAAACGATGATGTTGCCGCGCTCGCTCTTGATAAAGCTTTTGCCGACAGTTCCTGAAATTTCGATGTCGCCAGTGGCCTTGATTTCGTAGCCGTCGTCCACGTTTCCTTTGACGATGACGCTTCCCAAAAAGTCGATGTTGCCGGTTTTGATTCCGACGCTTTCCAATTCCAATACTGGCTCGACGTTGATCTTTTGGTCGTCGTAGTGAACGCGGCCGGCTTCGCTTGCGATTACCGTTACGCCGTCTTTGTCAAGCTCGACGTTCTTGCCCAACGGAATCTTGATGTCCTTGCCGTTCTTGGCCTCAAGGTAGCGGCCAAACAAGGTCTTTCCGGCCTTGCCGCGCTCGGGCTGCATTTTTGTGGCGAGGGGCTGTCCTTTGACAACGTTTTGAATTTTGTTAAGTTCCTTAAAGTTAACCTTTCCGTCGCCGGCTTCTTTAATCTTAAGTTTTGTCGGGTCAGTCTCAAAGTTAAAGGCGATGTATGCGTCGCGGCCGTCTTGGGGCATAATGGCGTGGGCAACTTCGCAAGGCGCGCCGTAAACGGGATTGTCAACCCATTCGGCAATCTTGTCTTCTTCGATGCCGGCGACAACTCCCTGGGTCTCCAAGGCGCGCCTGATTTGCTCGGCAGTGATTTCACCGCCGCTCATCGCCGGAGCGGTTGCGGTCAATGTCGCTTCCATCTCGTCTTTGGAAACGTCGATGATAAGCATCGCGTCGCCGGCCTTGATGTGCTTGTAAAGGCCAATGGTTTCGTACTTGCCGTCCGTTCCTTTTTTGGCGTATTCCTTTATCTTTCCTTCTTCTATGCTGACAGTGTCGGGGCGGCGGGCGTCGTTGATGATGTCCTTGGCGTCCACGTGGCGGCCCTTTCCAATAGGCATGATGACCTTGAGCATAATTTCGTCGCCAAAGTGGCGGATGTAGTAAAGTCCGTCCTGATCGACAATCTTAACCTCTTCGTCAAGCTCGTCGCTGGCAAAGGCGTCTTGGGCCGCGGATTTTTTCTTTTTTGCAAGAGAGGCCGCGTTCTGGTAAATGCGAAGCTTCCAAGGTTTTTTTGCCAAGCCCAAGAAACCGTCACTGCCCCTTTCCAGGATTTCGTATTCAAGGTTAACGATTCTTGCGTCAAGTTGAGTGGCGGCGTCGGCCAAGGCCTCGTCAAGCGAATCAGCGTTAACCTCTATCGCGTTGAGGGATTTGTCCTGCTCCAGCAGAGTCTCCATGTCTTTTCGGATGACTTCAAGGCCTACCATTCTTACATAATTCCTTTTCGCAAGTTGGTCAACTTCGCTCTAAGGCGCAAGTTGGCCTTTGTGTGCAACTGGCTGATGCGCGATTCGCTTACTTCCAACACTTGTCCGATTTCTTTAAAGGTCAAGTCTTCGTGATAGTACAAAACGATGACCATCTTTTCTTTTTCGGGAAGCTCGTTAATCGCCTGGATGATGATTTTGCGGATTTCTTCGCGCTCAACGATAACGTCAGGGTTAAGGCTTGAAGGAGACTCGATGCTGTCTCCGATTGACATATGGTCGTTGTCGTTTCCGCTGTACCAAACGTCGTTAAGAGAAAGAACGCTGGTGCCCGAAAGCTTCATCACAGTCTGCTGGTATTCTTCTTCGCTTACGCCAAGTTTTCCGGCGATTTCGGCGTCGCTGGCGGAACGTCCAAGGCGGGCCTCAAGGTCGCCGATTGTGTCTTCAATCTCGCGCGACTTTTGGCGAACGCTGCGGGGAACCCAGTCCAATTGGCGCAATTCGTCAAAAATCGCTCCGCGAATTCTTGTTACGGCGTATGTCTTGAATTTTACGTTTTTATCAGGATCGTATTTTTCGATGGCGTCCAAAAGGCCAAACTGTCCAAAGCCCACAAGGTCGTCGAATTCTACGCTAGAAGGCATGCCAACGCTGACCTTGCCTGCGACGTATTTTACAAGCGGCATGTACTGCCGAATGATTTTGTCGCGCAAGTCGGGAGAGCGGGTCTCCTTGTACTCGTTCCAAAGTTCGTCTTCTGTCTTTTCTTCAACAAGAGCTGATTCCATACTCCACACCCTGCATTATTCTTCTGTCTTCAATATCGTTCTAATCGCTTCAGCCATAACCGGAGCGTCTTTCACATCCGCCACTTTTCCGTCAGAAAGCTCGGTCTGCCTTCTAGGATGAACCATGCCTTCTTCCGCAAATTCACTATCTTCTATGACGCCTTCGTCCTGCCCTTCCGCAGAACTTCCGCCGCCAATTTCTCCAATGTCAGGCAAGTCGTCCAACTCGTCGTTGCCGCCCGCCGATCCGGAACTCGCCGCCGCTCCGCCAGAAGCCAAATTGATGGGCGCGAACGCCGGCTGGGCCTCTTTTTTTTGAGGAGCTTCCGCTTCCAACGGAACGTCCTCCGGCTGGGGCGCGCTTGGCCTGCTTGCCGCTTCCGCAGCCTTTTGCGTTATGTTCTCCGCGGCCTTTTGCTCGCGAACTTTTTCAGCGGCCTCAAGCGCGTCGTTTTGTTCCGCCGCGCTAAAGGCTTCGGCGGAAGGCGCGGACTGCGCTGAAGCAGCGGAAGGCTCTGCCGCCTTGTGGATTCCAACATCCTCGTTTGAAAGGACGTGCTTTCCTTCTACATAAAATACAGGAGCCTCTTTGTCCTCGGGCAAATCCTCTTCGCTTACAACCAAGTCAACTTTTGAGCCCATAACCTTGGGCTCTTCGGCGGCCTCCACTAGAGCCGTTCCCTCAGCCAAAAACTTGGCGTAAACAAACTGAACGCCTACGGCAATCGCTCCAAACAAAAGCCCAAAAATCGTCGCCTTTAAAAGCGAGACCGGAAAGCCCGACTTTGAGGCGATGGCAATTACAAAGGACAAAACGAACGCCGCGCAGGCGCTGAAAACTATCGGCTTAATTTTAATCAATTCGTTTTCCCCTTGCAAAAATTCACTATATTATACCACACATTTTAAAAAAATGCTACAAATTTTTACTTTTTAAAACCCAAAAATTTCTTTAAGAAATTTGAAACGCCCTCGTTGTCCGGAGCCTCAGTTTTCTCAATTCTGCCGACGATGTGCTTTACGCAAATGGCCGGCTTAGACTGCGGAGCCACAACAATGAAAGGCTTTTGCCTGATTACCGAATTTTGAACGGTAGGATCTTCGTAAACAAAACCTACGTAGTTTACCTTGTAGTTAAGGAACTGGCCGACAATGCTGATGATTCTGTCAGCGATTCTCTTTCCTTCCTCCGCGGAATGGACGCGGTTTACCAAAAGCTGAATGTTGATTTCGCGGTCTTCGATTTCGGTAGTGATGATTTTAATCATTCCGTAAGCGTCGGTGATGGCCGTCGGCTCCGGAGTCGTTACGACGTAGACTTCGTCGCTGGCGGCGACAAACGAAAGTACGTTGTTTGAGATGCCGGCGCCCGTGTCGATGATGATGATGTCGGCGTTTGAAAGTGAAGAAAATTGGGTGGCAAAGTAGTCAAGCTCGTCCTTGCTAAGGTTTGCGATCTTTGAAAAACCGTTGGCGCCGGCGATGAACTTGATTCCGTATTCAGAGTCCAATATGATTTCTTGCATCGTCTTTTGCTTGTTGATTACTTGAAGCAAGTTGTATTTTGGAACGACGCTAAGAAGCACGTTTACGTTGGCCATGCCCAAGTCGCCGTCGATCAAGATTACTTTCTTTCCAAGCTGGGCGTAGGCGATGGCCATGTTTACGGCCAGGTTTGACTTTCCTACGCCGCCCTTTCCGCTGGTAATGGCGATGACGCGGGTCTTGTGAACGTCGCGGGGCTTGGCTTGGTCGGAACCGCCTCTCATAATTTCTCTAAGTTCGCTAATCTGGTCTTCCATTTTTATTTTTCTCCAAATTTTTCTTCGATATGAATTCTGTCCACAGTAAAGCCTGCAAGACGAATCAAAAAGTCAACGACACCGGCGCGCTGAATGTTTCGCGAAATCACTTGTCCGTCAGTCCAGTAAGAAATCGACTTTCGCTTTTCGTTCAACACGCTTATTATATTGCCCAAGCGCGTCGTTTCGTCGCACTTGGTGACAATCACAGATGAATAGCCGAAGGGCTCGTAGTTTTGCATTATGTTCTTTAAGTCGCGCGCCTTTGTCGAAGCGGCCACGGCAAGGTAAACGTCGGGATGCAAGCCGTCAACGCTAAGAGTGCTCTTTAGGCGGGCGATGTTCTCCGAATCGTTGGGGCTGTAGCCGGATGTGTCGATGTAAATTACGTCGTAGTCGCCCTTTATCGATTCAAAAATGCTCTTTAAGTCGTCGGCGTTCTCCGCCTTTTGAACAGGCAAGTCCAAAACCTCGCCAAAGGTTTGAAGCTGTTTTTCCGCTCCGATTCTTGTCTTGTCGATTGTTATCATCGTTATGGCAAGGGGCGGCATGTCGGGAGTTTTTTTGCGAATGATTACGTTTTGAGCGGCAAGCTTTCCGATTGTGGTCGTTTTTCCAACGCCGGTTGGTCCTACAATCACGATTACGCGCGGAGGCCTGTGAGTCTTGGGCTTGGCGATCTCGATCGATTCGCCGATCCAATCCACGACTTGCCTCTCCACTTTATGGAAGTCGTTCAAGTCGTCAAGCGAAAATTCTTTTTTAAGGCGCGCGGTGATTCCGTTTATAAAATCGCGCGTAAACTCGTTGTCGTCAAGCATTTCTTCAATGCGGTCAATGGACTCAATCCGTTCCTCGCCGGAAGAACGCGGAATTTTTTGCATCGCGGCGGCAATCTCGTTGACCTTATTGCTGATTTCGCTGATTTGAATTTCCGTCTTTGTCTTTCCGCCTGTCGCGCGGGCCAAAATCTCTTCGCGAATCAAGCGTTGCGTTTCTTCGTCGCTTTCGTAGACCGACGCCTTTTCGGAACGGCGGTTGACCACATAAGTCACTTTGACGCCCGGCTTTTTAAACAAGCCCAACGGACCGTAATTTTGAGTCGTATTCTTGCGGTCCATAATCTCGTAGTCGGAACCGTAAAGCTTTCCCAACTGTTCGCGGCAATCGTCCATCGTGTCCGCTGTAAGATATAAGAGCTCTTGCTTTTTCTGCTCAGAAAGCATCACCCTACCCCCTCAACACTTTCCTTAATTTCGCCTAGCGTTTCAATTGTAACGCTAGTATCAGCGGTAAGAAGCTCATTAATTGAAAGAACGACGATTCCGGGAATCTCTCTTTCTGTAGACGACTTGACCAAAAGACGGACTTCGGCAGGACAAAGAATGATCGGCACAAGGCCGCGTTCCTGCATAGCCGCAAAAGCCGCGCTGACGTCCGAAATCCACTTGCGTCCGTCAACTGGATCAAGAGCGACATATGGCTTTGAGCCGTCAGCTGGAATCACTTGGTGGTTTAGCAAAAGCTCGGCGTAGTCCTGCGACAAATTCATTACGCGCAACTTGTGGTTTTCGTCGGCGTACTGAAGGCATATCTGCTTTCCTAAAGCCTCGCGAACTTTTTCGGTCAAAATCCAAGGACCAACGCTGGGATTGTAGTTGGCGAGAGTTTCCAAAATCAAGACAATATTTCGGATGGACACTTGCTCGCGCAAAAGGTTTTGCAAAACCTTCTCTATTTGTCCGTAAGTGAATTTGCTTGTCTCCAAAACTTCGTCGACGACAACCTTGTCCGTTTCGGCAACCTTGTCTATGATTTGCTTTACTTCTTTTCTTCCAAGAATCTCCGCCGCGTGGCTTCTGATGATTTCGGTCAAGTGGGTCGCGATTACGGTAAGCGAATCGACAACCGCGTAACCCGCGCTTTCCACCTCAGCGCGCTTGTCTTCGGGAATCCAAACTGCGGGCATTCCAAACGCCGGGTCGCGCGTCGCCTCGCCTTTTACTTCTTCCCTGACATCACCGGTGTTGATGGCCATATAATAGCCCATCTTAAGCTTGGCGCGGCCCGCTTCGATTCCGCGAATCTTAAAGGTGTATTCGCTGGGGTCAAGCGTCATGTAGTCAACAATTCTTATGCTGGGAACGACAAGGCCCAAGTCAAGCGCGATCTCGCGCCTGATTCTAGTGACGCGCTCCAAAAGCTTGGCGCCCTTTTCGTCGTCAACAAGAGGAATCAACGCGTAGCCGATTTCCAGCAAGAGCGGATCAAGCGGAACGACAGGAGATGTGTCGGCAGGGTTTTGGCCGGTCTGCGTTTTGCCGGCGGCCGCGTCCTCGGCTTGTTTTTTTGCAAGCTCTTGGGCGGCGTAATCCCGCTGCATTCTTATTCCGGCAAAGATGCTGATTCCTCCAAGAGGAATCAAAACATACCAAGGCATTCCGGGAAGAATGCCAAGGAAGGCGATGACAACGCCGGAAATGATAAACGTCACGCCGGAACTTGTGAACTGTTTCTTTAAGTTCACGCTCAGCTGCTCTTCGGAGTTGCTTGCGGTTACCAACATGCTGGTTGAATACGACAGCAAGAGAGACGGAATCTGGCTTAGAAGTCCGTCGCCTATAGTAAGGCGGGAATAAGTTTCAATTGCGATTGAGAATTGCTCGTGCCGCAAAACCATTCCGGTAATAAGACCGGCAACCAAGTTTATTACGGTTATAAAAATTCCCGCGATGACATTTCCGCTAACAGCCTTAGAGGAACCGTCCATCGCGCTAAAGAAGTCGCTTTCGTTTCTGATTTCGGCTCTCTTAAGCCTAGCCTCTTCTTCCGTTATCGCGCCGGAATTCAACTCTTGGTCGACGGCAAAGTTCTTTTGGCTCATCGAGTCCAAGGCAAAGCGGGCGGCGACTTCGCTTACGCGGGTGGCGCCTTTTGTAATTACTACATTTTGAATTACAATCAAAATGATAAAGATTACCATTCCAACCACAAGGCCGTCGCTTCCTTTGTCGCTTCCTACAACAAATGAAGAAAAGGCCCTTACCATGCGGCCGTCAAACTGGCTTCCCTTTGTCAAAATCAACTTGGTCGAAGCGACGTTTATGCCAAGGCCAAAAAGTGTCACAAGCTGAATAATCTGAGGAAACGTTGTGAGGCGCGAAGGCTTTGGCGTGGAAATTACCGTAAGCAAAAGCAAAACAGCAACCGAAAGGTTCATCGCCATAAAAACGTCAAGCAAAACTGTAGGAAGCGGAACGATGAACATAAGGAAGGAAACAATAACAGCAAGCGCGACAAAATTCCTGTTAATAAAATCGAGAAAATTATTCTGTCTTATTTGCGTTTGCGCCATAAGTCCCCACCCAGGCTTCTATATTTGTTTGCGCCTTGCTAAGACGCGTTTTTGTTAAAGTTCTTCAAATGGCTATACACAACGGAAATAGCCTTAAAATAACTATCCGGTATTATAGCGCCAAGTTCAACGTCTGCATAGAGGCCTCGGGCCAAGGGCCTGTTTTCCACTATCGGAACGTCGTTCTCGCGCGCGATCTCCTTGATGCGCTGCGCCATAAAGTCCTCTCCTTTGGCGTTGACCATGGGAGCGTCCGTCTCATTCGCGTCGTACTTTAACGCAACCGCAAAGTGAGTCGGGTTTGTAATTACAACATCGCTTTCCGCTACGGCGCGCGGAATGTTGGACGCCAGCAATTGGCGCTGCGCTTGCTTGATGCGGCCTTTTACTTCCGGGTCGCCTTCCATTTCTTTATACTCTTCCTTTACTTCCTGCTTTGTCATTTTTAGGGAATCGATGAATTCCTTGCGCTGAATCACATAATCAGGAATCGAAATGACCAAAAAGAAAATCGCGGCCATAAACAAAAGCTTAAAGGCTATCGAAGCGATTTTTCCAAAGGCGCCCATAATATTTCCGTTTTGGTGAATGATAAAAAGCAGCTCGCCCATATTGGACCGAATAATCGCAAAAGCCGCTCCAACCAAAAAGGCAACTTTTGCCAAAGACTTCACGATGTTAAAAGCGCCCTGCCTTGAAAAAATCGTCTTCTTAAAATACTCTCCAAAATGCGGAAGAACCTTCTTAAAATTTGGCGTTATCGGCTTTAGGCTGAACATCCAGCCGCGGTTTTGGATTATGTTTCCGGCCACGCCGGCGATAAGGGCGACAAAAGCTATCGGAAAAACCATCTTTATGAAATAGTTAAAGAAAACAACCGCGCTTGTTCCGCTGACGGCGTTTCCTTGCGCGCATCTTGTAAAAAAGAAAACCAAGATTTCCTCAAAGTTTTTTAACAGCCACTTTGCCAAAAGCATCAATGTCAAAACGGAAAAAATAAAAACAAAACCGCCGTTGACTTCTTGGCTCTTTGCGACGCGGCCTTCTTTGCGGGCCTTTTCTAGTTTAAGGTCCGAGGGCTCCTCTGTTCTTCCCTCTTCTTCGGCGGCAAACCACTGCAAGTCTATGTCTTCAAAGCTCATATCCTTTTGCCCCCTAATGCTAGAACCAACTGCTCAAGACGGGCAAAGCCGCCGTCAAAGCATCTGTTAAACGCGTCTATCAAGCTTGGCATTAACGCCGTCAAAATAAAGAACGATGTCAAAAGCATAACCGGGAAACCTTCGCTCAAAAGGTTCATCTGGGGAGCGGCCTTTGAAAGGATGCCGGTAGAAATCGTAATCAGCATCAAGGTTCCCATAATCGGAAGCGAAATCACAAGCGCGTTGGCAAAAAGCTCCGACAAGCCTCTCATAAAGAAACGCGGCAAAACCGCTCCGGACAGCATGTCGTTCACTATGGAAAAAGCGTTGAGCGTTTTAAAGCTTGAGATCAAGCCGCCCAAAAACAGTTTTTGAAAAAGGCGCGTTTGCATGAATATCAGCATCGCGATCAAGTTTAGGTATTGGCCCATCAAGGGATTTTCAACCTGGCTTAGCGCGTCGTAAACTTCGCTGGCCGAAAAGCCCATTTGGAAGGCAAAAAATTGTCCCGCCGTGCTAAAGGCGGCAAAAATTATCGTAATGTAAAAACCGGTTATGACGCCCAACAAGGCCTCTCCGGCCATAAGCATAATGAATTGCGCAGTAAAAGTTTGTTCCGGAGCCAAAAACTTTGAGTAAGCGGAATAGTCAACTTGGCCAAAAATGTTAAAGGCCATAAAGCCCGCCAAGGCGACCTTTGCGGCGCTTGGAATGTTCCGCATGCTAAACAATGGAAGCGTCATCAACAAGGAGAAACATCTAATCGCTACAAGCAGGAATACAGGGGCCTGCGACAAAACCTGGTCCAACAAAAACTACTCTCTCCTACAGCCTTGGTATGCTCCTAAAAAGCGTTATCGTGTAATCGCGCAGCTCGGCGAACATCCAGCCGCCCAAAAGCGCCAGGACCGCCAAAATAGTTATCATCTTTGGCAAAAAAGTCAAAGTCTGCTCTTGGATAGAAGTGGTGGCTTGAAAAATCGCGACGATCAAGCCTACAAGCAAAGCCGCGCCCAAAACAGGAGCGATAAGAATCAAAACTTGCATTATGCCGGCTCGCATTAAATTTGTAATCTGTCCGATATCCATACGCTTACCTCAACACCGAATAGAAAAGTTGTTGGGTCAAAAGGCCCCAACCGTCAACCAAAACAAAGAGCATCAACTTAAACGGCATCGAAATTTGAACAGGCGGCAGCATCATCATTCCCATGCTCATCAAAATGCTGGCCACAACCATGTCAATTATGATGAACGGAATGTACAAGTAAATGCCGATTTTAAAGGCCGCCGTAAGCTCGTGCAAAATATACGAGGGCACCAAAACATATGTCGGAACGTCGTCAAGCGTTTCTGGCTTGTCAAGGCCGCGCATGTTCATGAACATTTTGATGTAGCTGGTGTCGTCAGCCATTTGAGAATACATAAAGTAGCGGATCGGCTTTTGCGCGCCGTCAAAGGCGGCCTCAAGGCCTATCTGGCCGTCGCGCATCGGCTTAAATGAATTTTCGTAAATATTGGTGAACGTCGGCCACATGACAAAGAGCGTCATGAAAAAAGCGATTCCGTTCAACACGCTTGTCGGAGGAACTTGCTGCAAAGAAAGAGCGCGCTTGATAAAGTCAAGCACAATCGAAAAGCGCAAAAAGCAAGTAAGTAAAATCAAAAGGCTTGGCGCAAGCGTCATCAAGGTCAGCATTATCAAAAGCTGAACGCTAAAGGCCACTTGCTCGCCGTTTTGCGGACGGGTGATATTTATGTCAATGTTGGGAATCTGAACAGGATTTACGTTGCCCTGCATTTGCATCGTTCCGCGCGTTGATCCTTGCGGAAAGTTGGGGTCGTCAACCGCGCGGCCGGCGGCTTGCGACGAAACTGGAAAGGCGCAAAGCAGGCTTAGCAATGCAAACAAGGCGAGGCGCGCAAAATGTTTTCGTAAAAAGATCGCCTTACTTTCCATTCTTAAATTTCTCTTTTTGCTTGTTAAAGAATTCAGTTATCGACTTTGAGGCGTTTCTTTCGCCTTCCGTCGCGTTTGAATTTTTTGGATTCAAGAAAAGCGATAGTATGTCGCTAAAGTTCCGGGCGCGCGCGGCGTTTTGGTTTCTGTCCGCGTTAAGGTTCATCGCGTCAACCAATTCCTTGTCGTTGATTTCGCCAAGCAAGTCGATGGAATTGTCGGTAACTCCGATTAAATAGGCGCGCTCCAACAGCGTCACGATCTGAACGGTTTTTCCGGGCGAGACAGTGACTTGCGCGACTTTACGCAAGAAGGTGTCGTCGTCGGCGACCGCTCCGCCCATTTTCCTTCGCATAAAATTCATCACAAGGTAAATGCAGACGACAACGACAATCAAGACAAAAATCATTCTAAAGAAAACCCAGACTGTCGAGCCCGAGCGAGGCCTTTCCAACGCGGCGGCTCCCGTTCCGCTTGCATCACCAATGGCAAGAGTGGATTCGTCAGGCAACGAAGAGCCTGCGTTTATCGTTGACTGAGCGGAAACTGAATCTTTAACGGAATTATCCTGCGAATGCGCAAGGCCTAAAAAAAGAGAAAAAGCGCAAAGAAACGCCAATGTGACTTTTGAGACTTTCAATGTTTCCCCCACCACTTTTTAATTCATAATTAAGAATTACGAATTATGAATTATTAACGAACGGCAAACGGACTTCCCCTTTTCCGCAAAAACCGTCCGTCAAAAATCAGCGCAACTCTGAGACTCGCTCCTGCGGAGAAAGAATCTCCGTGATACGAACTCCGAAGTTTTCGTCGATAACTACAACCTCACCTTTGGCAATCGGCTTGTGGTTGACCAAAATGTCAACCGGTTCGCCGGCCAATTTATCAAGCTCGATGATCGTTCCTTCGCCAAAGCCAAGGATTTCCTTGATCGGCTTTTTGGTGCGGCCAAGCTCTACGGTCATTTCCATGAAAACGTCCATCAAAAGACCGATGTTTCCCTGGTCCGTCGGCGCTCCGCCGCCCATCAAATTTGGATACTGCAAAGACTGAACGTTGGGAGGAGTTCCCATCATTCCGCCCATCGGCATTCCGCCCATTGGCATACCTCCCATTCCGCCGCCCATCGGCATTCCGCCCATTGGCATTCCACCGCCCATTTGCATTCCGCCCATGGGCGCGGCTCCCATTCCGCCCATAGGAGCGCCGGCCATTCCGCCAAGGCTCGCCATATCCGCGGCGTTAAGCGATCCGCCCGCCGGAGCGGCGGCAGCGCCGCCTCCCAACGCGACTGCGATTGATTGAGCGGGATCGCCTCCAATGGCTTCCCACAAAGTATAAGCTTGGCCGTCGATAGTCAACGGAAAAGTGAACAAAGCGAATGTGTTTTGCGGAATGCGAACCATCGCCTTAGGAACGCTGATTGACTCCGCGGGATTACAAGCAAGGCCCGCCAATTTTCCGGTCTTGTCAAGCGCCGTAATCTCATCGTTTGTGTGCGTAGAAAGAGTCTCGTTGATGACGCTCATAGCCATGTCATCAAGAGCCGCGTTCTCTTCTTTATTTATAGCGCTAACCAACTTTTGCGCGCATTCTGTCGCGATAACATAAAGGTGGTCGCCCTTAAGTCCGTTAGAAAAATCTGCCGTTGTGGCGATTACCATCTCAGGCAGCTTGGCAAGGAACTGGTCGCGCGTCGCGGCCTCAACAGTAGGCTCGCCGGCCGAAACCTCAACGCCTGTCATTTGCTTTAAGTTTTCTACGAGAGGATCCTTTAACTCGCCAGCGAATTTTGTAAGAGTCGCCGCGTCTATGTTAGCCGACGGCGCGCCGGAAACTTGCCCAGACGCGTTAAGGCCGTCCATTGGAACGCCCGAAAGCAGCGCGTCGATTTCATCTTGGGAAATTACGCCATCACTCATACTGTTTCATCTCCTTCTACGGAAAGCTCTTCAAATTCATCAGCGCCCTCGTCCGCGAGTTTGCCTGTAACCTGAACCGCCATTTTTTTGCCCACAACACCGGGCTGGCAAAAGTATTTTTTCTTGTCGCCAATATTCAATGTCAGCTGGTCGCCGACCTTTGTGTTTGAAAGTTTTACAACGTCGCCGCATCTTAAGCTCAAAACGTCTCTGATGGGCAAGTTGATGGAACCAATCTCGGCCACAACGTCCATGTCCACCGTTGAAATCTTTTCTTTCAGCGTTCCAAGGTACTGGGTTGTGGAGCTTCTTCTTACAGAGCTGAACCAGAACTGTGAAGAAAGCTTTGAAATGATCGGCTCGATCGTCAAGTAAGGGATACAGAAGTTAATCATACCCTCTTCTTCGCCGACCTTTGTTTCAAGCGTAACCAGAACAACCATTTCTGTCGGAGGAACGATCTGCGCGAACTGGGGATTTGTTTCGATCTGTCCCAAGCGGGGGCGCAAGTCGATTACCTGCGTCCAAGCTTCGCGCATGTTGGCCAAAATGCGAACGATGATTCCTTCCATTACGCTTGACTCAATGTCGGTAAGGTCGCGGCTCTTGTTTCCTGTTACCGCTCCCGTTCCGCCGAACAAGCGGTCAATCATGCTGAATGTAATAGCCGGGTCGATTTCCAAAACCGCGTTTCCCTTAAGCGGATCCATGTTGATTACCGCAAGGGTTGTCGGCGTCGGAATCGAACGGATAAATTCCTCGTAAGTCAACTGGTCTACAGTGGCTACGTGAACGTGAACCAAAGAGCGCAGCTGGGCCGAAAGCGAGGTTGTAGTAAGACGGGCAAAAGTTTCGTGCATGATCTGCACGGTGCGGATCTGTTCTTTTGAGAATTTGTCAGGACGCTTAAAGTCGTAAATCTTGATTTTACGAGTGTCGGAAACCGCCTTATAATCGTCGGATTCGGACTGGCCCGTATTAATCGCGTTGAGTAACTGGTCAATTTCGTCTTGCGAAAGAACGTCTACCATCTAAAATGCCCGCCTCTTTTTTACTGCGCAACGACGTTCAACTTGTCAAAGGACACGGCCTTGATTTTTCCTCTGTTCAAAATCGTGTCGTTTATTTCGTTGCGTATTTCAATTTTAATATTGCCTTCGTTTCGCGGAGTCAACTCCTCTGCAGTCTTTGCCGCAAAGTAATTGCGCAAAAAATCGCGGATCGGAATTCTCTGGGCGGTGATTTCGGTTGAAGTAACCTTGTCCTCCTTTTTGTAGCCCAAGAAAATGTTCACGACAACGCTCGCGGGAGTCGGATCGCTGGTGCGAGTCTGGATTTCGTTAAGCGAAGTGTACCATTCCAACTCTTCGGCAATTTCCTTGTAGTCTTCGCTTACGGGAATCGCGGCCTGGGCCGGCTTGTTGCTTCCCATGATGTTCATAGTAATGATTACTACCGTAACTATAAGGATAATCGCTCCCAAAGCGAGCGCAATGTATTTCAATAAAGTCGGAAGCAAGCCTCCAATTCCGCCTTTTTTGGCTGGGGCCGCCGCGGCGCCTTCTTCGTCGCCAAGGTCATCGTTTACACTGTCTTCGTCAGCCATTTTTTACCTCCGTTATAATCTAGCATTAAAAATGCCCTTCGTCTAGAATTACTATGTCGACGCGACGGTTGTAGGCCATCGCCTCTTCCGTGTCGCCTTCAAATTTAGGCCTTGTGTCCGCGTACCCCGCCACGGAAAACTGCCGCTCCGGAGCGCCAAAATCCGCAAGGTAATGCAAGACGTTCATCGCGCGCGCGGCCGAAAGTTCCCAATTGCTTATAAACTCTGAAGTTTCAGAGTCCACGGGCGTTTTATCGGTATGGCCTTCTATCCTAAATCTTCGGTTTTTTTCCAATAAATCTTTATCACTAAAAAATTCGCTAAGGCGCAAAAGCGTGTCGCGCGTGTCTTCAATGTCCAAGTCCGCGCTGCCCTTTCTAAAGAACGCGTCGGCGGCCAGCGTTATGATCAAGCCGCGCTCGTCGCTGGTAATCGTAATTCGATTGCTCTTTACGTCCGGAGCGAAAAGCGACACGGCCTTTTTCTTGGCCATGCCAAGAGAGCGGCCTTTTTCGACCGAAGGAAGGGCGCTGATAGTGTTTCCCAAATCGGCAAGACGGCCGGCGCTAAGCGACATGCCGCCCGAAGTGCTTTCAGTTTGGTTCATCTGAAGGCTTTCTGTAATCGTCGCCAACTGAGTCACGTCAATTTCCGAAGGGTTGTACAACATTACGAAGAAGCAAAGCATCAACGTAATCATGTCGCCATACGTTCCCTGCCAGGCTGTTGACGGTTTTTCAGGCTCTTTCTTCTTACCCATTTACTAATCCTTCAAGACTTCCGAAGCTACGGCCTTTCTTGTGACCGGATCAAGGTAAGTCAAAAGTTTTTGCGCGATTACGCGGGAGTTTTCGCCGGCCTGGATGGCCAAAACGCCTTCTATTACCATTTCCTTTACGCGCATTTCCATAGAGTTTTGGCCGATAAGGTTTTGTCCAAACGGAGTCAAAAGCCAGTTGGCCATCATTGAACCGTACAAAGTAGTGATCAAGGCTACGGCCATGTTAGGACCGAGCGAGCTCTTGTCTTCCAAGTTGTTCAACATACCAATCAAACCAAGTACGGTACCCATCATTCCGAAGCCAGGGGCAAAGCCGGCCCACTGGTTTACGCAGTTTACCCATTCCATGTGGCGGGCTTCGGTCTGGTTCATTTCGTTTTCCATGATTTTGCGAACGACCGCTCCGTCAGTGCCGTCGATTACCAAGCGCAAGCCGCTTTTCAGGAAGGGGTCCTCCAAATCCTCAAGGCCGTCTTCCAAAATCAAAAGGCCTTCGCGGCGCGCTTTGTCCGAAAGGTTTACGATGTTTTGAACAAGAGATTTTTCGCCAAAGTCGGGAATCTTAAAGGCTTTTCCCATAACCTTAAAAAGGCCGATCGCTTTGTTCAAAGGCGAAAGGATGAACAAGGCCGCGTAAGAACCGCCTACAGTCATGAACACAGACGGAATGTCGATGATTCCGCCAAGCGTACCGCCTGAAGTCAATACTGACATTACAATACAAGCCGCGCCGCCCGCAATTCCGATTATTGTTGCTATATCCATTTTATACCTCTTGGGTGTTTATACCGATTCTTTTTCGATAATCAACAATTTTATTTATAATGTCTTCCGGGGAATTCTTTACGATAACTTTTTTTCCGGAGAGCATCGTTATAGTCAAGTCGGGAAGGCTTTCCATCGACTCAATCATATGCGGATTTAAAAAATACTTTGATCCGTTGAGACGCTCAACTTCTATCATATCTAAATTATTTCCCCACTAATAAAGATATGGAAGCGTAGGCAAGAAACTTGCCTGGCAATAAATTTTGCCTATGCTACTATTCTTTATAGTACCACACCTTGCTAAAAAATGCAAGTTTATTCTTATAAATTTTCGGATTTTTTTTATTGAATATTAGAATAAAAATAAGCTATAATGGCGGCGTATGGAAAAAGCAAAAATATTGATAATCGAAGACGTTCCCGAGATGGCGGACCTAATCGCCCTTTACGTCCAAAACGCGGGCATGGAGCCGCTCGTCTACCCTTCCGCGGAAGAAGCGACTTTGGCTTTGCGCGGCCGGGCGCCGTCGGCCCTTTTGCTTGACCTTAACTTGCCGGGAATGAGCGGCATGGACTTTCTTAAAAAATTCCGCGCGGAATACAAGGACTCAATTCCAATAATCATAGTAAGCGCCCGAAACACTGACGAAGACATAATCGCCGCCTTGGACTTGGGAGCCGACGAATTTGTCACAAAACCCTTTAGCCCGCGAGTCCTGATAGCCCGCCTGCAGGCAAACCTTAGGCGCCTTACAAAGACCGAGGCCGCGGCGGAGGAATCCATACAGTTTGGCGAATACACAATTCTGGAAAATTCCTGCGTATTAAAGCGCGGAGTGGCAAAAGTCCGCCTAAGCGCCCGAGAATTTGACGTTTTGGACTTTTTGGTCCACCATCAGGACGAAAATCTGTCTCCGGACAAGATTTTTAACGCTGTTTGGAAGGTTCCCTTTGGAGACGTGACGGCGGTGGCCGTTTACATCCAGCGCCTTAGAAAAAAAATCGAGCGCGACCCGCAAAATCCAGAGTACATAAAGACAATTTTTAGATACGGCTACCGCTTTGAGGATCCGTACAAAAAGCAAAACGAACAAATCGCCCAATAGCAAATGAAGATTCGAAGCCATTTTATCCTTATTCTTGTTGTATTGACGGCCGTTCCCATTTTGTTCTTGTCCGGTTTTTACGTTTACCTTTACGCGACGGCGCCGGAACGCTTTTTGTTCGACAATTTGGCAAAAATGAAGTCCTTTGACGTAAAGTCCTTGACAAAAAAAGACCGCGCCGCCATCACCAAATACTTGCGCGAACGTTCCCCAAACCTTGAGGAGGCCTTCTTTTTTTCAGACGGCATCGTAATCCACTCCACAATTCCTTCGATTCCGGACAAGGGAAGAATCGACGCGGAGCGCCTTTCCGCCCGCATTTTTGAAAGAGCGGAAGATTATTATTACCAAATAAGCTCGATTCCAATCGAAAGCTACGCAAGCCAATTGATCCACTTGGTCCGATACCCAAAAGGCGTCGCCCAAACAGGATCGTTAAAGAACGGAACGCTCCCACGCCCCCGCGATTTCATTGTGTTTTTTGCCATAGTATTCGAGGCCTTTTTTGTCGCGCTGTCCTTGATCATGTTCAAGAAAATCGAAAAGTCCTTGAACTTGGTAGAAAAGGAAGCCCGCAAGCTAAAGGACGGAGACGTGGAGCGGCCGATACAAATTCCGATGGACCAAGGCTATTCCAACGAAATCACAAACCTCTTAATAACCATGGAAGAGTTCCGCAAAGTGTTTAAGGAAAGAAAGAGCTTGCAAGACCGTTTTGTAATGGGCATCAGCCACGACCTAAAAACCCCGCTGGCGGTAATCAAGGGCTACACGGAAGGCATAGTCGACGGAATTTTCAAAGACGAGCAAAAGAAAAACGACTCTTTGCAAATTATCCTGCAAAAAAGCGAACAGCTGGAAAAAATGGTCGACAACATGGTCAACTTTATAAGGATGAATGAAACTGACTGGACCAAAAACTTTGTCGAGCGCGACTTGGGAAAATACATCGAAGACATTGAAAAATACGCCTTGACCACGGGCGAAATCTTCAACAGAAGCGTCGTCGCAACCACAAACATTCCCGAAGGAATAAAAGTCAAAATGGACGAAACGCTTGTGTCCAGAGCGCTGGAAAACATTTTTTCAAACGCGATCCGCTACACCGAACCCACCGCCGAAATCAGGGTCGACGCCGAGCTCCATCCCGGCCGAGCCAAAATCATGATTTCAGACAAGGGAATCGGAATGACGCCGGAAGAAACCGAACGAGTCTTTGAGCTTTTTTACAGAGGAACGAATTCCCGCCGCGAGCAAGGCCAAGGGATCGGCTTGTCGGTAGTTCGTACTGTAATGGAAATCCACAATTGGAAAATCGACGTAAAAAGCGAAAAAGGAAAAGGAAGCTGCTTTACGATTACGATTCCGCTTACTTCTTAGTCCAGGCGACGTCAACGCTTGCGGGCTC
>Ga0256407_10005347_pt1 | contig 20682 bp, 16 predicted proteins | sample RumenRJG_04DNA_FD_193489 | JGI IMG/M metagenome (GOLD analysis project Ga0256407, IMG submission 193489) | Bovine rumen microbial communities from Lethbridge, Alberta, Canada - RJG_04 | ecosystem: Host-associated > Mammals > Digestive system > Stomach > Rumen | place: Canada: Alberta... | reverse complement strand
TTGCTGTTTTCAATAAAATTGTGTACCTTTGCATCCGCTTAACAATAGTATAGGGGCATAGCCCAGTTGGTTTAGAGCGCTGCAGTCACATTGCAGAGGTCCCCGGTTCGAGCCCGGGTGTCCCTACCAAAAGAGAACTCCCAGTACGTCGTGACGTACTGGGAGTTCGTTCGTTACGGAACAAGAGTCCGCTAGTGACGTACCAAACAAGTGAAAGAATCCCCGCCAGAGGTTCTGACGGGGATTAATGATGTTGAATCTAAAGATCTTAGTTGAACAGATAACGGATCGTGAACTGGATGCGGTAGGTCGAAGCCAAATTCTCATAGTTCTGAGAAGTATAGAGGTGACGAGCACCATTCACGAGATTATACTGGTACTTATTTGTCTTTGTGTCATACGACAACAGGTCATTACCAGTTATCTGCTTATACAACCCCCAGTCCTTGCAGAGGAAGTTGAGCAAATTCTCAATATCCAAGCCGAGCTGTAGAGTGTGCTTAGTCTTACCCCAGTTCAAACTCATACTGCGCAGATACTTAAAGTCCAACTGATGGTGCCAAGGCATCTTTGCTCCACCGCGCTCTGCATACTGACCAGTACGGTTCTTCAGGTAGTCATCTTGCTGGATGAAAGCCCAGAAATCGTCACGCTGCATATCAGCGGTATAGACTTCTCCGTTGACCTTACCCTCCGCAAAGTCCCAGTTGTTGAGCTCCTGACGAGAAGCAGGCACATAAATCAAGTTTCCAGGACCATTAGAATCGCCTGTAACATTCTTAGTAAAGATATAAGAATAGCGGCTATAAGAATAATTGCCCAGATAAGCATACTGATAAGCATCATACAAGAGGCTGAATGTATTGGTTACGTTCTTACTTTCCTTCAGCTTATAGGAAGCAGAAAAGAGGAAACGGTTTGGAGCCACGTACGTAGCATAACCTGTCTCGTTGTCGTTAACAGCATTAACAGAGTTACGGTAGTTATTGTAAGCAGAAGATACCTGATCACCAATACCCTCAGTATAAGACTTAGCCGTCTGCAGTGTATAAGATGCATTCAGGTCAAGACCGAAGTCAAACGCCTTGTGGAGCTGGAAGCTCAAAGAAGCGTAATGGGCCTTGGTACCCGCATTCTCCAATATATATACGGATGGATCATAGATAGAAGCCCATTTGCCTGCATATTCTGGATAATCTTTCTGCTTGACATAAGTACTCGTCTTCTGACGCACATCACCATGACCAAGGTCAATAGTACCATCTGAGTGCAGATTAGCATTTGATACAACAACAGGATTCAAGTCCCAGTTATAGATACCCTCGACAGTGAAGTCGATATCACCAGGCAACTTGGCGTCAAATGCCAAAGAAGCCTTCCAGGTCTTCGGCATACGAAGATCATCAGAAAGGATCGTCGGACCTGTCGGTATCATAACTTCACCTGTGGCACCAATACTGTTCAGCATCTCTTTCTGATTCATAGTAAAGGGGACATTTGTACCTTGTTTGAAATAAGATGTCTGTCCTACGCCAGAGTTTCCAACAGCAGATACAAGCCATACAAACGGCATACGACCTACGAAGAGACCTGTACCACCACGGAGGATGTACTTACGCGAACCATTGATATCCCAATTGAAACCGATACGCGGAGAGAAGCTGAGACTTGCGCCGGGCACATTATCAGTACGGAAATGACGACCACCAAAATCAAGGCTATTAAATTTCTCATTATAATTATTAGCCAACGAAGGATATGAAGGCAACTCAAAGCGGAAGCCTACAGACATACGGAAACGCTCACTCCAGCTGATGTTATCCTGAACATAGAATGACCACTGGTTGGTCTTCATCTCAGAGGTAAACATATTGAAATTAGGATTATTACCCGCTGTTATAGCAAACGTACGAGGAGCACGTCCAAATACAGTTGCCCAGTCACCTGCAGCAACCTCCTCTGGTGTTGCCTCATAGGTATAATAACCAGCAGCAGCCTGTGCATAACCATTAGCTGCATAGTTGTGCTCATACTGGATACCACCAAAGAGGTTGTGCTTACCAAGTGTTACATTCACCTCATCTGTAATGACAGTAGTCTTAGTCTGTGACAGGTTACCATAGGTAAAGATATCACCTGTACAAGCCCATGTTGGGAAATGATTCTGGCCATCATTCATTAAGATCTCCACAATGGGAGCAGCGTCGTTGTACTCAGTAGAACGGGGCTGATCCTGGAATGAATAAGTAGCACGCAAGGTATTATTAACCTTACCAAACCTAGAGTTCAATTCACCTGCAATAGATGTAAACTTGTACTCTGCATAGTAACGGCTTGAGAGTGAACTCATACCATAGTTGGAATTTATTCCGTATGTATTCTGAGACCCCCCATAAATTGCATTTGCTTTACTATCACCTACAGTACGTGAAGCAGAAGCTGCACTTGAACTCTTACGGTTAGACTTGGTGAATCGTACATTAAACTTATGATTATCATTGATGTTCCAGTCAACACGAGCCAGGATACGGAAAGCAGGGGTCTTCACATTATAGCCCTGCCAGGGGCCTGTGGTCAAACCATAGGAATTTTGCAAATAAGTTGACAATGACTCCAGTTCTTCAAGCTGAGGACGACGTTTCGTATTTGTATAGGGAACAGAACCGTCACCAGCACGAGCAACGGGACCAGCAGTCAAGTTATCCTCAACTTCACCATTCACGAAGAAGAACAGCTTATCCTTGATGATTGGACCACCAAATGTCAAACCATAAGTATCGTTATGACCATCGTCAACTTCAAATGCAGTATTGGCTACACGGCTACCTTTCAGAGAAGTACTTGTAATATAGGTATAGAGGCTACCCTTGAACTCGTTAGTACCACTCTTGGTAACAGCGTTGATACCACCACCGGTAAATCCGCTCTGACGAACGTCATACGGCGTGATTGAAATGGTCATCTGATCCAAAGCGTCGAGTGAGATAGGGGTACCGCCACCAGGCAGCGGACTTGAGCCAAGACCGAAGGCATTGTTGAAAGCGGCACCATCGACCGTGATACTTGACTGGCGATAGTTACCACCACCGATAGCCATACCACTGGCAGAGCTACTCTGCGGTGTCAACTTCATGATATCAGTCATGCTACGACCTACAGTAGGTACAGCTGCCATTTGCTCACCATTCACGTTGGTCACTGCACCAGAACGGTCTGAACGCATCGTGTTACGAGCAGATGCAACGATTTCAACCTCCTGAAGCATCTCACTGCCTTCTGTAAGAACTACATCAACTACAGTGTTCTGACCCAGAGACAGTTGGATACCAGTGAACTTCTTCGTCTGATAGCCAATGTAAGAAACCTCGACCTCATAAGGGCCACCGGAACGCATACCAGTAATGGTGTAGCGTCCATTCATGTTGGTTACTGCACGATAGACAGATCCTGACGGAACATGCTTGGCAGAAACTGTGGCACCGATAACCTCCTCATTATTAGCGGTTACGATACCATTGATGCCAGATGTCGTCACCTGTGCTACAACTGTTAACGAAAGCGTCAGCAGCGTAACAACCAGCATAAACAATCTTTTCTGCATAAAATTTGTAATGTTTTAATTAAAAAATAGAACGGTCAATGACCGAAAAGTTTGAAATTTCGGTGCAAAATTAATTAAAAAAATCGATATAAGTGTTTAATTTTCGTTATTTTTTCATTTAATACGTGTTTTTTTGCTCAGCTTCTCAAGCAGAGGCATAGGATTGACTGGTTTTCCATTCTTTCTGACCTCAAAATGAAGATGTTCGGTGGTGGCTCGTCCTGTCCGCCCTGTCAAGGCAATCTTCTGTCCAGACTTCACTTTCTCCCCCTCTTTCACATAGTTTTTCGAGTTGTGAGCATAAAGTGTCTCCGTACCGTTTGCATGCTTGATAATGATACACTTACCGTAACCTGAGTAGTTTTTAGACATCGTGACCACACCGTCGCCTACCGCATAGATAGGATCATTAGCCTTCGTCTTCAGATCCACACCCGTATGGCGATGGGATCCACGATTATTTTTATAAGGACTGATAACCTTGGCACCAGGCAAGGGATAACACCCATCCCGGGAACCGGTTACAACACCTTTAGTGTGGCTGCAGGATGCCAATACACACAGCAACAGCAACTGGATTAACAAACGGAATAGTTTCATATCACTCTCAAGCTTTGGATTCACGGATTATGATAGCTGTCAGGATACGACCAGACTCGATGCCCAGGCGCCGGGCAGAGAAATAGTCGTCACAACGGTCGTAGGTGCAAATTCCAGAAACCTCGATATTTTCAGGTTTCAGTCCCACGCCCTCGAGCTGCAGACGACAACATTGCCATAGGTCGATATGCCACTTCTCATAGCGACGGGCTATCTGCTCCATCGGGTAGCCAGCGGCGGCGAACTGGTCATAGACCTCATCACCCACCTCGAAGTTCTCCAAAGAGATGCCTGGGCCGATGACAGCTTTTAGCAATTCAGGACGAGAATGATAGGCACGTTGCATGGAGTTAACAGCCACACCAGCGATGTTGGCCACCGTTCCGCGCCAACCACTGTGCACCACACTGGCAGCACGATGCTCGGGATCGTAGATGATAATGGGAATGCAATCAGCAGTAGAGACGCCAATACAGACACCGGGAATATTCGTCATCAGAGCATCGATACCCTCCAATACCTGACGGCGCACTTCCTCAGAGAGTCGGAAGAAAGTACGGCCAATCTGGGCGATACCCGTCGTATGTACCTGATGAGGCATCACTAGACGGTCGGTTTTGATCCTCAGCAACTGGCACAGAGCCTTGCGATTGGCGGTGATAGCCTCTGGGGTATCGCCGCAATAGAGATTCACGTTGAATTCGCCATGGGTGCCTTCACTATAGCCGCCATGACGGGTAGAACTGAAGGCAGTGATACCTTCGGCGATGTCGTAGTAAGTAAGCTCGGGTTTAAGACTCTTCGCTCTCATACTCAAAATCGTCTAGATCCTCCACATCATCCAGATCGTCTAGTTCCACATACTCGATGTCTTCGTCCTCGCCCTCATCAGCCAGTTCCTGAGCAAAGCGGGTCATATCCTTATCACGGTGAACAAGCGTATCTTCCGCTGTAATCGTCGCCAGTTTATTACTTTCAGCATTGAGCTCACCCCAAAGCACATCTTTCAACTCCTCAAGACCATAGCCTGTCACAGCAGAGATGAACACCACGGGCAGATCGTCGGGCAAGGTCTCGCGGAGCATCTCCACCAGCTCTTCGTCCAACAGGTCACACTTCGTCACTGCCAACACACGATGTTTATCGAGCAATTCCGGATTAAACTGTGCCAACTCATTCAGCAGGATCTCGTACTCCCGCTTGATATCATCCGTATCTCCCGGCACCATGAAGAGCAGCAACGAGTTACGTTCAATATGTCGGAGGAATCGGAGACCGAGGCCCTTGCCCTCTGACGCCCCCTCGATAATACCGGGGATGTCGGCCATCACAAACGACTTATTGTCGCGATAGCCCACAATACCCAGAGAAGGCTCCATCGTGGTAAAGGGATAGTTGGCGATTTTCGGACGGGCATTGGAGAGCGACGACACCAACGTGGACTTGCCCGCATTGGGGAAGCCTACCAGACCAACATCCGCCAAGAGTTTCAACTCGAGGATGATTGTCATCTCCTGCATCGGTTCACCTGGCTGTGCATAGCGTGGTGCCTGATTGGTGGCCGTACGGAACTGGAAATTACCAAGTCCTCCTCTTCCACCCTTGAGCAGCATCACTTCCTGTCCGTCGTAGGTGACATCGCACACATATTTACCTGTCTCGGCATTATAGACTACCGTGCCACAAGGAACGTCGATATAGACATCTTTTCCATCAGTGCCATGACACTTATCCTTGCCACCATTACCACCATGCTCTGCAAAGATATGCCGCTCATATTTCAAGTGCAGGAGGGTCCAGTAGTTGTGATTGCCGCGCAGGATGATGCTGCCACCCTTACCGCCATCACCGCCATCAGGACCTCCGTTGGGATTATACTTCACATGGCGCAGGTGCATGGAGCCTTTGCCGCCCTTACCGGAGCGGCAATAGATCTTCACGTAATCTACAAAGTTCGATTCCATCTTTCTGGTTTACTAGAATCTCCAGATTATCTAGATTTTATCAACTACTGCACAAATATCTGCAAAGATACGGTCCAGCTCACCTGAGCCGTTGATATGGTAGTGCAAACCTTCCTGTTTATACCACTCAATGAGTGGCTGAGTCTGACTGTGATAAACGACAAGGCGCTTCTTGATCGTCTCCTCGTTATCATCGGCACGGCCACTCTGCTGACCACGGAGAAGCAGACGCTTCATCAGCTCATCCTCTGGCACATCAAGCTCAATCATCGCAGCCACCTTATCACCACGCTCATCAAGCATCTTCTTCAGGGCCTCTGCCTGTGGGATCGTACGGGGGAATCCATCGAAGATCACACCCTTGTGATCACCAAAGGAATCATATACACCAGCCAGGATGCTGACCATCAACTCATCGGGAATCAGTTGACCATTGTCTATATAACCTGCTGCGGTCTTACCTAATTCTGTACCCTTCGCAATCTCATTACGAAGCACGTCGCCTGTAGAGATATGGTTTAAACCATACTTTTCAATCAGCTTGTCGCTCTGCGTGCCCTTACCAGAACCAGGAGCACCGAAAATCACAATATTCTTCATAATCCTGAATGTTTTGGATGTTGGTTTATATAAAGTTTATTCTACTATCGTATAAATTTCCCTCAGCTCTCGTCCCAGATGATCATAATCCAAACCATAACCAATGATAAAGTCATCTGGAATACGGAAGGCGACATAATCGATATCAAGGTCTTCTTTCAGCTTGTCGGGTTTCAAGAAAAGCGTGCAGATGTGTACGGAAGCGGGATTACGCGTGCCTAATGACTCGATCATACGCTTCATCGTCAGGCCACTCTCCACGATATCCTCCACAATAATAACTGTACGTCCAGACAGATCCTCGTTAATACCCAGCACTTCATTAATCTTGCCTGTCGAGGTGGTACCCTGATAGGAGGCCAACTTCACAAAGGAAATCTCACTTGGGATTGTCAGCTCACGCATCAGATCGGCTGCAAAGATAAACGCTCCATTAAGCACACCCAAGAACAAAGGCACCTTACCCTCCATATCCTTGCTGATCTGCTGTGCAAGAGCTTTCACGCGCTCCTTAATCTCGGCCTCAGTTATCGACGTTTTGAATGTCTTATCCTTAATTTTAATGATACCCATACGCTGAAAAGATTAAAAATTTCTGCAAAATTACAAAAAATCTGCCAAACTCTGCTATTCGTTAGCATATTTTTCGTATTTTTGCACCTATGAAGATATTTACGAGTGCTCAGATACATGAGCTAGACAAATATACCATCGAGCATGAACCCATTAAATCTATCGATTTGATGGAGAGAGCAGCTAAGGCTCTCACCCAAGCAATCACAGATCAATGGAACAGCTCTACGCCTGTCATCGTCTTTGCCGGTCCTGGTAATAACGGTGGTGACGCACTGGCTGTTGCCAGAATGCTCATCGACAGGAACTATGACGTGACTGCCTACCTTTTCAACATATCCGGTCATCTCTCAGAAGATTGTGCCATCAACAAGAAGCGCCTGGTGGAGAAACGGGCGAAGGCATTGATTGAAGTTATTCAGGAATTTGAGCCACCTGTTCTAAATGAAAACATGTTGGTTGTGGACGGCCTTTTCGGATCAGGTTTGAACAAGCCGTTGGCTGGTGGTTTTGCATCGCTGGTGAAATACATCAATACCAACCCCGCAAAAATTGTCAGTATCGATTTGCCCTCTGGTCTGATGACGGAAGACAACTCTTCCAACGTACGGGCCAACATCATCAAGGCAGACCTGACGTTGACATTACAACAGAAGAAATTATCTTTCTTCTTCCCGGAAAACCAGGTTTTCATCGGGAAGCTGAAGGTGCTTGATATCCGTCTGAGTCAGGAAGGTACAGAGAAGATTGAAGCAGACTACACGCTGTTAGAAGAAAATGATATCCGTCAACGTCTCTTAGCGCGTGACCCCTTTACCCATAAGGGCAAGATGGGCAATGCATTGATCATTGCCGGTAGCTACGGCATGGGCGGTGCTGCCGTGCTCGCCACGAAGGCATGCCTGCGTGCAGGTGCCGGGAAAGTGACGGCCCACACCCCAAAATGCAACTACCTCACCATGCAGATCAGCGTCCCAGAGGCGGTGATCCAGTTCGACCGTGAGGAGACGACCTTCTCTGAGGCCGTTGATACTGAGGACTTCAATGCCGTTGGTATCGGACCTGGATTAGGTACGAGTGAGCAGACTGCTATTGCTATTATTGCCCAGTTGCGCCGAACACAGTGTCCGTTGGTAGCCGATGCTGATGCTATCAACATTCTGGCTAACCATAGGGCTTGGTTGCAGCAGTTGCCGAAGGGTATTATCATGACCCCCCACCCCAAGGAGTTCGACAGACTGGAGGTACATTGCACCGACAGCTATGAGCGGTTGTCAAAGGCTCGTGAGATGGCTAAACGCCTGCAAGCCTACATCATATTGAAGGGGCACTACACAACCCTCTGCCTGCCAGATGGACATGTCATCATCAACAGCACCGGTAATGCCGGCATGGCGACCGCTGGCAGTGGCGATGTACTCACAGGTATCATCACAGGTCTGTTGGCACGTGGCTATAAGAAAGAAGATGCCTGTATCGTGGGAATGTATCTGCACGGACTGGCTGGCGACATTGCTGCCCGTGAACTGGGTGAAGAGAGCGTCATCGCCGATGACATCATCCAATATCTTCCATACGCATTTAAGCGGCTGAATGAATAAACATATGAGACGACTACTTCTTGGTTTTGCTTTCATCATTTGTCATTTATCTGCGGTACTGGCACAGACAGCTACCAGCACTTATCTGCCAGGTGTCACCCCTGAAGGCGCCATCTATCTCCTGCCAAAGACTGGTATCAAGGTTTCCGTTCTGGTAGAGAAGACGACCTATACCCCTGGTGAACTCTGCAAATATGCAGAGCGTTACCTGCGTATCAAGGATGTCTCCCCCACTCCACATGTCAGCTACCGCATCACCGATATCCGTCAGGAAGCCTTTGCTGTGGCTGACACCTCCAAGCACTATGCCATCGAGTTTAATGCCAAGACAGCAGCCACCAATGTCCGTCTCTCCGACGATGGCATCCTGCTGGCCATCAATACAGAACCTAACAAGTGGCCTGCGACAAAGCCCTTCGTTTCAGCACCCCACCCTGCCAGTGTCAATCCCCGCCAGTATATGAACGAGGAAACGTTGGCAGCAGGCAGTACAGCCAAGATGGCGGAACTGATTGCCCAGGACATCTACGAGATCCGTGAGAGCCGTAACCTGTTGGTACGCGGTCAGGCAGACAACATGCCCAAGGATGGTGAGCAGCTGCGGTTGATGCTCAATCAGCTCGACAAACAGGACCAGGCCATGACAAGCCTCTTCGTAGGCACCACTGTAAAAGACACGACCGAGCATACCATCACCATTATTCCAGACAAGGCTTCTGACAGACAAGTACTCTTCCGTTTCTCTCAGAAATTGGGATTGTTAGATCAGGATGATCTCGCGGGCGTACCTTATTATTATATAATAGAAGACTTGAAGACTGTACCACCCGCAGAAGTCATTGATCCGAAGAAGCAGAAGAAACAGGTTCAGGGCATCTATGTGAACGTACCAGGCAAACTTCGTTCCACCATCAGTGAAGCACAAGGCATCGTGAACTCAGCCGAGTTCCCTGCAGGCCAGTTTGGAAACGTGGAACTTCTCAGTGGTGTTCTCTTCAACAAGCGCTATACCACTCGTCTGTGGCTCAATCCCCTCTCTGGTGCTGTCGAGAAGATCGATGTCGATCAAATCAAATAAGCTTCAAGATACCATCCACCTCATGCTCCACAAAGGGTCCAGCTTTACACTCCATCATAACAGCTGGTTCAAGGCACTCCAAACCATGCCAGACGTTCTTGGGGATATCCACACCATATTGTCCGCTTTCATGACTCAGGATGTAGGACTCCACCACCTCACCATTGTCGTTGTATGTTGACACCTTGACCTTTCCTCTGAGGATGATAAAGGTCTCGCCCTTGTCGGGATGGTGATGCACGGGGATCTGAGTGCCAGGCTCAAGTGCATTGAGCAGGCGATGGCATTTTTCATCGAGACTTTGATGGAAATTATAATTCATCCGCAGTCTTGGCGACTTCTTGGCTTCTTCTGCCAGGTCGTTTATCAGAGATTCATCAATTAACTTCATATCTGTATGGTATGTTTAAGAAACTGATTCGATACGGAGTTTCAACAGTCCGGCGGGTACCCGTACCTCTACCGTATCGCCCGCTTTTTTATTAAGCAGGGCCTGAGCTATCGGCGACTTAATGGAGATCTTACCTTCGCGCAGGTTTGCCTCGTGCGGACTGGCGATGGTGTAGGTCATGCGACTGTTGTTGGCGAGATTCGTCATCTCCACCTTACTGAGAAGCTGCACGCAGCCAGATGCCTGGCGTGCCGACGTGTCGATCACACGGGCATTCTCCAGCACACGCTGCTTGAATCGGATACGCCCCAACAAACGCCCCTGCTCACGCTTGGCGGCATGGTATTCGAAGTTTTCACTCAAATCACCCTGTGCACGTGCCTCAGCAATAGCATCTCTCACCTGAGGCAGTTCAACTTGTTCCATGTGTCGGAGTTCTTCCACGAGCTTGTCGTAGCCCTCCTGTGACATATATTCGTAACCCATTTCTCTGACTGATATTAGTTTATGGTGCAAAAATACGCAAAAAATTGCAGAAAGTTTGCAAATCTTCCAAAAACTTCCTACCTTTGCCCCAAATTAACAATGAAACTCGAGGATTATTTACAACAACATGCTGAAGAAACGCCTGATCGCATCGCTGTCATTTGCGGCGAAGAGACGATCAGTTATGCCACGTTGCACCAACGGGTGAAGGCTCGTGCTGCAACGATACCTCAAGGTGAGGTTATCGTCTTCCGCGGTTCTCAGACCATAGATTTCCTCGTCACCTACTTCGCCATCCACCTGGCAGGATCGGTGGCAGCGCCTTTGGAGCGCGACACGCCCGAACCCCTATTTCAGGAGATCTCAGCCAGTCTGGTGGGCAGCACATTACCCGCTGACAGTGCCGACATCCTCTACACCACAGGTACCACGGGGCGTTCCAAGGGCGTCATCATCAGCCATCGCACCATCATCGCGGATGCTGAGAATCTGATTGCAGGTCAGGGATTCAGTCGCGACCTGCTGTTTATCATCAACGGCCCACTCAACCACATCGGCTCACTGTCGAAGATTTTCCCCGTGGTGCTCCTCGGAGCCACACTCTACATCCTCGACGGGATGCGCGACCTGAATGCTTTCTTCCAAGCCCTCGACTATCCCGCACCAAAGATCGCCACCTTCTTCGTACCAGCTACGATCCGAATGCTCCTGCAGTTCGGAGCTGAGCGCCTGGCACATTACGCCGATAAGATTGACTTCATCGAATCGGGAGCAGCCCCGTTGGCACATTCCGATATGCTGCGCCTCTGCGAACTGCTGCCCCATACACGTCTCTACAACACCTACGCTTCTACAGAAACAGGTATTATCGCCACCTATAACTTTAACGACGGACGCTGTCTGCAAGGCTGTCTGGGGCGCCCTATGCCTCATTCGCGCATCGTGATCACTAATGACGGATTGATCTCCTGTCAGGGCGACACGCTGATGACAGGTTATGTAAACGATCCTGAGCTCACCGCCACCATCCTGCGCGACAACACCATCTTCACTTCCGATATCGGTCATATCGATGAGGAAGGCATGCTGCGCCTCGAAGGTCGTCAGGGCGATGTCATCAATGTGGGCGGTTATAAGGTTGCACCCACAGAAGTCGAGGATGCAGCCCTCTCACTACCTGAGGTCAAGGACTGCATCTGTATCGCCGTCTCCCATCCCGTCATGGGTCAGGCGCTGAAGCTGTTGGTGGTCTTGGCAGAGGGTCATCCCCTCAACAAACGTCAGATCGCCCTCGCCCTCAAAGACCGCCTGGAGACCTACAAGGTGCCCTTGCTCTACGAACAGGTCGAGAAGATCCAACGCACCTACAACGGCAAAATCGATCGGAAGTTTTATTTTTTCATGAAGGAGAGCTGACTGGCTTGTTCGTAGGTGAACTGAGCCATCTCTTCCGTCTGCGGTGATGCACCGTAGAGGGCCTTGTACATCCGATAGAGAGAACGGATGCCATCCGTCTTCACCGCATGCACAATACAAAGATTCAAAACTCCTACATTCTCCGACAGGATGTCGAGGTCGGTGAGGGCTATCTGTGAAAGTGCCATCTGATAGGCATCGTCGCTGTTGCTGGCAATGAAGCGGTCTATGTCCCCCAACGTGCTGAAGCCGAACTTCTCGAACACACGGATAAAGGGCTGCAACGAGGTCGGATAGATCTCAGCCTGGTTAACAGCGGCAATACGTTTGTTCAGGCGATCGAAGGGATGCAGGTTCAGGTAGTTACGGAATGACTCACTATCAAGCTCTACATCGTCGAGTTTACCAGACTCCACGAGTGACTTCACACGGCGGCGATAATCAGTCAGAGTGGCGCGCAGACGACTGAACTCGTCGTCGATGAGCTCAAGCGTTCCTGCCAGACGACTGAACTGACGGACGCATTCACGCGGAATCTTCACATCACCCTTATAGCCAGTATCATGCTCGATGGTTGACCATACATGTTGCAGGGCTGTACGCATCTGCAACTCAAAGCGGATGGTGTTCAACTCAGGCATGCTGGGATCATCCGCCACACTCTTAGGCAGGCGGCAGATATAATGGAGCGAGTTGTAGCCGAAACTGTCGAGCTCATGCTGCTTACGCTTATCCACCGACTCCTTCCAATCGACGTCGAGGACGCGCTTGGCAATAGCCGCCACCTTATCCACATCGTCGGTATAGAAAGTGATGATACGGATACCCACGAGGTCAGTCAGACTGCTGATGTCAGTATACTTGTAGCCTTTGCGCTCAAGCTTACCCACCAGTGAGGCTTCCTTTTTCACACGATGCTCAATGGCATTGACGTAGATGCCCTGCTCCTGCAGGACACGACTAAGATGCTGATAGACCAACTCGTCCAATCTCTGGAGAACGGGGAGTTGGTCGCGGAATTGCTGGAGAATCATCTCTCCATGAGGATCTAAATGATAGTTCATTTCTTAGGTGTTGTACAAATGTTGACAAGATAGACGATACTCATGTAAGGAATGCCTGTGTTGGTCTCAAGACCAATCTCACAGGTACGACTATTGGAGTAGCCTACCTCTATTTTATTTTTCTCTATCTGCGGACGGAGTTTGCGCAAGGCGTAGCGATTCATCTCCGGGAAGGTGAAACCACGATCACCAGCAAAGCCGCAGCAGCCCACGCCCTCCGGCAAATAGACATTGTTTGAACAAAGTTTCGCCAAGGCAATCATGTCTTTATCCACACCCATCAGTCGGGTTGAGCAAGTAAGGTGGAGGGCGATATGGGTGTCTGTCGGATGGAAGTCAAGACGATCCTTCAGATAGGTCATGATAAACTCGGCAGGCTCGTAAAGCTTCATTTTCTTCATCACCTTACGCATGCGATGCAGACAGGGACTCTGGGCACAGAGCACGGGATACTTACCTTGTTCGGAGGCCTTCCAGAGGGCAGCTTCGAGCTCGGCACTCTTACGGTCGGCGATGTCGAGCATACCCTTCGATTCCCAGATCTGGCCGCAGCACATCCGCTCCATACCTTCGGGGAAGATCACCTCATAGCCAGCCTTCGCCATCAGCTGAATCACCTCATCAACGAGGGCGTGCTTCATCGGACCTTCCTTTGACTGTCCCATCGTCTGGTTGATACAGCTGGGGAAATAAACGACTTTCAGGTCGGAGTGCTTTTCCTCATGGTGAGGAATACTCTTCTCGATGATAAACTGGGTGAGGTCTGACTTCTTAGGCTGACGCTTTTTCTTCGGCATCGCGGTAGTCCAGAGCGGCAGTCCCATCTTGTTCATCGTGCGGCAGACGTTTGTCATCAGCTTAGGTCCGAGGGTGACGTGGGCGAGATGGGCCACATCGAGCACCACGCGCAGTCCGCTCTTGATGCCTGCCATGTGGTTGGCTGCAAACTCTCCGATCTGATAGCCTAATGTATTACGGTTCATATCCAACTGGCGGATGAGGTGTGTCAGTTCGCCCGTGTTGATCTTCATCGGACAGGAGGTGGCACAGAGTCCATCAGTAGCGCAGGTCTGATCGCCATAGTACTTATACTGTTTACGCAGGGTGGCTGCACGCTCGGGATCTCTGCCTGTGGCCTCCAGCTCACGGATCTCACGCTGTACGGCGATACGCATACGGGAGGAGAGGGTGAGTCCGCACGACATACAGTTGACCTCGCAGAAGCCGCACTCGATACACTTGTTGGCACGCTTCACCATCTCGATAGTCTCGTGGGCGGTAGAGTGCTCCGGCTCCATCAGGTAATGACCACCGTCGGGCACGCTGTCGAAATCGTAGTCGAGTACGGGCAGCGGCTTCAGGCATTTGATGAAACAGTCGGGATCGTCGTTGAAGATCACGCCCTGGTTCAGCAGTCCATCGGGGTCGAAGATGGCCTTCAGCTCCTTCATCGCCTCGTAGGCCTCATCACCCCACTCATACTTCACAAATGGGGCCATATTACGTCCCGTACCATGCTCTGCCTTCAGTGAGCCGTCGTAACCCTCTACCACGAGTTTAGCCACATCGCGCATCATCTCTGCATAACGGGCCACCTCGTGCTCGTCGGCAAAGCTCTGGTTCAGGATAAAGTGGTAGTTACCCTCGAAGGCATGACCATAGATACAGGCGTCAGAGTAGCCGTGATCGGCAATGAGCTTCTGCAGCTTCACGGTAGCCTCTGGCAGACTCTCGATAGGGAATGCCACATCCTCGATGAGGCAGGAAGTGCCGACGGGACGCGTACCACCCACGCTGGGGAAGATACCTGAGCGGATGGCCCAGTATTTGCCATAGACGGCTGGATCCTCCGTAAACTCAGCAGGAATATAAAGACGGAACTGCCCCAAGCAATCCTTAATCTTCTCGATCTTCTGAAGCAGCTGCTCGTGGGTAATACCCTTCGTCTCAGTGAGGATGGCCGTAAGGTTATGGTAGTCACCAGGCTCCACACCTTCGATCTTACCGGCATCCACATCCTTCTTATACTGCAGGAACACGGGATCATCGACGGAGTTAAGCGACATATAGTCGAGCATCTCTGCCGATTTCACGGCAAGGTTCTCGGCACTCATCTTCAGGTCTTCTTCACCTGCCTTCAGCTTCTTCATCGCCACCACGGCCTCACAGCTCTCCTTCATCGTGAGGAAATACACCATCGCTGAAGCCTTGAACTTATAGTCGTAAAGTGTCTTCATCGTCACCTCTGAGAGGAAGGCAAGGATACCCTCACTACCCACCATCGAGTGGGCGATGATGTCGAACGGATCGTCGTAGGCGATCAGCGGACGGAGGTTCAGACCTGTCACGTTCTTAATACTATATTTAGTACGTATGCGCGATGCAAGAGCTTCGTCGGCACGCACCTTGTCGCGCAGGGCCTCAATCTTCTTCAAGAACTCGGGGTGACTCTTACGGAAGGCCTCTTTGCTCTCTTCCGAACCAGTGTCGAGCACTGTTCCATCAGTGAGGATAATCCTGGCCGATACCATCATACGGTCGCTGTTGGCATGCACACCGCAGTTCATACCCGAGGCATTGTTGATCACGATACCACCCACCATCGCAGAACCGATAGAGGCAGGGTCAGGCGGGAACACGCGCCCGTAAGGTTTCAGGATCTCATTCACCTTCGCACCCACGATACCTGGCTGAAGTTTGATTGTATCCTGATTCTCACCGATCTCGTATTTCTCCCAGTGCTTGCCAGCCACGATCAGCACACTCTCGGTACAGCTCTGTCCTGAGAGCGAGGTACCAGCAGCACGGAAGGTAAAGGGCAACTTGTATTTCTGACAAGCCTTGACAATTATCGAGATTTCCTCCTCGCCATCACTGCGGATGACAACCTTTGGAATCTGGCGATAGAAACTGGCATCCGTTCCCCAGCCTAAGGTACGGAGCTCATCAGTGTAAATACGGTCAGACGGTATAAATTGTCTGAGATCTTGTAGGAATTGATTCATCATAGGTCTTTTTATAATTTCGTATATTACTTTTGGGGGCAAATATACAAAAAAAACTTGAAATAATTTGTTTTATTCCCAAAAAGTTTGTATATTTGTCGCCAAACTTATATAATATTCATTAAATAACTAAAAACCGTATGACAGCTCTCATCTCTGTTATTCCTATCCTGTTACTCATCGTGCTGATGATGGGTTTCAAAGTATCTGGTTACAAGAGTGCCGTAGTCACCCTTGTCGTTACAATCCTTCTGGCCTTGTTTGCTGTTCCATCCATGGGCATCCTGCCTGAGAAATATGCCGGAGTCTCTATCTATGGCATCACCCTCTGGTCGGTAGTCGAGGGCGTACTGAAGGCTTGCTTCCCTATCTTGCTGATCATCATCTTTGCGATATTCAGCTATAATATCCTTTGTGAGACGAAGGAGATTGAGACCATCAAGACGCAGTTCATTCAGATGACCTCCGACAAGGGTCTGTTGGTGCTGCTTCTCACTTGGGGTCTTGGTGGTGTACTTGAGGGTATGGCTGGCTTCGGAACGGCTGTGGCTATCCCTGCTGCCATCCTCATCGGACTGGGATTCAAGCCCATGTTCTCCGCTGTGATCTGTCTGGTGGCCAACACCGTTGCCGTCGGTTTTGGTGCTGTAGGCTTGCCGGCTACCACGCTGGCCAATCAGGTAGCTGCCAGTGGTGTGGCTACACCCGAGGAGCTCTGTGAGGTGGCAACCTTTATCATCCTTCAGCTCTCGCTGATGTTCTTCATCACCCCGTTCCTCATCCTGATGATGACCGATCGCACGAAGATTCTGAAAAATATCACCATCGCCCTCTTTGTGGGTGCTTTCTCCATCGTGGTTCAGTTCTGCTGTGCCCACTTCATCGGCCCTGAGACGCCTGCGATCCTGGGCTCTGTGGCTGCTATTATTGCCATGTTGATCTACAACAAGCTGTTTATCCGCGAAGGAGATGCTACCGACGTGGTGAAGGTTGAGAAGAAGAACTTCGGCCTGTCTAAGACCCTCAAGGCATGGAGTGTCTATGGTCTGATTATCTTCTTCATCCTCATCAGCAGTAAGATTGTGCCCCCCGTGAATGAGGCACTGAATGGTACATTGGTTTCCAAGTTCGAGCTGCCTGTGATTGGCAACACCTTCAAGTTTGGTTGGCTGTCGAATGCAGGTCTGATGATCTTCTTGGGTGCCATCATTGGTGGACTGATTCAAGGTATGAGCTTTGGCAAGCTGATGAAACTGTTGGCTAAGACCACACTGAACCTCCAGAAGACAGCTGTGACCATCTGCTGTCTGGTGGCTATGGCTATGCTGATGAACAATACAGGTATGACCAACGACATCGCCAAAGGCCTTGTGCTGCTCACAGGCTCTGCCTTCCCGTTCTTCGCACCACTGATCGGTTCTATCGGAACTTTCGTTACGGGTAGTGCCACGAATGCGAACATCCTCTTCGGTAAACTCCAGGCTACCGCTGCCAGCGACCTCGGCTTGGTGAACCAGGGAACGTTCTTCGGTGTGACAGGTAATGAGACCAACTGGCTGGCTGCTGCCAACTGTGCCGGCTCTGAGGGTGGTAAACTCCTTTCACCACAGTCGATAGCCATTGCCACCGCCGCCTGCGACATGGAGGGTCAGGATGGTGACATCATGCGTAAGACGATGCCGTTCGCCATCTTCTGGATCCTGATGAACGGATTGATGGTCTTCCTCGGCCTCCACGTAATCTAACAAAGTAAAGAGGGGCGCGCATCACTGCGAACCCCTCTTTGTCAACAATCTACGAATAACTAGAAACCAATATCGTCATTACTACGGGAGTCTCTTGCGTTTATTCTTACTTCCAGCCTGATGGTTTCATCGGGTTGGTACATGACAATCTCACCTTTGCTTGATTCAATGTTGTTCATACCATTATTTTTAAGTTCAACAATGTTTTGCGATGCAAAGGTAAGGAGTTTGTTTGAAATTACCAAATTTTATTGGTGAAAAATTGGTTTTTTACTTTTATTTTAGTATCTTTGCAGTAGTAAATATCTATATTAACTAAACGATTGAAATTATGAACAGACTTATGCAATGGGTGATAGCTGCAGCCCTGATATGCAGCTCAACGCTGTTCACATCGTGTACGAAGCAAGACAATCCCGTAGGTCCTACTGATAACCTCGCTGAAAGAATTCTTGGTAAGTGGATGCCTGTATATCTCGACGGGAATCCCGTGGTAACCGACCAAAAATCTGTTTATACCTTCGTCTCTGCGACCAAAGCATACATGAGCGTCTCAATCAATGCACAGCAAGGCGAGGAAATCGTGTGGAATAACCAGAAAGAACTTGATTTATCCATCAACGGCAACAAGATGACCCTCACCAACCACTCTGATGAGCACACCACAATGGTCGAAGAGTTTAATATCACCGCCATCGACGGCAGCGCGTTCACTGCAAACCACAAGATAACTGTGACGGTTGACGGCAGTGTGATGCTTCACAATGAAGGTACCATCCGCTTCGAAAAACTCACCCGCGACTACAGCGAGGCAATCATCGGCTTATGGGAATGTAAAGGCCTTTCAGGCGGCGAGACTTACAACGATGGGAATGACCGACTGGAGTTCTTGGATGATGGCACGTATAAATATTGGCGTAAGAATGACGCTGGTGAGTGGGAAGAAGTAACAACGCGTGAGTTCCAGGAATACTTTGTAGACGGTGGGTTCCTTTGCACTCGCTGGAAGAACGTCGATGAGGATGAATTGCGTGAGTGGTGGGAAATCGTAAATATCAAGCGTGACAAGATGCAGTGGAAAGCCCTGCGCGCGAATGAAGATGGCACCACTTTTGAGCAAACCATAGATTGGGAAAGAGTAGTAGAATGATCTATAACAAAGTAAAGAGGGGCGCGCATCACTGCGAACCCCTCTTTGCCAACAATCTATGAATAACTAAAACCAATCCCGTCATTACTACGGGAACTAATCGAAATAATAATGCCAAATATCGTTCAGCAGATTAACTGCTGGTGTTTCTTGCGTTTATTCTTACTTCCAGCCTGATGGTTTCATCGGGTTGGTACATGACAATCTCACCTTTGCTTGATTCAATGTTGCTCATACCATTATTTTTAAGTTCAACAATGTTTTGCGATGCAAAGGTAAGGAGTTTGTTTGAAATTACCAAATTTTATTGGTGAAAAATTTATTTTTTCTTTTATTTTAGTATCTTTGCAGTCGTAAATACATTTTCTGACTAAAGCAACAAAAATTATGAAGAGATTAATGCAATGGGTGATGGCCGCCATCCTGATCTGCGGCGCAACGCTGTTCACATCGTGCATGAATGAGGATAATCCCGTCGATCCTGCGACTAATCTCTCTGAGATGATTATCGGGAAGTGGATTGTTGCTGACTTGAAAGGCAAGCCTGCGCCGACGAATGTGAAGATGGTGACCACTTTCATTTCCACGACCAAGGCCATTGCCAGTTCATCGAAAGTAGATTTCACAGAAAAGGACAGCAAATGGAATGTCTATCGTGAGGACGACGTTGTCATCGCTGGCAACAAGGTGACTCTCACCGGGTATTCCAACGAACATACTACACTGATAAATGAGTATGACGTCAGTTCTATTTCCGATACCGAACTGATTGGCAAATGGAAGCACATTACAATTGTCGATGGTGTGGAGACAGTAAACACCGAATATGACATCCGCCTCGTTAAGGTCACCACCGACTACCGTACCGCTATCGTAGGCACGTGGGAAGGTCACTGCACCAGCGAGGGTTCGGAGTTCGACGACGGACAGGAGCATCGCTGGCAGTATAATGCCGATGGAACATACGTGTATTATGTTAAGGACGGCGACAACTGGGTGTCATACGAGGGCACTACCCTTAGCGAGTACTTCGTTGACGGCACACTGCTCTGCACCCGCTGGATAGATCAGGGACAGGAGAACCGCGAGTGGTGGGAAATCTCCATCGACGGCGACAAGATGAACTGGACTGCCCTGCGCCAGAAAGAGGACGGCACCACCTTTACCGCCACCTTTGAGATGAAGAAAGTAGAATAAGAAAAATGTAATAATGTAAAAATTGAGGGCTGCGTGAGCAGACTCGATGTGAAACATCAATAATTCAAGGTTTCCCGTTTGGGAAGCCTTGCTTATTGTTGTTGGTTCTGGCTTTTTATCAGATTTTTGGCGAATTGTTTGGAAGTTTATTAAATAATCCCTATCTTTGTACCCGAAATGTTATAGCTGTAAAATTTACCGACGTAAAAAT
>Ga0256407_10005344_pt1 | contig 20690 bp, 18 predicted proteins | sample RumenRJG_04DNA_FD_193489 | JGI IMG/M metagenome (GOLD analysis project Ga0256407, IMG submission 193489) | Bovine rumen microbial communities from Lethbridge, Alberta, Canada - RJG_04 | ecosystem: Host-associated > Mammals > Digestive system > Stomach > Rumen | place: Canada: Alberta... | reverse complement strand
GCAGGCCAGAAGCCAGAGGGCCGACGGAAGTCTGAGGCAGCTGGTAACGATAAGGCCTCTGACGCCGGTGGCGGTCATGACTTCAATGAACATGCCGACACCCATCAGGATACCCATAACCGGAGCTGCGGTACGGATGGCAGCCGGAACCGCCTCCAGAACCTTAATCTTTCTTCCGGTGAAGAGTCCGGAGATGGCGCTGATGAGGAACATCAGCGGCATGCCGATATCTTCGCCCAGCTTCAGAATCTTGAAGATAATCATCAGAGCCAGGAGCACCAGCAGCGGGATGTAGATCTTCACGCCGTACTGCTTTCTGGTCTCATCCTGCTTTACCAGAGCCGGCTTCAGCTTCTCATAGTCCAGCTGCTTTGCCTGTTTGTAGCCCAGCAGAAGGACGAAGAGAATCGCCAGCGGGAAGGTGATCAGGGCCAGGGGGCCGGTGAATCCCACGTAGGGAACGTCGATGCCGGCACAGATAATCAAGGCTGCGGTGTTGACCGGCGGGGCAATCATGCCCAGAAGGCCTCCCATGGCGATGATGGAACCTGCCGTTACGGCGTCAATTCCCATCAGTGCCAGAACCGGTGCCATAATGGAACCGGCGGACAGAACCGCTGCGGTGGAGGAACCGGTGATCATGCCCGGGAACATGATGATAAGCATGATAAGAATCAGCAGAATCGCCGGTCTCTTGTGGAACTTTTCGATAATCAGGCTGCTCAGCGCATCCAGGGCGCCGGAATCTTCGATGACCTTCATGAAGATCATGGCGCAGCCGATGGTCAGGATGGTATCAACATAGCCGAACTCGCCTTCCACCATCATACGGATGGTTTCCAGGCCCAGGCCGCCCTCGATGGCACCGGCCAGCGCTGCACACAGCATGGAAACACCAACCGGAAGCTTCAGGGCAAAGCAGCCGACCATGAAGACGCCGACCATAAGAAAGAATGTTATGGCATAAGCTGTCATGTTTTAACTCCTTTATGAATCATTCTTCTCAGCATTCACTCGGATTGCTGCGCGGGAATTACTTTCCGAACAGAGTGGTTACGGTTGCTACGCAGTCCGCGATCTGGCCCACATAGGCAGCCGGAGTACCGTTCTTCTCAAGGATGCCCTTCATCAGGCCGTCCTGGTCGCCCTCGGAAACAACAACTGCCACGTCAGCAGCCTCGAATGCCGGAACGATAAAGGAATCGGACAGAGTGCCGCGTCTTGCGGAACCGCCGGTGTGCATGGCCACAATCTTGGTACCCTGGCTCTTAGCCTTCTCAAGCAGTGCAGAGGTTCTTGCCAGCTCCTGATCCGCGTCGATGCCGGCTGCGCCCAGTCCCTTGGAGGAACCGCCGACGGCGAGAATCAGGGTCTTGCAGTCTGCCGGAAGGTCATCTGCGGTGATGCCGTTGTTCTTCTCAAGATCAATGCCTGCCTTGGTGCAGAGGGTGTTTACGATATCCACATCCGCGCTCTGGCCCACAGAGGTCAGGATAACCGGACCCTCCAGCATGCCGGCGGTAATCTCCTTCAGCTCGCCGGCTGCCTCAGCTGCCGCGCCTGCTGCTTCGGAAGCTGCCGCGGCTGCGGTCTCGGCTGCAGCTGCTGCCTGAGTCTCGGCCGGCTTGGAAGAACCGCCGCAGGCGCTCAGTGCCACCATTGCTGCCATCGTCATTGCCATTGCTGCATTTCTCATCTTCATGTTTCTTCTCCCTTCTGTCCTCTGCCGTCAGAATAATTGGTGTATCACGGCAGAATACTTTCGGAACATCTCCGAAATCAGTAAATTATTACAGTATCAAGGATAACAGGTGAACCTGCTATCGTCTATTTTTTCCCATTTTTCTCGCACAATTTTTGAGTTTTTTTGTCGATTTTTTCAAATGCCCGCGCTATGATAACAAAGAAGGAGGAGCGCTCATGATACTTCTTTTCACAGCTATTATCCTGTATCTCCTGTATCTTTTCCTGGAGCACCGGCAGAATGAAGCGGCCCGCCGCTCCTTTCTCCATGTCATTCACGTGAACGGCATCCGGGGCAAAACCGGAACCTGCCGTACCCTGGACGCCGTACTCCGGGCAAAATATAAAGTATTCACGAAGACCACCGGCACGGACGCTGCCGTCATCGATACCGAAGGCCGGGAGATTCCCATCCGGCGCATCGGTCCCGCCTCTATCGGCGAGCAGATCCGCATACTCCGGCGGGCTCACCGCGAGGGGGCCGATATTCTGGTGATTGAGTGCATGGCCGTCAATCCCGTGCTGCAGAAAGCCGCCCAGGAGCAGATCGTAAAGGGCGATATCAGCGTTATCACCAACGTGCGCTATGACCATATCCTGGACATGGGCGAAACCCGGGAGGAGATCGCGGAATCTCTGTCCGCCGTCATCCCGGACCATGGGCTGCTGGTGACAGCGGATCCCGAGGCAGAACAGCACTTTGGGGACGCCTGCCGGAGGAAAAACACGGAGCTTATCTCCTGCCCCTCCGATGGCGATGCCTCCGACAATGTCCGGATTGCCCGGGTGATCGCTTCCCGTCTCGGCATCGGCGATGCAGAGTTCAACGCACAGCTTTCCCGGATTCACGAGGACTTCGGTGCCAGCCGGATGTATGAGGTTTCCGGCCCGGACGGCATTCCCTATCATTTTCTCAACCTGTTTTCCGTCAACGATCCGGAATCCACGGAAGCCAATTTCCGGAAGGCTCTTAAGGATTTCCCGGAGGGCACATCCCCTTCCGGAGTCTGTTTTTTGTATCATCACCGGACGGACCGACCGGACAGGGCCCTGCTTTTCGCCCGGCATTTTTTCCCGCTGCATCCGGACATCCCGCTGTATCTCTGCGGACCGGGCCTTCCGCTCCCGAAGCGTCTCTTTGCCGAAGCCGGGGTAAAGGATATCCGGATTCTTCCCCTGCCCCGCACAAAGAGGGGATATTCCGATCCCGGCGCAGCCCTGCGGTTCCTGCCGAACCTGCCGGAAGGCACCCTTCTGGTGGGAATCGGCAACATCAAGGGCTATGCCCACACACTGATTGAACAGCTGAATCAAGGAGATACCATATGAACCAGACAATGATCATCGGACTTCTTGCTGCCCTTCTCTATACGGAGCTGGTGGGACTTTCTCCCGGCGGCATCATCGTCCCCGCCTATTTTGTCCTGTACTGGAACAGCCCTCTCCGCATGGCCGGAACCGTGCTGCTGGCCTTTCTGTGCATGGGTATTGTGAAACTTCTTTCCCGGCATATGATTCTCTACGGGCGCCGGAAATACACCGTGTATCTCCTGGTGGGGATCCTCCTCAAGGCCGCCGCGGCCGCCCTGGGATACGGAACCGTGGTCTCCATCGGAACCCTCATTCCCGGTATCCTCGGCCGGGAGATGGAGCGACAGAAACCGCTGCCGACGCTTCTGTCCCTGGGTATCGTCACCCTGGCCGCCCGTCTCGTCCTGATTCTTATGCGGCAGTTCTGACAGGACCGCCCATTCCCGAAGTCCGGAAGGAGTACTCCATGAACCGACCCTATTTCCGCAGACCGCCGCGCCTTATAGTGCTGGCGATTCTGTTCCTCTATCTAGTTTTCTCTGTTCTTACCCTGGAGCATACCCGCTATTATTCCGAAAAGCCCCACGCGGAGCTCATGCGGGATGCCGCCCGCCGCACGGAGGCCTGTTTCGGTGCTCTGAAGGAAGCCCGCATTGCGGCAGGATACCCGCTGGATCCGATTGCGGACCCCAACGCCACCGGCATGGTGGGCCTGGAATTCACGGAGATTACCACATCCCTGGGAAATCTTGAGGCCAAGCGTTCCACCGCGAACCCGAACTGCGGCGCCATGATCGCCGACTATCTTCTGCAGGCGGGCGTGCAGGCCGGCGACACTGTGTGCCTGAACCTGTCCAGTTCCTTCCCCTCCCTGAACGTCGCGGCCCTCTGCGCCCTGGATGCCATCGGCGCCCGGGGCATCTCCATAAACTCTGTCGGCGCCTCCTCCTACGGCGGCAATCTTCCGGAATTCGGCTACATGGATATGGAACAGGTACTTCTGGAGCAGGGCCTCATCAAAAACCATACCGGCTGGGTCTCTCTGGGCGGAAGCCGGGATCTGGGCATCGACATGCTGGACATCGGCATGGCGGAGGCCATCGCAAAACGGGCAGAGGAACACGGAGCAGTCCGTCTCTCCTTCGACAGTGTGGAGAAGTCCCTGGAGGCCCGCAGGGAAATCTATCTTGCGGAAGCCGGCGGAGCCGGACAGATCCGCTGTTTCATCAATATCGGGGGAAATGTCTTCGCTTTTTTCGGCAGCGATAACCTGATTGATGCCCCGAACGGACTGATAAAAAAACCGTTTCCGAACATGGAACACCGGGGGCTCATCCCCTGGTTTCTCGATCAGGGAATCCCGGTAATCCATCTGCTGGAAATGAAAAGCCTGCTTCCGTCGTCCGGTCTTCCTTTTGATCCCGTACCGATGCCGAAAGCAGGCGAAGGTGATGTATATTATGAGCTGCGTTACCGGAAAGGACCGGCCTGTGCTCTGGCTGCAGGCTTTGCTGTCCTGTTCTTCCTTCTTATTTTCAGAAAAAAGCCCTGACACTTCAGGACGTCTTCGTTTTCTTTTCCATTCTCCAGAGGGTAGTCCGGCTGACGCCCAGCTCCTTTGCAATCTGTGCCTTCCCATTTTCCCGCTCCGGCCGCTTCGGCGCCGGAGCTTTGTATTCTGTCCCGGAAACTGAAACATTTGATGAAACATCTGTTTCAGTTCCGTTTCAGTTCATTCTGTTTCATCTGTTTTTTCCCAAAAAAAGAAGAGCTGCCGCACTTTGCAGCAACTCTTCTGTTTCTGTCCGCAGGACCGGATTCAGTTATTCCAACGATACAGGGTTCTGGGACGCCCCATATCCCCGTAGGAGTAATCCTGGACCATCTTCTTCTCCCGCACCAGGTACTGAAGGTACCGGTACAGGGTTTTCTTCTTAATCTCCGTGATCTGCTCCAGCTCATCGATATCCTTGAATTCATGGATATCCCGGAGCGCCTCCTCAATCTTTTTCAGGGTTCCGGCACTGATGCCCTTCTCGGAATTCTGATAGTACCGGCTCTTCTCAGAAAACTGCAGATGTACCTTGATCCGGGAGATCAGGTCCAGGGCCTTGATGGGCTTTAAGGCGTAGTCATTGGCTCCGGCCTCCATGAACCGGTTCATCACCCTGTCCGACTCCTCGATGGTCAGAACAATGATGGGCGTCTGGGGCAGCATCTTCCGAATCTCTTTTACGGTGCTGACGCCGTCCATCCCCGGCATATGATAGTCCACGAGGATCAGATCCGGCACCGTAGTCCGGAGAATGTCCGCCGCTTTCTCATACCCATCGGCGAGCAGCGGAATCCATTCCTGATAACTGCAGATCTGCTCCAGGGTATACAGAATATCCCTGTTGTCATCAATTACGAGAATCCTCTTCTTCTCCGCCATGTTCGTCCTCCCGGCCCTCTGTCTCTGCTGCTGTCTCTGTTTCTGTCTCTGCTGCTGTCTCCGGCCCTGTTTTTCTGCTGTACTGCGGCAGAAGTATTACCGCCGTGGTACCTCTGTTCAGTTCACTGCTTACCTCCACGCTGCCGCCGTGGTTTTCCACCACCTGGCGGGTGAAGGCCAGACCCAGGCCCGTGGAGCCCCGGCCGGAATAGCCCAGATCCCAGATCCTGTCCAGATCTTCCCTGGCAATTCCCTTCCCGTTATCGGTCACTTCAAAACGGATCTGCTCCCCTTCCGCAGAGACCCGAAGCTCAATATGTCCCTCCTCATGATCCACCGCAGACCAGGCGTTGTTGATCAGATTGATCAGCGCCCGGGTCAGGCGGATCTTATTGCCCAGAATAAGGGCTTCCGGACAGGCCGTCTCTGCCATAAGGTTCTCCGCCGGAATCCGGATGGAGACCTGGGCCATGGCCGCATGAATCAGTTCTTCTGTGGCGAAGATATCCTTCCGGTTCTCATAGAGAATCTCGGAGATCATGCTGCTCATGTTCTCCAGCGCGCCGGAGATCCTGCTGAAGTACTCCCGTATCCGGGGATTCTCCTCCATCATATCCGCCAGGCTCACCAGTCCCTGCACCGTGGTCAGGGGACTCTTCAGATCGTGAACCAAACTCTGCACCTCGCTGGCGTTCCTCATCCGCAGGGCCTCCAGCTGGGTGTTGTACAGTTCCTTCTCCATCTTCCGGTTCTGTTCTTCCGTGACCTTTACCACATGCTCTTTGATCAGCAGCTGTACCTGAATCACCACGGCCAGAAAGAAGACCGCCGCGATGCTCAGGGCAAACATCCGGAGCGCTGGTACCTCATGCATCAGCACGGAGGCTTCCTTCACATCCATGGAGACCTCGCCCCGTCCGAATCCCCGGCTCGTCAGTCCCGGCACAATGTCCAGACACTGAATACTCATCAGCAGGGTGAATACCAGGATCACCTTGTTCCACATGCTGACGGAAAACAGGTCAAGATAGGAAAGCACAAGCACGAAGGCTACGGTCAGGAATGCCGGAATACCGAAGTCATACCGGACGTGGTACAGCAGGTAAATCAGCTGGTAAATGCCCAGGATCATGGCATAGGTGAATACAATATTGAACAGCGGGCGTCTCTTCCCCCCGTGATAGACGTGAACGGCGTCATTGACCAGAAATGCCCCCATATAGTGGGGCGTCATGCGGCACACATTCATGAAAACCAGTTTTGCTGCTGCCGTCAGCAGCGGCCCCGTGCTGTTCTGCACCAGGGCAGCCGAGAGGTCACCATAGATGCCCATAGCCCTCTGCGGGAGAAGAAGGGGCCCGAGAAGTCCCAGGAACGCCAGAAAAAGCCCCTGGTTAAGGAGCCTGCGGTTGAAATGAACTTCAAATCTGCCGTATTTCCGGATAATCTCGCGTTCCATATCAAATCCTGAAAAAGGGGCTGTCCGAAGACAGCCCCCGATGATAATTCTATGCCGTCAGCTTATGCTGACATTATAACGAAACTGATTTTAATAAGCAACAGCCTTTCCGTCTCTTCTCGGATCCGCACCGCCGTGAAGCAGGCCGTCCTCGCCGTACATAACTGCCTGTACGGAACCGAAGGAACGGTTGTAAGGATCGGACTCGGTCAGCTCGTCGCCGATCGCTTCCAGATCTTTCATGTGCTCATATCTGGACTCGTAGGAGATAGCGCCGGTCGCGCGGTTGGTGAATCTCGGTGCGTTGATGGCTTCCTGCATGTCCATACCGTAGTCGATGACATTGGAGATAACCTCTTCCACGGTGGTGATGATGGTGGTGCCGCCCGGAGAACCGAGAACCATGAACGGAGAACCGTCTTCCTTGAGCACTACGGTCGGGCTCATGGAAGAAAGCGGGCACTTGCCGCCGGCGATGGCGTTCGGGGATTCCGGATCCGCGGAGAAGTCATCCATCTCATCGTTCAGGCAGAAACCGGTGCCTGCCGGAATGATGTTGGAGCCGAAGTAGTAGTTGACGGTCTGGGTCACAGCCACCATGTTGCCGTTCTTATCCGCCACGGAGTAGTGGGTGGTATCCTCGTGCTCATACTGCCAGGGGCTGATCTCCTCATACTCTCCCACGGACTCGCCGGGGGTGATGAGCTTCGCCAGCTCTGCTGCTCTCTCCTTGGAGAGGATGCCCTTAATCGGAACCTCGACAAATTCCGGATCGCCCATGTACTTGCCGCGGTCGTTGTAAATCATCTTGTGAACTTCGGTCATCAGGCCAAGTCTCTCTTTGGAGTCATACTCATAGGAGGACATGTCGAAGTTCTCCAGAATATTCAGTCCCTCGATAACGTGGCTGCCGCCGGAGGACGGAAGCGGGGAAGAAATAATCTGGTAGCCTCTGTAGGTACCCTTCGCCGGCTCCATGATCTTCGGCTGATAATTTGCCAGATCATCCATGGTCATCACGCCGCCGTAGAGGTTGGTAGCCTTAACGATAGCTTCTGCGATCGGGCCGGTATAGAATGCGTCTGCGCCGCCCTCTGCGATCTTCTTCAGGGTCTTTGCCAGATCCGGGTTCTTGATAGTCTCGCCGATCTCATAGTTTAAGCCATCCTCGCGGAGATAAACCTTGCCCAGCTCCGGATAGTCGATCATGGCGTCATAGGAATTGGTTGCGTCGTTGTAGAGAGTCGGGGATACCTTGTATCCGTTCTCGGCCAGGTCGATGGCCGGCTGGATAACGTCAGCCCAGGTAACATTGCCGGAACCGAAGTTCTGGAATGCATATTCCATACCTCTGACGGTGCCGGGAACGCCGACGGACTTGCCGCCCTTCTGCTTCTGGTTGGAGATAACGTTTCCCTCCGCGTCCTTCTGCCACATCTCCGGGGTTGCCAGTGCCGGTGCGATCTCACGGAAGTTGATGAAGGTATCCTGACCGTCTTCGCTGTGGATGGTCATGAAGCCGCCGCCGCCGATTCCGGATGCCTGGGGCTCGCATACGCCCAGGGCAAAGGATACTGCTACGGCTGCATCTACGGCGTTTCCGCCCTTCTTGATGATCTCAAGACCTGCCTGGGATGCCTCATACTTGCCGGCGGAAACAACTGCTTCCTCGCCGTCTGCACCGCGGCCCTCGATGGTCAGCTGATTATTCTCGTCCCAGAGATACCAGCCGTTTCCGTCAGTGACAACGTTGTCAGAAGCACCTTCTGCCGCCTGCTCTTCCCCGGCGCCTTCTTCTGCACCGGCTTCCGCGGATTCTTCCGCTGCGGTCTCTTCCGCTGCCTGTGTCTCTGCTGCTGTGGTTGCCGCAGGCTGAGCACCGGAGCATCCGGTCATCGCTGCCAGCAGAACTGCAGTTGAAAGAGCTGCTGCCTGTTTCAGTTTTTTCATAGAACTCCTCCTTATGCATAAATGATACGCTATTACTATTATAATCGTGAATCTATCGCAGATCCACCAGAATTGACATTTTTCCCATTTTTCTCATTTTTCTCATACGCCCTTCATCGTATGATCCGCTAAAAATAGCAGGACTGCCGCATCCTGTTTGATGCGGCAGTCCTGCCGGAATACATTTCTGCTTTTTTCTCTATTTTTTTCCGACCTTCATGGTTGCTCCCAGCAGCTGGCAGCGGTTCAGGCCGTATATCTCGTAGGTATCAAAGGTTCCCTCCACGGTGATGGGATCCCCGACCTCCGGATAGTCCTCCGGATACTTATAATCGCCGTCCAGGACAAACTCAATTCCCTGGGAGCAGCATCCCTGGGCGTCAGGAACAAAGCAGGACATGCGGGTTTCGACCACATTTCCCTTTTTATCATATTCATCGTAGGGGGTGAAGAATCCCTCCATGCGCACGCTCTTTCCCAGGAACTCCTCCGGCTCGCTGACCATGCTGTAGACCTGGGCATAGAGGATATTCCCGCCCAGCTTTGTCAGGTCCACGTCCACGTCCGTTCCTGAAATATCTTTTGAGGAACCGCCGCAGGCCGCAAGCAGACTGCAGATAATAAGAAAAGTCAGCATAAAACAAGACACCGCGGTCCTTCGAAAACCATCTCTTATCTTCATAGGTCACAAGCCTCCTTCATGCACAATACCCCGGGACTTTTTATCATTTTTCTCACAGAGTATCCGCTCATCTCGGGCGGGTAAAAAACATCAGTTCCCTGGTTACTCCCGGGATCACCCGGCGGTTCACCGTGCAGTACGTGATGCCGTCCTCCACCCATTTCCAGTTCTGCTCCAGAACCACGACACTTCCGTCCCGGTTCACATGCTTGACGATAAACCAGTGGGGGCCGCCCTCATCGTTGGTCTGATATCCGATATCTCCCGGCTTCGGGTCGAGCGTCATGGTAAATGCATTGCCCTTCCCGTCCATCGGAAACCGGTACTGCCACAGGTTATACACCGGCATGCCGTATACGTCATGATAATAACGTACCACAAAAGCTGTGCAGCTGTAAATGGGATCATAGTCTTCTCTTCCGCCGGGACGGCAGATAGCGGCAACGCCGTTATGGTAATTCACGGCCTGTCCCTCCTGGGTGACAATGACATCCCGCTCCGTGAGGTCCAGTTCCAGGGGATTCTGCTCTTTTACTTCCCTTCCGGGACCTGTGGCTTCTCTTGTATCTGCGTATGCAGGGTATGCGGCCGCTGCCGCAAGAAGCAGGGACAGCGCCAGAACCCGGATTTTATTTCTGAATTTGCCCATTTTTCATCCTTTCTGTTTTTACCTGATGTCTCTGAGCTTCATCATACTACGGTTATACCCCGGCTGGCAATTTAACATTTCTGCGGATTCCTGCAGGATTTCGTAAGCATTTCCCAAAGGAAGAGGCTCTGCACCCGGAATTGATGCAGAGCCTTCCTGTTTTACACAATATGTTTTACACAATATGTTTTCAGATGAGACGAAATTACTTCCAGAAATCTACTTCATCATCGCGAAGACCGATAGCGGATGCGCGGAATACCGGATCCTTTCCTTCCTTCTTCTGGCGGAAATAGTCCTTGTAGGTATCTACGACAACCTTGCTGAGCAGGGTGCACGCGATCAGGTTGATGAAGCACATGCCGCCCATGGTGATGTCAGCCAGGTCCCATGCAGCTGCCATCGGGATGATGGCGCCGACAAAGATAACAGCGATGGCAAAGACATTAAAGCCGGTCATGAATTTCTTGGACGGCATCTTCTTTCCGTTCAGGTAAGCCAGACCGTTCTCGCAGTAATAGATGTTGCCGATCAGCGTTGTGAAGGAGAACAGCAGCATAGCCACGGTGATGAAGATCGGGCCGAATCCGCCGAGAACGGATGCGATGCAGGTCTGTACCCACTCTGCGCCGGCCATCTCCGGGGTCGGCTCCACGCCGGAAGCCATGCACATCAGAACAGTGGCGTTGCAGAGGATGATGGTATCGATATAAACAGAAAGCATCTGTACCAGACCCTGCTTAACCGGGTGAGATACGGTTGCAGCTGCAGCTGCGTTCGGTGCGGAACCAACGCCCGCCTCATTGGAGTACAGGCCGCGCTTTACGCCGTACATAAGGCAGGAACCCGCAAATCCGCCGAAAATTGCGCTGAAATTGAAAGCGTCGGAGAAGATCAGGCTGAGAACCTTCGGCAGCTCCTGGAATCTCATGACAAGGACAATGACAGCCACCAGCACGTAGCAGATTCCCATAAACGGAACCAGAACGCCTGCGGTCTTCTCAATTCTCTTTCCGCCGCCCATGATGCACACGCCGACCAGTGCTGCCATGATAAGGCCGATGATGGCCGGAGTCACGCCCTCTTTGTAGAAGCTGTAAGTGGAGAAGGTGGACTGTACGTTATAGGAGCAGAGCAGATTGAAACCGAAGGAGTAGGTGAGCAGCAGGAACACGACGAATGCTGTAGCCAGTCCCTTGTTGTGCAGAGCATCCTCGATGTAGTAAGCCGGACCGCCGTAGCTGGATCCGTCGCTGTTTTTCCGCTTGTACACCTGGGCCAGGGTACACTCGGTAAAGGAAGATGCACAGCCGATCAGAGCCATGATGGTCATCCAGAATACCGCGCCGGGGCCGCCGAGGCAGACCGCAGTGGATACGCCGATAATATTACCGGTTCCAACGCAGGATGCGGTGGAAATCATCAGTGCCTGGAACGGTGATGCGCCGTTCTCGTCCTTCGGACTGGTCTTCAGGACATGGATAGCCTCTCCCAGCTTGCTGATCTGTACCAGTCCCATGCGGGCGCTGAAGTAAAGACCTGCAGCCGACATCACGATGACAAGCACCGGATAGTAGAGGAAGCTGTCGATTGCGTCGAGTACCTGCATAATCATAAACGTTTACCTCCCGTTTCCTGATATGATATATTATTATACCCTCGCATCATAACATGAAAACAGGATTCTGTGTAATTTGCATCATAAATAAGCGCTATATCAAGAACAAATAACCGAAGCACTTTCTGATGCTTATGATTATATTTTATTATACGCCCTTTTTTACCGGTCCCGACAGGATCCAGGAGCCGGGGCCGTCCTTCATTACCCGTTCTGCCGGCACCCCCCGTTCCTCTGCCAGAATCTTCAGAATCTCCGTCATGCATCGCTGCCCCTGACAGCGCCCCATGCCCGCGCAGGTCCTGCGCTTAATGCCGTCCAGAGTCACGGCGCCGGGATTTGCATGGATGGCCTGCAGAATCTCTTCCCTCGTCACCTGCTCACACCGGCAGATAAGGTCGGTCTTATCTGAGGGCGGAAGCTGTGCCCTCTCCTCCGGGGACAGCCTTCGAAAGCAGAAGGGGGCTCTTCGGGATCCGGAAAATGTCTTCTTTTCCTCCGCGCCGAGATATGCGGCAATCTGCCCTGCCGCATCCCTTCCCAGCTCCCGGGCGCAGGTAAGGCCCGGGGTCACGATGCCCGTCATGCTGAAGAATCCGGGAATTCCTTCCGGCGCCCAGACCCGGAAGCAGTCTGCCCGCTCCTCTCCTTCTTCCCCTGTCTCGAAGGCCCGGGGCCGGACGGCGGAAAAGCTTCGGATTACGGCAAGATCCAGCTGCGGAAGAAGCTGCTTTGCATCACCTGTCAGCTGTTCCAGGTCCCTGCCGTCGGTCCGGTAATCGCAGACCTCATCCTGTCTCTCCGTGGGGCCCAGCAGCAGGTTTCCTTCCACCGTGGGAACGGCTTCCATGCCCTTGCTTTTTTCTTTTCCTTCCTTCTCCCAGAACAGGATATGATTCACCTTTGTCCGGATTCCCTTATCCAGGACCAGATAGTCTCCTGCCGCAGGCCGGATGACATACCGGTCTGCGCCGGCCATCCGGTTTACCGCATCGGCATAAAGCCCTGCACAGTTTAAAAGGGCATGGCAGCGGAAGGTCTCTTTTTCGCACTGCAGCACAAAGTCTCTCCCATCCCGGGAAATGGCCAGAACTTCCTGACAGAAGTGATATTCTGCCCCATTGGCCGCCCCGTTTTCCGCCGCGGCGATACCGAGCTCCCAGGGCATCACCGTACCGGTGGAGGGAATCCACAGGGCGCGGTACACCTCCGGGTTAAGCAATGGCTCCATCTCCAGCGCTTCTTCCCGGGAAAGCATACGCAGTCCTTCTATCCCCATCTGCCCGCCTTTTTTCTGCTTCCGGAGAAGCCTTCCGTACCCTTCTTCCCCGAAGCAGGCCATCAGGCCGCCGGGGCGCGCAAAGCGGACTCCGAGTTCAGCGCAGAGTCTGTCAAAGTTCTTATTGGCATGCACGCAGTACCGGGACTTCAGGGTTCCCGGCCGGGTATCCTGTCCCGCGTAGATGATGGCGGAATTGGCCCGGCTGATGCCGGTGCACACGTCCTCCCGTGCCTCCAGCACGGCAGTCCGCAGCCTGTACCGGGAAAGCTCCCTTGCGGCAAAGCAGCCCAGAAGTCCTCCGCCGATAATAATCACATCATATTCCATAACCTGATTCTTTCGTCAGAATGCCGCTGCGATCTCCTTAAGGCCTTCATAATAGGCTTCGGTCACAGGCACCGGAATCTCGCAGTCGGCTGCCATGCGCACCACGGCACCGCTGAAGAGCTCCATCTCCCCGACCTTCCCGGCCTCAAAATCCCGGCTGAGGGAGCTGGTGTCCGTATCGCCGGATTTGCTGATGCGCTTCATCATTTCTTCGGTAACGCTCTCCGGAATCTCCACGCCCTGCGCCCGTCCAACTGCTGCGCACTCGTCCATCAGCTTCCGGCAGTCCTCCATCCTTTCGGGATCTGCCTTGATGGCACCGACATTGCAGGCCCAGCGGGCGGTCACCACGTTGTAGGCGCAGTTCAGAATGAACTTCTTCCAGATATCCGTCAGCACGTTTTCCGAGAAGGCCCAGGAAATCCCCGTCCATGCAAGAATCCCGCAGACCTCCTCCGCGAGAGCCCGGTTTTTCTCATCTCCCGGATAATTGCCGCTCTTTACCTGGAAGAATCTTCCCTTCTGCACAATGCTGTAATCCTCCATGGCCATGGATACGATAAAGATGACCGAGGGCAGGACGATGCCGCAGGGAAGGAGTTCTCTCAGCTCTTTATACCCTGTGACCCCGTTCATAACCGGAAGAACCACGGTGTTTTCTCCGACCATGGGCCGGATCTGTTCCGCTGCCTTCCGGATGGCATCATTCTTCACGCTGACAATCACGATATCCTGCACCGGAAGGTCTGCCGGATTATCTGTGACCTTCGCCGGCATGACCGTGAATTCGCCGGTGAAATCGCCATGGATGGTCAGACCATTTTGCTCCAGGTGCTCTCTTCTCTTCCCGCGGGCGATGAGACTGACCCGGTCCCCATAGGTTTTCATCAGCATCGCCGCGATGGCGCCGCCTACGCCGCCGATACCGAAAACGGTAATTTTCATATTATCCTTTGTCATGATCTGCCTCCGGAATATCTCTCTTCTTTTTTTGCTATTATACGTGTTTTTCTTCATTTATGCACTGAAAATGTGTTACAATATCCTCAGGAATGATTATAATGAAAGAATCCTGACGGATTCTTCTGAAGTCGCTCAAAGCCGCGACGGGCTCCCTCGATCAAAGATCGAGGGCAGAAAAGAAAGAATCCTGGCGGATTCTTCTGAAGTCGCTCAAAGCCGCGACGGGCTCCCTCGATCAAAGATCGAGGGCAGAAAAGAAGGGATGTGGAGTTATGCCTAGAAGAAAAAAGGAAGTTATTGCTGAACCGGAAGTAAAAGAAGAAGTAAAAGCCGAAGCGCCGAAGAGAACCCGGAAAAAGAAAGCGGTTCCTTCTGTATTCGTACAGTCCCTGATGGGCGGTGAAATCTCCGTTGAGGAAATCGTGGCCCGCGTAACCGAAGTGGCCGGCACCTCTGATGTGCAGATTTTCGTAAAATCCGAAGAAAACAAGGCTTACTTCTATGTCAGCGCAGATCCCGGCAACAGCGGATTTGTGCTTCTGTGGGATTAACCGGATATGAGCGCCGCCGGAATTCCGGCGGCATTTTTTCACCTGAGGAAGGCCTATGAATACGACAAACCTGTTAAAGACCCTGGAAACATATCTTGCGGAATCCCTGCATTTTGCGGCTCCGGTGGCATATATCCTGGCAGGATTCCTAGTCATCGCCCTGGCCGCTGCCATCACCTATCTCGCTCTCCGCGCAAACCGGATCCTGTTCTACCACGTGCTGGGGATGAAGGATGTACACCTGAAGTTCATGTACAGCCTGATAAACTTCCTGATTGCCATCTCCGGCCTGCTGCTCGTCGGCATCTTCTGCGGCAGCTCCCGCAATCTCGGCAAAGTACTGCTCGGCAGTACCGGACTGGTGGTCGCCATCATCGGTTTTGCCGCCCAGTCGGCCATCGGCGATATCGTGGCCGGCCTCATGATCAGCATCTGCCGCCCCTTCCAGCTGGGCGACAAGCTGGTGCTGCAAAATTCCGGCATCAGCGGCACCGTCCGGGATATGACCATCCGCCACACAGTGATCCACTGCTTCGACGGCCTCTACGTGATTGTCCCCAACAGTGTCATGAACAGCGAGATTCTGCACAACAACAGCTACATGAACGGACTCACCGGGTCCTATCTGGAATTTGACATCAGCTATGACAGCGACATCAAAGCCGCCATGAAGATCATTCATGATGCGGTCATCGGCTGCAAGTATACCGTTGAATATGCGGGAGATAACCCGGAGGGAAAACGGGCCGCCGTCTACGTCACGGCGTTCGGAGAAAGCTCCATCAAACTGCGCACCACCGTCTGGGCGCGGAATTCCGACGAGAACTTCATGGCCCGCTCCGACATCATGACAAAGGTCAAGGAGCGCTTTGACCTCTACGGTATCGAGATCCCCTATAACTATGTCAATGTCGTCAACAGGGAATATGTGGTCAATGAAAACGTCAAGTCCCTGGAATTCAAGGAGATCTACGGAGAGAATATCTCGGAAATCAAGAATTCCGTCAGCTCCTTCTGCGACGCCTACAAACTTCCGAAGAAGTACCGGTCGCAGCTGACCCTTCTTGCGGAGGAGCTCTGCAACGTGATGGATCAGTACACCAAACAGGAATCCTATTTCAATATCATGATGAACCGGAATACCTGCGAGATGCATCTGAATCTGCTCTCCGATACCAATTATGAAGCGCGGAAATCCCTGATGGCCCTTTCCACCGTGAATACGCCGAGGTTCTCCATCACCGATGTCATCCGGAACCTGGTCGGCAGCTACAAATCCGGCGGTCTCGAAAACAACCAGTGGTCTCTCTCCAGCTATAAGACTGATATTCAGAGCGGGGACGTGACCCAGGCCGATATCGGAAAGTCCATCCTGGTCAATCTCTCCGATGACATACGGGTCATCTCCAGAAACAATATGATCGAGATCATCATTTACAAAAAAGTCAGGTGATTTTGTATTCCTTCAGACAGGCAGCGAACCGTTCCACGGCCGCTGCCCTTTTTTCTGTCTTCCGCATCGCCATGTGTATGGCGTAGCTGTAGGGAAGGGGCACTGTGATGCATTTGTCCTCCAGCTCCCGGTAATACCGGATGTAGAGATCCGGGCAGAGATAGACCCCCACGCCCTCGGCACACAGCCTGAGGCAGGTTCCGGCAATATCCGACATGGCCGCGATATTCGGCGGAATATGGTTCTGCAGAAGCACCTGGCTGATATAGCGGCCGACAATATCATTCCTTGTGTTGGTGATCATGGGCCAGGAAGCGAGGTGCCGGAGGTCTCCCGTCTCCTGCAGCGCTTTTGCAAGGGGGGCATACTCCGGTTTCTTCGGAATAATCACCGCCATCTTCTCCCGGTACAGCTCGCAGGTCTCCAGGTCCGGCCGTTCCCCGGAGACATCTCCGATGATGATATCCAGCTCGTCATCCCCGATGCGGGATAAGAGCTCATCATTGGCAAGCTCCGACAGATAGATCTTCACCCGGGGATACTCCTTCTGAAAGGAGGTAATCAGCTCCGGCATCAGAATCAGGCTCCTGGTCTGGGAAATGCCCACGCGCACGATGCCGGCAATCTCCCCCGTCATCTCCCGGAATTCCTCCCGCATGCTCTTATCGAGGCCGACGAACTTCTCACAGTATTCCAGAAACAGCTCCCCCTCCGCCGTGAGCCGAAACTTCGGCCGGCGCACAAAGAGCCTGCAGTCCAGCTCCTTCTCCAGAGCGGCGATATGGCTGCTCAGCGTCTGCTGGGTAATCTGAAGAGACTCCGCAGCCTTTGATATTCCCCGCTGCTTTGTCACCTCGATAAAGTAGGTCATGGGCAAAAGATTCATGGCGTTCCTCCACAGGTTTTTTACTGTATTTTATACCGATTTAAATCAGTTTGCAATCTGTATTGTGTCCCGGTATAGTAGAATCATAACAATAAGGGAGGAAAACCATATGAGACAGGAATCCATCGAAGGAATCATTCTCAGACATTCCAAAAGAGGCATGACCATCCTGCAGCGGGAACTGCCGGAGGATTACTGCCGCATCGCGGCCAGAGAGATTCTCTCCTGGAAGAGAGGAACTGTCCTTCTCACCACCGGATTCTATGTGGCCGGCTTTGCCGAGACCGACGGACCGCTGGGTACGGTTGCCGTGTCCAAGGCCCTGAAAAAGCTGGGTTTTCGTCCCGTGATCGTAACTGACCGCTACTGCGAAGGTTATTTTGAGGCGGAAGGCATCGAGACGGAGTATATGGATCTCAATGCCGAGGATTCCGCCGCTTTCGAGATTCTTAACCGGTACAGTCCTGTAGGACTGATCTCCATCGAGCGCTGCGGAAGAGACCGGAACGGCGTCTATGCCAATATGCGCGGCGTCGATATCAGCGGCAATACCGCTCCCTGCGATGCCCTGTTCCTGGCTGCCCGCGGCCGCATTCCCATGATCGGCGTCGGCGACGGCGGCAACGAGATCGGCATGGGCCGGGTTGCAGATACGGTCAGAAACCGCCTTTCCCTGACTCCCTCCGAGATTGGTGCGGACATCCTGGTCATCGCCACCGTCTCCAACTGGGGCGCCTACGGCATCGTGGCAGCCCTTTCGGAGCTGACCGGACTGGCACTTCTGCCCTCCTTCGCTGAGGCGGAGGCATTCCTCCGGATGACCGTGGAGAAAGGTTCCGTCGACGGCATCAGCCATGAGCACACCCCCTGCGTGGACGGCTTCGGCATGGATACGGAAAAGGAAATCCTGGATGCCCTTCATGCCCACCTGGGTCTTCTCGCGGGCTGAAGGTCAGCCAAAGAGCTTAAGCTTATAACATAAAAAGGGGCCGTGAAAAAACGAGCAATCGTTTTTCACGGTCCCTTTTTTGTGTACATGTAAATCTTTTCGGAACTGTAATTAGTCCTGAAGTATTACTTATTCATCTGTTTTGCAGATTTGTGTAAGTCACCCCTGATATTATAGGCGTTTCGGGCATTTTTCTTCGCTAATTGCGACATTTTTTTGTGTATCCGTATTTCCGTACACAAAACATAATGCGACTTTGTGTACGTTCTCCCGATTTTTGTGTAAGCTATCCATGGCCAAAATCAACCGGGGAGATTTTGTGTATTGAACCCTTCCGCCAAAGCGTTAAACTTATCGACATCCTCATCAAACGTGATACCCATGATATGAGTATAAATATTAATGGTCGTCGAATAATTTGCATGTCCCATTAGACTCTGGACCACCTTCGGATTCATTCCCGCCTTGAAGCAGATAGAAGCAAAAGTATGCCGCAGGGCGTGAGGATAACACCTCTCAAAGATAACAGGTTCTCTCCCCTCCATCTTCGCATCTACCGCCTCATGGTCATTGATAGCCTTTACAGTCTTATTGATGGCCTTTTCTGCGTTGTAACGAGTGCACGGTGACCCCATTGTTGTCACAAAGACAAGGTCTGCCAACTCACCCTTCCCGCGATACCGGGGTCCCAGCTCCTTCTTCAACCTATCAACTTTCTCCTTCTGGGCGAGCAGGACATTCTCGAGGTCTCCCATAAAAGGAATCTTCCGATAGCTGTTAACCGTCTTCGGTGTAGAAAGCTTTTCGTGTTTCTGACCATTCTCATACCAAGTAGTAAGATTCTTGCGAACCTTGATGCTCTTGTTCTTCCAGTCAATATCTTCCCAGCACAGGCCAGAGATTTCTCCGATGCGCATTCCCGTATGGATCATGGTGTAAAGCATTTCATACCACCAGTTTCCCTCAGCCGTTTCGAGAAACAGCTTAATCTCCTCCGGAGACAGGAAACGCCTCTCTTCGACCTCCTTCTCCTCCCCAGGGATTACTGCCCCATAGGCCGGATTCGAAGCCATGAATCCGTTATTGACGGCTGCAGCAAAGCACTCTTCCAACCTGCTGGATGCCTCCCGGATTGAGCCTCTTGCAATGCGGTTCTCGGTAATGAGTTCACTGATTGCAATCTGGTAGTCGAAGTTCGTCAGCTTACTAAGCTTCTTTTTTCCGATAAACGGCAGGATGGTATTCTTCACGCGATTCTTCATCGGCGCTATGGACGACTCCTTGACAAGCGGAGCTTTATAAATATCGAACCACTTGTCGAACCATTCTGCCACTGTCAACTCCGAGCGGAATTTGTATCTCTGTCCATTATCCTTCGCTCTTGTCAACTTTGTACGCAGCCGGTTCAGGTCGGTATCATAAAACTCCTGTTGGGAGCCGTTCACCATCACCCTTCCATAATAAGATCCGTTTCTTCTCTGTGTAATACCTCTTCCTAATTCAGTTCCATCTAAAGCTTTTCCCATTTTCTTATCTCCTGAAATCTTTACGACACTGTCTTTCAAGCCACTGGTCTAACAAAACCCGGTTTGCATACAATCGGCTTCCTATCTGGCAACCAAAAGGTTCCTCTCTTAAGAGCCGAAGCACGGTGTTTCGTCCTAACCCCAGATATCGCATAGTTTCAGGAACACTCAGTAAGGTTTTTTCCATAATGATTATACCCCTTTCTATCTCTTTACACAAAACGGGAATGCAAAGTTCGCAATAGAAATTTGGGGCGTGAAATTGTGTACTTTTCACAAAAATGCACAAAAAAATGGCAGTAGCCGATGTTTCAGCCACTGCCATCTCAACTATCTTAAACAAACTACCACTTACTCCTCAATGAAATCAAGAACGCCATCCTCATCCTTGGAGTAATCGTCTATAATCTCGCCGGTAAGATCCAGCTCCTCGTTTTCCAGCGCGTCGAAGAATTCTCCGCTCGGGTTCTTTATCATATAGATGAGCTTCGGTCCCCTGAAAACTCCTACCATATGTACCAGTTCTGGGGCCGGAACATCTTTCTCTTCCTCTTTTAATAGGAAATAAGACTGAAAGACGGTCACATAATATTCTCTCCCACTATCATCCTGGAGTTCTCCCACATACATGTTAACACGATAAAAGTCGTTTGCCGGCGGAAAATCCGGAAAATTGTTGATAATAGCCGCGTCATACCTTTTCTTGATATTGTTTACATTAGGAAACTGAGCCATCATTAATCCCCCTATTCTGTCAAAACACAAGCTGTCAATATAGTTCCTGAACTTCCTGCGAGATTTCTCACTCAATAAGAATGCTGAGTGAGTGACACCAAAAAAGTCAGGAAAATAGCGGGTTTCCAGGCAAAAACAGTTGTGAAAATTCCAGAGAAATGGTATAATAATG
>Ga0256407_10005340_pt1 | contig 20694 bp, 11 predicted proteins | sample RumenRJG_04DNA_FD_193489 | JGI IMG/M metagenome (GOLD analysis project Ga0256407, IMG submission 193489) | Bovine rumen microbial communities from Lethbridge, Alberta, Canada - RJG_04 | ecosystem: Host-associated > Mammals > Digestive system > Stomach > Rumen | place: Canada: Alberta... | reverse complement strand
ATAAAAAATTAAAAAAAAAAAAAAAAAAAAAAAAAAAAAATAAAAAAAAAGAAAAGAAAAAAAAATTAAAAAAAAAAAAAAAAAAAAACAAAAATAAAAAAATTAATTTTAAGAAATCCAAAAAAAAAAAAAAACATAAAAAAATAAAATTTAAAAATCCATATAAAAAAATGTCAATACCCCTTATCTTAACATCAATAATCCTCCTAACCCAAAAACAAACAAACTCTCTTTTCCAAGATCCTTCTGAGACAATATCAATTCGTTTTGCCTTTTCTCTAAGTAGAACAGGTGCTCATTCCCCATCAAAAGTAACCTATAATGAAAATTCAGAAAATAATAAAAATTACATAGACATATTTAACAATTCATGGAATGGAGAAAATGAATTAACAAATGTAGGTAAAAGACAACAATTCTTATTAGGATATCGTCATTATATAACATACATTGATACATTTAATAATTTATTAAATAAAACATATGATCCAAGAGAAATTTATGCTTCTTCAAGTGAAAGTAATAGAACAATACAATCTGCTTATGCTCAATTACATGGTCTTTATCAAGAAGGTACTTTATTAACTGATTCTCAAATTCCTTTTTCTGATCCTCCTAATAATAAAGAATTTTTTCAAGAAGAAAAAGAAAGTTTAGGATTGAATACTTTACCTAATAATATTTTAGTCACTCCTGTTCATACTTTTTATGAAAAAGATCATAGTTTTTTATTAGAAAAAAAAGAAAATTGTCCTTTAGGTTATAAAGTTATTGAAAATATTGAAAAAAGTGATAGAGTTATGAATATTAGAAAAGAATTTGTTGAGAAATATGGAAAAAAAATTTTGAGTCTTGTTAAGATTAAGAAAGATGGGACTCATGATATTAATTTAGAATATTTAATTAATAATGGTGATTTTTTTAAAAGTTGTATTGAAACTTTTATTTGTAATTATTTTGAAGATAATAATTTAATTAATGAGGAAATTAAAAGTGAAGAAGAAGTAAATGAGATTTTAAATAAAATTTATTCTTATATGAGTGAAATTTCTCTTTATAATCCTAATAATATAAATGATAATACTAAAAAATTTGTTACAATGGTAAATATTCCTTTAATTACTCAATTAATTTCTTGGTTAAAAAAGAAAGTTGAAAAAGATATTAAAGGAGAGGATAAATATACTAATTATGATGTTCCTAAATTTATTTCTTATTCATCTCATCATTATTCTTTAGATAGTTTAAATGCTTTTATGAATTATACTTTTAATTTAAAAAATAAAAATATTAAATATCCTCAATTTACTTCTTTTATTAATATTCATTTAATTTATAATAAATCGAAGGAAAGGAAAAATGATGATTATAATGTTACATATTCTTTTGATGAAGAAGAACTTTTAAATATGAAATATATTGATTTTATTAAGGAATTAGAAAATGTTATTAAAATTGATAATAATACTAAAAAATATTGTAATTATACTGATAATGATATTCAAATTGATAATGGGTTTAATAAATATATTGTTTTGACTATTATTTTTGGGGTAATTTTTGTTATATTAATAGTGATCTTAATTCATTTCATAATGAATAAAAGAACAAAAATAGATCGTTTATTAGAATGATAAATTATTTTTTTATGAAATATTTAAAAGATATAATTAATAATATTACATAAATAATTATTATAATTTTAAAACATTTTTTTAAAAAGAATTTAATTAGAATATAAATGAATGATTATCAAATGTCACAAAGACAAGATGAATTAATAAATAATGTTTTAGATGAAGGAATAAATGAATTTATGAATATTAATCAAACACAATATAAACCTTTATCTCAATATTATCAATCAAATAGTCAAATGAATAATTTAAATAACAATTCATATATAAATAATTTAAATAATAATTCTTCAAATTATTCAATAGAACCATATCGTTCTCATAATAGAAATTATAGTAATTATAGTAATAGTTCAATTGGTAATCAAAATTACTCATATAATAATATGAATAAAAATTATACTCCTAATATAAAACAAAATGATAAAGTATATTCATATATTAATTATGATAATAAATATAAATCTGGAAATCAAAATTATTCACAATATATAACTGATTATTCAAATCCAGATGAAATAAAAAGATTAGATGATAATGTTACTTTTTTAAATAATTTAAGAAATATAACATCTTATTCAAATAATAATAAAATTTATAATGATGATAATAATAAAATTAAATCTGAAAGAGTAACTGAAAATGAAATAAATAATATAACAAAAAAACTTATTAATATGCAAGAAAAACTATCAAATATTCCTTTAAGTTATGAAAAAAAATCAGATACAAGAATGAAAAAATCACAATCAAATAAATTATTTAAAAAGAGTCAAACATTATCAGAAGAAAAAATAAAACAAAATATTATAGATAAAAAATATGCAAATGCAAATATTGAAGATTTAAAAAGATTAAATGAATTATATTCACCTGAAAATTTTGAAAAAAATAATTTTGATTTATTTTCAAAGAAACCAAGTAAAAAATTAAGTCAAAATGAAATTTGGAAAGAAAAATATGAAATGTCTAGAACAGAATTTAATAATTTATATAAAATATTAGAAGATGAAAAAAAGAAAAATAAAGAAACAGAAAAACATTTAAAAAAAATGAGAAATAAAGAAAAAAAATTATCAGATTTACAAATTTTAAATGGAAAATTATATGAAGCAAGAGAAAATATTGAAGATAAATTAAAACAAAGTGAAAATATTAGAAATAAACAAAGTGAATTAATCTCTAAACTTCAAAATGAAATTGAACAAATGAGAAAAATAATAAGAATGAAAACTCCTCTTTAAAAATTTTATTTTAATTTTTTTTTTAAATTATATTTTATTTAAAAAAACCATATTTTATAAATTATATTATTCCCTACCAAGGATATTGATACAATTTTAATTTTATATTAGAATATTCACGATTGTTAATTTCTATTAATAACTCTTCTAAATCTGATGATATTTTTTTTTGTTTTTTTAAAATTATAGATTCAGAAAATTTTGGAATTTCTACTTTAATATTTTGACCATTTTGAGAAATTGAAATATTTTCTTTAATTATTTTATTAAAATATTTGTTATTATCATCATTTAACTTTTTTACTTGATAATATAATTCATTATAATTTCCATTCATAGGATATAAAAAATGAATATTATCATTTTTAACTATAATATTTAAATAGTAAGAATGAAATATTTTTTGCATTAAAAAAAATAACATAAATAAAAAAAATTTTAAAGAAAAAAATTTTTTATTTTTCCTTATTCAAAATTAAATATTAATTTCTATTATTTAAAATGCTTAACAATTGAATAAATAAATTAATAATATCCAAATACAAATTAATACTAGCAAGAATATAATCATCAGTACTATATTTCATTCCATTATTTTTTCCAACCATTAATTGTGTATCAAAAACAATATATGCAGCAAAAATAATTAAAACAATAATATTATAAACCAAAATTAAAAAATCAATTCTAATAAAAATTAATATTATTCCACAAAGAATAGATAAAGTTAATAAACAAAATAAAACACCTCCATAAACAGTAATATCAGTTTCAGTTTTAAATGCATAAATTGTTAAAGTTAATACCATAACAAAAGTAAATAATAAAGAAATTAAAACTGTTTGTTTATCATATGAACATGTTATTGCTGCAAGAAAATAACTTTCTGCTAAAGTAAAAGCTATTAAAAAAATGTAATTATATGGTACTGTTCTTAATAATTGTGTATTACATAATACAATAAAAATTGATGTTAATAAAATTGTTAATGAAACTAAATAAAAAAAGCTATTATTATATAAAAAATCATTAAATGATTTTGAAGTATATGAAAAAAAAACTACTAGACTTGTCATTAAAATTTGAACAAGTAAAATTGAATATACTTTTACAATAAAATCATTTCTTATTTTTGAATTCATCTTTTCAAAAATTTGATTTTCATCATCATCATTTTTATTATCAATTAAAGGTTCATTTAAATTATATTCTTCCATTTATACTTATAAATAAAAAAAAAAAAAAAAAAAAAAAACAAAATATATAAAATTATGTATACAACTCAATCATCAAATCACGAAGACACATCTCCAGAATATTTATTATATTTAGAACATAATAAAATTCGTCAAGATCCAAAATCCTATATTCCAATATTAAAAAAAGTATTAAAAATGTATAGAACAAATAATATTCTTCATTTTTATAATGAACATCCATTTAAAACATATGAAGGTAGACAATTAGTATTAGAAACAATTGAATTTTTACAAAATCAAAAACCAGTTAATTCATTAATTTTTTCTCAACCTTTATCAATTTCTTCTCATAATCATGCAGTTGATTTAGGAACTCATAATTTAAATTCTCATATTGGAAGTAATAATTCAACTTTAAGAGAACGTGTTGAAAAATATAGTGAATGGAATGGATTATTAATTGAAAGTATTGAATTTGGAATTAATAATCCTGAATATATTATTTGTAAATTAATTATGTGTGATGGGATTAAAGAAAGATATCAAAGATTAAATGTTTTTAATGAAAATGTTAAATATGTTGGAATTGGTATTTGTAAACATATTAAATTTGGTAATGTTATTGTTTTAAATTATGCTATGGAATTAAGGAAAATTGGAGAAGCTTTAAATGGAGAAAATTTTATTTCTCAATATTTAGATACTTCTTTTTATTTTAATTATATGAAAAGAGATTTAAATGTAATTAAAAATGTTAAAAGTATTAAAAAAGATAAAAATTATAATTTAAATGATAGTCATAGTTCTTCTTTTAATTTATCTCAAGAAAGTGAAAATGTTAATTATAAAAATGTAATAAGTGAAAATACGAAAAAAAAAAATGAAGAAAAGAGAAAAAAATTTAAAAGAAAATTTTCAAGAAAAAGAACAGTTCAAGCATCAGGAGATGAAAAAAAATTAATTTATAATATTGATAATAATATTGTTGAACAAATAGAAATTAGTGAATCAAGTAATGATGATGTTCCTTTTGAGGAAGAAAAAGAATCTTCTATTAAAGAAGAAACTAAAGAATATTATGAAAGTGAAGAAAGTGATGAAGAAAATTCCTTTTCAATTGATAATTATATTGATTTAGATATTCCAGAAAATGTTATTGAAAAAGATTATAAATTAATAATTAAAAATTTAAATGGTGTTAAAATTCATGTTATTCAAAAAATTTATACTTTAAAAAATGGGAAATGTCATATTATTGAATGTGAATATAAACCAAATAAAATTAATTAATTATAAATATATTATTTTTTATAATCAATCTTTTATAAATTTAATTGTATAAAAATATTGTAATATAAAAAACAAATATGAATAATGCAACCAGAAACAATGAATTAGTAATAAATGCTTTTTATGATGAATTAATAAAAGCTTTAAAATATCATGGTCAAAGTGTAAAAGAATTTTTCGAAGAAGAAACTCGAAAAATTAATGTTTTTGCTTTCAAAGAAAAATTAAAAAAATTAGGATATAATGAAGAAAGAGTTGATGAAGTTAATATTTTAACAAATAAATTTATTAATCGTATGGCACCAACTATTGTTGATTTAGATATAATAGAAAATGAATTAAAGTTATATCAAGATAGAAATTCAATGATTGATACTTTTTCAAATATTCCAGTAATTACAAATTTAAATGAAAAAATAGGGACATTTAATAATTCAAATAGTCAAAATTTTAATAATACAAATAGTCAAAATTTTAATAATACAAATACTAACATGGATAATAATATTGGTTATTCTACAAATAATAATTTTGGTGTTAGTAATAATGATTATAACACAAATAATAATATGAATAATAATAATGGTTATTCTACAAATAATAATTTTGGTGTTAGTAATAATGATTATAATACAAATAATAATATGAATAATAATAATATTGGTTATTCTACAAATAATAATTTTGGTGTTAGTAATAATGATTATAATACAAATAATAAAATGGGTAATAGTAATAATGGTTTTGGTATGACTAATAGTTTTGAAGGAACTAATTCAGGAATTAAAGTTTTTAATAATATGAATGAGAAAATTCTTGATGGAAATGAAACATTTAAAAAAATTAATTTTGTTAAACAAAAAATGGATAATGAAATAAGAAATTATCCTCCTTTTATAATGTTGAATTTATATAATCAATTAAAAAAAAATCAAACACCAATTCAATTAAATACAAATCATTTATATAATAGTTTTGCTTCAAAAGATCCTCAAAATACAGGATTAGTTAATAGGAATAATTTCTTTAATGAAATTAGACAATTTTATATACCACAAGAAAAAGAAGAAAATATTATTGTAAATGAATTAAATAATAATAATCCAAATTCAAATCCAAATTTTGTTCCTTATCAAAATTTTTGTGAATCAGTAAAAAAAGCAAATGAAAATGATATAAAATTAATTCAAAGAGAATTTAATATGAAAAATAATCCTTATATTGTAAATATGAGAAAATTCATTCATGATAATAATATAAATATAAATGATAATTGGAGTAATGTTAATCAAGGAAAAATCAATTTATCAAATGAAGAATTTATTAATTTTTTACAAAATGGAAATGTAATTGATAATAATAAGCCTCTTGAAATACAAGAAATGAATTATATTTTTGAAATTATATCACCAAATGGAAATGAAGTTTTTTTTAAAGAATTTGAAAAAGCAATGAATGAAAAAGAATATGATACAACTATTTATACTAATAGAGAAAGTATTGGAAATAATATTTTAAGTCAAATAAATGAAGGTATTTCTAGTTTAAGAAATGATATAAATAATTCAAATAATAATAAATTTAAAAATTCAAATATAAATAATCCTAATCAATATAATTCTCAAATGAATGAAAATTCATTTAAAATACAAGAAAATAGTATGAAAAATGTAAATTTTGAAATGGATAGTAATAATACTTATACACAATCAATAAATCCAAATCAATTAAAATCTCAAATTCCAAATCAAAATAATCAAAATACTCAAAACAGCATAAATCAAACTCAAAACAATATAAATCAAACTCAAAATATAAATCAAACTCAAAATATAAATCAAACTCAAAACAATATAAATCAAACTCAAAATATAAATCAAACTCAAAAAATGGGTCAAACACAAAATATAAATCAAACACAAAATATAAATCAAACACAAAATATAAATCAAACACAAAATATAAATCAAACTCAAAATATAAATCAAACACAAAATATAAATCAAACACAAAATATAAATCAAACACAAATTCCTAAATATGAACCAGAAAAATTTATTCAAGTTAGAAGTAATAGTAGATATCAAGAAATAAATTCAAGTGATCCTAATAATCAATATTTTATAGTTCAAAATAGAATAAATTATGAAAAAAATAAAATAAATAATATTTTAAAAAAACATCAAAAATATACATTAATTAATTTATATTATCAAATTCAAAATCAATTTAGAAGATTTGGCGATGAACCAAGAAAAAGATTTGCATTAAAAGATCCTTCAAATAAAATATTAATAGGTAAAAATGAATTTTATGAAGTATTAATTGGATTAAATTGTCAAATTGAAACAGATGACTTTAATTTAATATTAAATGCCCTTAATTCAAAAACAAAAAATTTATTTAATTATGATGAATTTTTAAAAAAAGTTTATAATATTCAACAAATTGATAATGGAAGTACAATGTTAATTTATAAAGAATGTAATTTACAATATAATGATTATATTTATGACTTAAGACATTATGTTAAAGATAATAGAATTAATTATCAAGATTCTTATTCAAGACAATGTAGTAATATTTCACTTTTAAATTATGATATTTTTAAAAAATTTATTAATGATATTCAATATAATTTACCTCATGAAGAAGAATTAAAATATGTATTTAATAGTTTATGTGAAGGAAATTTAATGAATCAAATGAATAGAAATAATTATTTAAGTCAACAAGAATTATTTAAATTATTTGAAATGGAAGATGAAAAAGAAGAAGATTTTATTAAAAAAGGAAAAGTTATAAAAGATGCATCTACAAAAACAAATTGGAAAAAAAATATAAAAAGATTTACTGATGGCGAAGAAGGAACAAGAGAATTATTTAAAAAAAATTATATTCAATTAGAAAAATATTTTTATCAAATTAATGATAATTGTATTAGATATGGAATAGAAAATTTAATTGATTATTTTGATAATTCAAATGAGGAAATTTCTGAAGAAGGTGATATATTAAAAGATCGTTTTAAATCTTTAATGAATAATATTGGAATTACAGAAAATTTAAATTTGGAAAATGTAATTAATTTATTTTCTCATAATAATAAAGGACCAAAAAAATATTTTTTTAAATTATCAGAATTTCTTTCTATTTATTATTGTTTTATTGATGATAGAAAAAAAAAAGGAATGAATATTAATAAAACAGAAAATCAAATTAAAGATGAAATATCAACAACAAAGAAAAAAAAAGGGAATTATATTTATAAAAATGCACATAGAAATTTTACTCAACAAGATATTGATCATCTAAGTGAATTATGTAATTTTGTTGCTGATATTATAATAGATGAAAAAAATATGAGTATTTCAAATTATTTTAAAAATACTGATAATTACAGTAAAGGTTTTATTACAATGGAAAAATTAAAAAAAGTATTTAGAGATGATTTAGATATTGATATTGATTCTGATAATTCAATGGATGATTTTTTTGATATGGTAATAGCAGATGATAAAATAGAAGGTAAAGATATAGTAAAAATAAATCATATAATAAATGTAATTAAAACTTATAGTGGTAAAGATAAACCTAATATTGGAAATCAAACAAATAAACAAAGTACAATTAATCAAAATACTATGAATAATAATAATACAATTAATACAAATAATAATAATAATACAATTAATACAAATAATAATAATACAAATACTCAATTTCAATTTCAAAATATAACTGGAGATAATGCAGTAATGGATAATAATAAATCTAATTTAAATACACTTAAAAATCAAAATCAAAGTCAAATTAATAATAGATTTAATTCTTCAATTAATGATAATAATAAAAATATAAATATTGATAATAATGATGCTACTGGGAAAATTTTAAAAAATTTTTCTCAAACTTTATTTAATAATAAAATACCATTTAATTCCATTTTCCCTTCTGATAATAATAATGCAAATCAAACTATTTCATATCAAGAATTAGAAAGAGGAATTCAAAAAACTAATTATCCTTTAACAAAACAAGAATTAAATATATTAATTAATCATTTTGATCCTATTTCAAAAAATAAAATTGAAGTAGAAAAATTAAAAAATGATATAAAAAAATATGAACCAACTTACTTTAATGAAAGTTTCAATAATCCAAATCAAACAAATTTAAAAACTTTAAATACTATAATTCAACCTAAAATAGAAAATAATGTAGATGATTGTATTGAGAAAATAAAAAATTATTTTGATAAAAATGATTATCATCCATATGAATTTTTCAAAAAAATTTTTAATAAAGATAATGAAGAAAAAATACCAAAAAATCAATTTATAAGAATTTTAAAAAAACCTAATCCATATCCAGCAATAGAAAATTTAAAAGAAGAAGAAATTGAACAATTTTTCAATTTAATTGATAAAGATAAAGATGAACATATTGAAATAAATGAATTATTAACTTATTTTCAAGATGATGATATTCAATTAAATCAAACAATTGTTAAAGATATTGATACTCTTTTTAATAAAGTAGACTCAGATAAAAAAAATAAAATTTCAGTTGAAGAATTTTTAAAATGTTTAAAAAGTGTTAATTATCAAGCAACAAAAAAAACAGCTGAAAAAATAATTCAAAAATATGATAAAAATGATAATAAAATAACAAGAGAAAATTTTAAAAAAGCAATTGGAAATGAAATAAAAAAACAATTAAGAAAAAAAATTCATGAAACAGAATATATTAAACAATTATTTAGAAATGCTGATATAGATAAAAATGGTTATTTAACAGAAAAACAATTAAAATTTTTAATTAAAACAAAATTACAAACAAATTTATCAGAGGAAGAAATAAATATAATTTGTAAAAAAGCATCTGAAAAATATGATGGAATAATAGATATAGATGAATTTGTAAATTTATTAAATTCAATAAATAAACAAAATTTAAATGAATCAGATATGAATAATTCATTAATGAATGAAGCATTACAAAATATGAGTTTAAATTTAAATTCTTTACAAAATATTCAACCAAATACTTTTATATCATTATATGATAATCTTCCTTTAAGTTTCATACCATCATTTATAAGACAAGAACAAAAATTATTAAAATTACTTCCATCAAGTGTTTTAAAACCACAAACAAAAAATAATGGTATTATTTATGAAGATATTTTATCCATTTCAAATCAAGGTGAAAAATTTTTAAAAGAAATAAATACAAAAGTCAATAGTAAAATTTCATTTATTAATTATGCAACTGGTGTTCCATCACCAGATGAAAAATTATTTAATTCAGAAAATAAATTAAAAATTGTTGGTCGAATATTAAAAATTGCATTATTTAAAAATGATAGAGAAAGAAAAAAAGAATTTATAGGAAATGCAATTAGTATTGATTGTAAATATAAAAAAGAATATTCTGATAGATGGTATTTTGAAGATAATAGACAATTATATAATAATAATATAATAATTAGATATGATAATAATGATTTATATGATATTCATGTAATATTTGAATTTGTTTTAGTTATTCAAAAAAAAGTTGATAATGTTTCATATACTTTTGAATCAAGTTGTGGTTTTTCTCAAATACCTCTTATTGAATGTAATGCTAAAAAAGATGTAAAATTAGATATTCAAGGTGGAAGTCCTTTTGAAATTGAAGCAATTGATCCTAAAGATATTCTAACTACTAGAATTGGTTTTATACCAAAATTAACATCATTATTTTCTGATGTTAAACCTTTATTAAATATTAGAATAAAACCATTTACAGCTTTAAATAAAAAAGATCAAAAATATATTAATTACTTACCTAAAATTATTGTTTGTCATAGAGCAGCATTAATAATACTTTCAGAATATAGAAAAAAAATAGGAAAAATTATATTAAATAATCCAGATTATTTAATTAAACCAATTAAAATTGAAAATCCTATTTTTAATTCTTTTTATTCTATTGTTGATTGTCCTGATGCTTTTAGAATGATGGTTGAATTATTTAATGAAATTATTGTTAATTCTAATCAATTTAAAGAATTTGATTATTCAATTAAATTTGATGAATTTGTTGGAAAAATTGGAACAGTTTTATCAGTTAAAGATTTTAAATTTGATAGTTTAGATCCTACTAAAGTTCCTAGAGGAAGTATTGATGATATGACAAATAGAAGTGAATTAATTAATTCTATTATAAGAAGTTCTTATGATAATTTTAATCCTTTGAAATATAATAAAGAAAAGATTTTAAAAGAGAAAAAATTTGAACCTTTTTCTGTTGATAATATGATTAATGATAAAATTAATATTACAAATAAATTAGAGAAAATTATTGGTTTATATAATTTTGGTACTTTTAATACTACAAATAATTTTAATCAACAAACAAATTCAATTATTCAAACTAATGTAAATCCTAATCAAGGTAATAATTTAAATCAAAATTGAAATGAAAGAAATGTTATTAAAATTTAAAAATATTTAATTTTTTTTTTTTAAAATTTAAAAAAAAAATATTTTCTTTTATTTTAAAATTTAAATTTATAATAAAAAAATAATTAAATTTCTAAAATTTAGGATAAATATAATAATTTTTTATAATTTTTCTAAATAACAACTAATCTTTAAATATATATCAATATAAAAAGAAAGGTATTCAAAAAAAAAAAAATGTTCAACGATATTCCAAATTCAGAATGTGCAATTTGCAAATCAAAAAATACTTTAATCATAAATTATAAATGTGGAGAAATAACATGTAATAAATGTGGAGCAGTAAATGTAGAAAGATTAATAGATGAACAACCAGAAGAAAGAAATTTTAATAATGAATATTCTTCATATGGAAATCAAAATAAAATAAGATATGGTTCTATAATTGATTATGAAATTAATGATGAGTTAAATGATGTTATTTTATTAGGAAATAAAAGAAATTCTGAATTGAATAGAATTTTTAAAAGAAAATATTTTAAAAATGGTAGTAGTGAAAAAAATAAAATAATGAATAAAATTTGGCATATTTTAAATAATATTTGTAGTAATTTAGATATTCAAAAAATTCATAAAGAAAAAGCACAAAGTTTATTATTGATAATGTATAATAATGGAGATTTAAATGATAAATTACTTATTTATTTTGTTTTAATTGCTATTTGGATTATTTTGAAAAAAGATGATAATGTTAATAATAAAATATTATCTTCTATAGTAAAAAAAATGCAATTAGATAATGTAGTTTTTAATGAAGTTTTAAAAATGTGTAAACAATATTATGAAAATGTTAACATTAATCAAATTAATACTGATATTAATATATTTATTAAATCTTGTAAATTAGATAATTATTCAGAAATTACTAATAATATAAATGAAATGGTTACTCTTTTTTATAAGCAAAATAAAAAAATTTATTATGGGAGAACACATGAAAATATTGCAATTAGTTTTATATTTTTTTGCATTAATCTTTTTGAAATTAAATTTGTAATAAATCATAATAGAAGTAAAGAAAGAAATGATGAAATTTATTCATATAAAGAACATGAAAATTTATTAAAATTACTTAAAAAAGTTTCTAAGGTAAAAATAAAGAAAATTACTGCATTTTATGATATTATTAAAAAGAATATAAATAATTTAAGTTCTCATTCACAATTTGAATTTTTAATTCAACCAAATATTAATAAATTATTGTAACTAAATATATTATAAAATTTTTAAAAAGAATAGCAAATTAACATATAAAAAATAATAAATAATATATTAAAAAAAAAAAATAAAATTTTTTTATTATTAATTATGAAATAATAATAATATAAAAAAAAAATAAAAAAAAAAAAATCAACATAAAACTGCAAAAAAAGCCAAAAAAAAAAAAATTAAAAACCAAAAAAATTTTATAACTTAACAACAATACAACTAACATTATCTCTGGTATCTCCTTGAATACACAAATCAATAATTTTCTTACAAACATCACTTGAATTCAAATTTGAATTATTTAAACAAACATTAAACAAATCTTCCTCAGAAACAACATCCCAAACTCCATCAGAAGCAAGAACAATAAATAAATCATCATTTTCAATTTTTTCAATTTTTACAAAAGGTTCCGAGCAAACACCATATTTTTTCATTTCTCTATCACCAATACTTCTAGTTAAAATTAAAGTACCAAAAACTCTTCCATAAAAAACAATTCCTCCATTTTTTTTTATTCTATCAACTTCATTTTGATCAGTACATTTATGATCTTTTGATATTTGAATAATAGAATTTTTTTTAATTAAATAACATTTTGAATCACCAACATTAGCACAAGCAAAATAACGTATATTTTTATTATATTTAGTATCAAATTCCTTATATATAAATAATACAGTTGCAGTTGATCCAATTTCATTTTGATAATTTAATTTAGATATTTCAATATCAATTAAATTAAAAGATTTTATTAAAGAATCATTTACATTAAAAGTTGTTTCATTTAATAATTTTGCAAATATTTTATGTAAATTTTCTTTACAATATTTTGCTACTTCTATTCCTGAATGACCATCAAAAATTCCAAAATATGATTTTGTTGGATCACCTATAAATGATGGAAGGGATATGTAATAATCTTCCATTTTTTCTCTATGGTCTAAATTTGGGTAATCCATATTTGAATAATTTAAAAATGGATTTGTTGGTTTTTCTTTTTTTGCATCTAGAATTATTTTATTTGGAGTTTTTAATGTTTTTCTTAAATTTTCCTTTTTTTGATATTTTGATGTGTCAATTTCTATTTTTTGATTTATTGAATTTTGGTTTATGTTTATATTGTTTAAATTTGTTAAACTGTATAAATTCGGATTGTTTATGTTATTTAAGTTTATATTGTTTATTTGGAAAAAATTTTTGTTTAGATTGTTGCTTTTTAATAAAGTATTTTTATTTTGATTGTTATTTATTATATTGTTATTATTTAATAAGTTATTTATATTTTTTATATTTATATTGTTTCCGTTTTTTTGAAAATTTTCTATATATTTATTATATTTTGGAGATGATTTTGGTTGTTTTATATGTTTGAAATTATTATTATCTAAATTTTGAAAATTCATTTTACGATTATGATGTCCAACTGGAAAGTTATAATATATTTTACTAATTAAAACTGGATTTGCAGTTGAAACATCTCTTGTTTTTTTATTTTCTTTATTTATATTTTTATTATATTTTAAAGGATTTCCACTATAAGGTTTATGTTTACTTTGAATATTAAAATTATTATGATTAAATGGATTTTTATGATTAAATGGATTATTATTAAAAATATTATTATTAATTTGTCCAAAATTATTTTTATTATTTAAATTCATTTGAATATTACCATTTAAATTTATTATATTATTCCCTTGTAATGCTGGTAATTTTCCTCTTTCTGAATTTAAATTTTTTCTAATTTTATTTTTTTTATTTTTTTGAAAAGGACTTTCATTCATTTTTTATATGAAATTAAAAAAAAAAGAATAAAAAACCATCTAATCATAAAATTAATTTATATTAATTATGGAAGATAAAAAACCAAAGACACATAAAGGAAAATTATATCTTGAAAGTCTTCTTCCAAAATTAATAGAAAATCCAAAACAATGTTTATTTATTAATACTGCAAATTCAAGTGAAATTATGAGAATGATTCTTAATGATTTATATTTATTAAGAAAAGATTATAGTAAAAAATTAAATAAAAAAGAAAAAATAGAAAATTTAACAAATGGAAGAGATTCAATAGAATTTTTATGTGAAAAAAATAATTGTTCACTTTTTACTTTTACTTCAGATATTAAAAAAAGACCAATGGATATTACATTTGGATTTACTTTTAATCATTCAATTTTAGATGCTTTTAATTTTGAAGTTACAAATTATATTCCAATAGAATATTTTAATAATAAAAAAATTAATATTGATAGTTATATGAAACCTATATTATTTTTTCAAGGAGAATTATTCGAAAGTGAATTTGAATATGAAAGAGTTAAAAAATTTTTTATTGATTATTTTAGATTATATGATGTAGAAACTGCAATAATAAGTGAATTAAAAAGAATTATTGTAATATCAATTGATAATAATGATAAAATAATTAAAATTAGAAATTATCAAATTGAAGGAGAAATAAAAGAAAATAATTTAAATAATATAAATTTTATTGAAATTGGTCCCAGTTTAGATTTAAAAGAAAGAAAATTTTTTATTGGTGATGAAGAATTATATAAAAAGTCTTTAAAACAACCTAGAGCTCTTATGGATATTAAAAAGAAAAATATTAAAAAAAATAATTTATTAGGTATTAAAGAAGGGGTTATTCATATGCAAAAACAAAATTTAAATGCTGTTAGTTTGAAAAAATATAAAAAAATTCTTGGGAAGAAAAGATTTGGAAAAAAAGGAGAAAAATTTGAAAAAGAATATCAAAATAAAAATAATAATATTGATTTAGAAGAATAAATAAATTTTTTAAAAAAATATAAATTTTGCAAAATACATTTTTTAATTATTTAATTTTAATTAAAATTAATTTTATATTATTTAATTTATATAAAAATTTTTTTCAATTTAAATAAATAATTATATATGGGAAATTTAAATATCCCATATTTTTCATCAAAAACTCAAGAAAAAAATACACAAATTGAAAAAAAGAAAAAAGATATAGAAGAAGAAATAGGAAAAGAAAAATTAAAATGTATATGTATATTAAATGAACATAACAAATGGATAAATTGTTTAATAAATATAAAACCAAATCACTTTGCATCATGTTCAGGAGATAGATCAATAAAAATATTTTCAGGAGACCAAAAAGACAATTTTAAATGTTTATTAAAAATAGATAATTGTCATTATGATTATATTTTATTCATAACTCAATTAAATAATAATAATTTAGTATCATGTTCAACAGATTCAACAATTAAAATATGGGAAATAAATATAGAAAAATTAAATTATAAATTATTAATAATTTTAAATAAACACGAAGGTGATGTTTGGAAAGTTTTAGAATTAAATAAAACTTTAAATTTAGTTTCATGTTCAAGTGACAAAACAATTAAAATATGGAAAGAAAATAAAGAAAAAAAAACTTATGATATAATAAAAGAAATAAATGGATATAAATTATGGATAGAATCAATATTAGAAATAATAACAAATGATAATATAAATTATTTAGTAAGTGGAGGTGGTGATTTAAATATAAAATTTTATGATATTAATAAAAATTTTAATTTTATTTTTCAATTTGAAAATGTTTTAGTTGTTCATCAAATGTCATTTATTCAATTAGATCAATTTAGAATTTGCGCAGGTGGAACTGGAAATGGGTTTTTTACTGTTATTAATTTTAGAAATTTTCAAAGAGAAATTAATGTTAAAATTCATTCTAATGATATTTATGCTATGTTATTATTAAAAAATGGGAAAATTATTACTTCGGGAAAAGATCAAAAATTAAAAATTAGTAATAGAATTACTTATAAGAAAGAAATTGTTGTTAAAAATATTCATGATAGTTATGTTTATGCTATTGCTCAATTGAATAATAATTTTATTGTCACTTGTTCTGATGATAAAAAAATTAAAGTTTGGGAAATAGTAAATTAATATTTATTTTTTTTAAATATATAATTATTTTTTTTATTTTTTTCTATTACTTTTTTTATTTATTATTGTTTTTATTATTATCAAATATATTTAATTTATTTAATATATTAATTAAATTATTCATATTTGTTTTATTCATTTTATTTGGTTCTTTATTTCCTAAATTTATCTTTTTAATATCTATTGATCTATATTTTTCATTATCAAAATTTTTAATTACATTAATTAAATTATCTAAAGACGATTTATTCATTTTAATTGGATTAACTTTACCATAATTAACTTTAATTTTATAATCATCAATATTATTTTCATTATCTTTTAAAATTAAATTCCCATTTATTTTACTTTTGCTTTTATCTTTTTTAACAATAATTTTAATATATGTATAATTATCATTTTTACTTTTATTCCTTTTATTTTTTTTTTGTGAATTTGATAATCTTTTATTATAATTTTTAATAAAATCCAAATTATTTTTTTTTTCCTCATCATTCAAAATTGATTTCTTATGATAATAATTAACAATTCCATTATATAAACTAACTTTTTTAAAAAATCTCATACTTCCCTTAACTTCAGTAACAGAAACCAAAATTTTCGGAGGAAAAATTTCCTTATCTAAAAAATCCCCTTTTTCATTTATCCATTTCATTTTTTTTAATTTCCAAATACTAGCTCTTTTTTTTGGATTTTTTTCTAAACACATATTTAAAAATTCAATGAATCCATTACTCATTCTATTATCAGGAATAATATAATTTCCTTTTTCAATAATATCAAATAATTCCATAATATTATCATTATTAAAAGGAAATTTTTTATAAGCTAAAATATAAGCAATAATACCAATAGACCAAATATCAAGTGGTTTTCCTCTTATATCAAAATCACTATTTTCATTTTCTTCTGATATACAAGTTTCTGGAGCTCGAAAATAAAGTGTTCCTTCTATTTTTTTTCCTATTTTATCATTTTTTTTATCTTTTAATAATGAACTTACATTAAAATCTGTTATTTTTATTTTATTTGTATGTGATATTAAAATATTATCTGGTTTTAAATCTTTATGTATTATTCCATTGTGATGAAGATATGATACTCCTTTTATTATTTGACGTAAAAAATAACGAATTTCATCTTCTGAATAATTGTCTTTTTTTATTTTTTCTATTTCATTTTCAATTATTGAATTATTATCTTCATTATTTAAATTTTTATAGAAATCTTTATTTATAAAGTAATTTTTATTTATTTCAAAATTATCATTGTCTTCATTATAAATAATTAAAGGACCTTTTGGACAATATTCTAATATTAAATATAATTTTTCTTTTTCATCATCATATAATATTTCATATAGTTTTATTATATTTTTATGATTACATTTTTTTAATATTGCTATTTCTTTTAATGCATCTTCTAACATTGAAGAAATTATTAATTCTCCATTTTCATCTCTTGAAAATCCTTTATTATTTTTTCTTAATAATTTTTTATCTATTACTTTCATTGCATAAAATTGATTATTTTTAATTACTAATTTTACTTTACTAAATGTACCTTCTCCTAAATATTTTATATATTTATATTCGTTATAAAATTTTTCTCCTTCTGAATTTCTTGTTCTATGTAATTCGGTTTCTGGGATTGATGGAATTTCTTTTTCTGTTTTGAATTTTTTAAATAATTTTTTTTTTTGACTTTGATTCATTTATAATTAAATTACTTTTATTTTTATAAAAATATAATAAGAAATTATTTATATTATATATTGGTAAATATATATTATTAATTTTATTTAATATTTATTTTAAATAATATTTCCATTATTGAAAAAATTTAAAATAAAAAATAATAATTTGAATTAAATAAATTACAATTATTAAAATATATAAATTATAATTTAAAATATTCTTTTATTATATTTTTTTATTATTTTATTTAAAAAAATTTTTAATATAATTTAAATTTTATTTATATAAAGAAATAAATTTATCTCTATTTCCAGCAACTATAATATCATCAAATTCTTCAATCCCACAAATTTCACCATCATATTCATTATTACTTATTCTTTTTAAACTAACAAAAACAATTTTTTCATTTTCAATTTTAATTTCTAAAAATTGAGAATAATAATCATACATATGAAATCCAAAAAGAATATTTTTATTATTTAATAATTTCATACTCGTACAAAACATATAATTAAAATCATTAGAATAAAAAGAATCAATAATTTCATAAGTTGAACATTTAACTAAATAAACATTTTTACTATTATCATTACAATCTGCATATTCACTTCCAAGAATTAAATAATCATCATTATATAATAATAAACAATTAGTCCATTCAAAACCATTTAAATCACTCATTTTTTTTTTTAATTCATATGATATTAAATCAAAAAAATATAATCCATTATTTGTAAAATATGAAATTTGATTTAATTTTGGTATTTCTTCTATATCTAATGATAATTCCATATTTTTATATATTGGGAGATTAATATAAGTATTTAATTCATATTTTTGATTTGTAAATTTGATAAAAATTAATTTATCATTATTATAATCTTTAAGTAAAATTGCTATTTTTTCATCAGATAATTCTTTTATTGATATTATATTTGTGTGTTGATGAAAAATTTCATTTTTTAATTGTAATGTATATTTTATTTCATATGAATTTTCTGATAGTTGAATAAAATTGATAGTTATATTTTCTGTTTGATAGACTATTAATCCATTTTTTAATTGAGTTATTTTTGAAATATAATTTTCATATTTTGGAATTGATATTTGTTCTATTAAATCATTGTTTTCAAATTTGTATATTTTTATTTTTTTTTCATGGGAACAAACACATAGTCTTCCATCATTTAGTTTGAATAAATATGTTACTGAACCTGATGGTATTTTTTTTAATTCAGAATATTCATTAAATTTTTTTTGAATATTATTACTCATTTTTGAAAAATTAATTTTTTTTAATAGTAAAATTATTTCTAAATTTCTTTATCTTTTAAATTGTTTTAAATATCAATAAATAAAAAAGAAAAAAATATAATTTAATTTCAGTTAATAGAAAAGTTTTTTTCAACTTTGAATATTTTTATTTCTAATAACTTAAAAATAAATTTTTAAATTCAATTTAAATACATTAATTAATTAATAAATATGATTAATGTATTCATAATTAATAAATTTCATCCAGTTCTTTAATTTATTCTGCAATTTTTGATAATGAAGGAATTTATTATATAACCATTGATGAAATTGATTATAGTGAAAATAAAGAAGATAATATTAATGATAATGATAATATTATTAATTATATAAAATTATTTTAAATACCATTTTTATTTTAAATATTTTTAATTAAATTTTAAACATATGAATTTATATATTTTTATATATATTATATTATAAATCATTTTTATTTAACAATTATTTATTTCAATGAAATTTTTATTTAAAATATATATTAAATAATTATACATGAAGATTAGGTCCAATCCAGATATAAATTCTTTAATATTTATTTAAAATATATTTTTATTAATAATTATTTCTTATAATTTTTAATTAAATTATATATTATTTTTTATTATTTTTATTTTTTAATAATATCTAATAAA
>Ga0256407_10005337_pt1 | contig 20704 bp, 14 predicted proteins | sample RumenRJG_04DNA_FD_193489 | JGI IMG/M metagenome (GOLD analysis project Ga0256407, IMG submission 193489) | Bovine rumen microbial communities from Lethbridge, Alberta, Canada - RJG_04 | ecosystem: Host-associated > Mammals > Digestive system > Stomach > Rumen | place: Canada: Alberta... | reverse complement strand
ATCTCTTCCTCCTAAAAATGGAATTGATTTAACATATAAAACTTTAAATTCATTAAATTTAAATTGAGATAAGAAAAAAGTAGTTTTTGAATTTCCACTATCAACAAAAATAACATTTTTAACATTATTTTTATTTGATTTAAAAAAATCTTTATATTTATTATATCCATAATAAAATGTAATCGCTGTTGTTTCATTAATAATATTAATTTTTTGTGCTCCAACAGCTTTTAATATTATTTTAATTGCTTGTTTTTGTGCTAAAGAAAAAAAATCAGGAATACTAATAGTTAAATTTTCGAATTGAAAATCACTATTATACTTTAAATATTGTTTATTTATTTTTTGAATATAAGATGCTATTATTTCATTACTTTCTGCTTGAATAAATTTATCTTCTAATTTAAATTTAAATATTACTTTTTTTTTATTATTTTCATTTTTTATGTCTGCTTTAACATAACTATATTTTAATTCTTTTTCAATATCTGGTGAATTATTTATACCAATAAGTCTTGAAATATTAATAAATGAACTTTCAGCATTTGATTTAAAATCTGTTATTGCTGTTGTTCCTGCTTTTCTTTCTTTATTTGTAAAAACCAATAAAGATGGAGTTTCTCTTTTAGATGCATCATTTAAAAGTGTTTTTGTTAAAAAAGTTCCATTTTGATTATAACCACAAATTGAATAGACTGTTCTATTTGATCCTAAATTAATTCCAAGATTTATCATTTTTTAACTTTTTAAATTTAATTTATAATTTTAAATTAAAAGATTTTTTTATTTTTTATAATTAAAATTTTTAATAATCATCAGTGATTATTTAAAATATAAAAATAAGAAATTTTTCCTAAATATATAAACAAAGGAATTAAATATCTTTAATGAATTTCTTATAATAAAAAAATATTTAAAATTAAAAAAAAATGGGAAATAAAAATATATTAGGTTGTATAGAATCAAATGATAATCAAAAAGAAGATGAAGAATATAAAAAACTAAAAACAGAAGAAAACGAAATATTAAATAAAATATCAATAACTGAAGATGATTATCCAAAAGATGAATGTATAACAAAGAAATCTGACACTTCATTAAGGAGAGGAAATGTAATATCAACAACAAAAAATTTACCTCAAATAAAACCAAATTCAATAATTCCAATATCAATAGATAAAGCAATTTTAGTAGGAGAAGGAAATAATAATATATATGATAAATATGAAATATCAGATAATCCATCAGATAAATTAGGTGAAGGAACATTTGGTACAGTAATAAAAGCTAAACAAAAATTAACAGGTGAATTTGTAGCAATTAAAATATTAAGAAAAAATAATTTAATTTTTGGTGAAGATTTAAAAAAAGAAGCTACAATTTTAAGAGGATTAGATCATCCTAATATAATAAAAATATTTGAATTATATGATACAGAAACAGATTTTTATATTGTTCAAGAATTATGTAGTGGTGGTGATTTATTTTCTAAAATCCATGAAGAAGGTGGTCAATCTGAAATTACAACTGGAATTATTATTTTTCAAATTTTAAGTGCTGTTAATTATTTACATCAAAGAAAATTAATGCATAGAGATTTAAAATTAGAAAATATATTAATTGATGATTCTAAATATTCGAATAATATTTATGTTAAAATTATTGATTTTGGAACTGCTAAATTTTATAATAAAAATAAAGAAAATGAAATAATTGGAACTCCTTTTTATATTGCACCTGAAGTATTAAAAGGTGATTATACTGAGAAATGTGATTCTTGGTCAATTGGTGTTATTTTATATACTATTTTAACTGGAAAATTACCTTTTGGTGGTACTAGTAAATTAGAAGTTTATGCTAATATCAAATGTGGTTTATATGATATGACTATATATCCTTTTAATATTGTTTCAAATGAAATAAAAGATTTAATTAAAAAATTATTATTATTTAATCCTGATAAAAGAATTAGTGTAAAAGATGCTTTAGAACATAAATTTTTTAAAAAATTTAAAATAAAAGAAAAATTATCAAAATTAACAACAGATAAATTAAAAATATTATTAAATAATATTAGAAATTATAATCCTCAATTAATTCTACAACAAACAACAATTGCATATTTAGTTCATCATTATCCTCAATTAACTTATGTAAATGAAGCAAATTCCTTATTTTTAAAATTAGATGATAATAATGATGGTGTTATATCGAAAAGTGAATTTGTAAATGGATTAAAAGAATTATTCAAAGAACAAAATGAAAATATTGATGAAAAATTTTTAGAAAATGAATATCATTTTCTTGATGTTGATCATTCAAATTCAATTGATTATGAAGAATTTTTAAGAGCTGCTGTTGATAAAAAATTATTATTGGAAGAAAAGTTTTTAAAACTTGCATTTGATTATTTTGATGTTGATAAAAATGGTCAAATTACATTAAAAGAACTTAAAAAAATATTTAAAGAATCTTCAGATTTTCCTGAAGAAGAATTTAATAAATGCTTAAAAGATTCAGATTTAGATTCTGATGGACAAATAAATTATAATGAATTTTCAAATATGATGAAACATATTTTGGCATAATAAAAAAAATTTTACATTTCAATAATTATATATCAAAAAATGTTTTTAAATTGTTTTTTATTTAATATTTCATAATACACATTTTATAAAAAAACATTTATTTTTTAATGTAAAAATTTTATTATTAGTATTTTTTTAAGGTCTGAAATTTTTTTCTTTTTCAAGAGGAATAAAATACCTTGTTTCATCACGACCAAAAACAATTAAAACACCAACTTCTTTTTTATAATTTGCTCTTGCTTTTTTTAAATTTTCATCTGGTAATTCTCTATGAAATAAATGACTGAAAAATTTCATATTTGTTAATGAAATATAAATCTTAGAAAAAGAAATATGAGAAAGTAAAGTTTTAAATAAAAATTGATAAACACCAATTACACAATTTGTTTTTTGAATAAATGCTCTTCTATAATCATTTTTTTGCATATATTCTTTAAATGATGTATCATCAAAATTATCATTTTTTATATTTAATTCTTTTGTTAATGATTCTCCTTTCTCATTAGTTTCTATATTTTTATATATTATTATTCCTATTAAACATTTATTATTTAAGTTATTTTTCTTTTTTGGATCTTCATAAAATATTCCAAATGGTTTATAATAATCAGGTAATTTATATTCCTTTTTTATTTTTGAAAATTTATTTTGATATGAATATAATGAATTATAATCTCCTTTATAATATTGATAAAATACTTCATTTTTTTCGAAATTTCCTTCTGAAAATACTTTTTCAAATGTAGTTATAAATGGTAAACAAAAAATACAGAAAATTAAGAATAAAAAGAAATAAATACCATATTTAAAATTTATTAATAATATAACTATATCAGCAAAAAATAATGACACAATTGCTACTTCCATAATTAAAATATTTAAATAAAATTTAAAAAAATATTTAAAAAAATAATAATATAATATAAATATATAATTTTTTTTACAAAAGCAAATTTTGTTTAAAAAAATTACTTATATTCTCCATTTTTAATCTTTTTTTCATTTATTTGATTTAAAAGATTATTATTAGCTTTTTTAAAAGTCATATTATAACTTCCATTTAAATTAACAATTAATAAAGTACTTCCTAAATAATTATTATTATTCATTCCACCACAAATAATTAATTTATCATCATGAATAATAGAGGAATGAGCACATCTAGAAAGAACATTAAAATTATCATTTTGTGAAAATAAATCAACTTCAATCCAATTTAAATTACCTAAATCTAATATAAAAGTATCATTTAAAGCAAAAGAATCACTTTTACTATCATTTCTTCCACCATGAATAATAACAAAATTATTATTTTCATAATAATTCATTGAATGAAAATATCTTGGACATGGTTTTTTTCCAATTGTATTATCGCATTTTATCCATTCACAAGGTTTAATTCCAATTTTTAAAATATATAAATCATTTGTTATACCAAAATTACTTTCTGCTTTTTTTTTACCTCCAAAAATATACCATCCTTTAATTGTTTCTTTTTCATTTGGAATCAATTTTCCATTTTTATTATATCCAAAAGTATTTTCTGGGAATTTATATATTGAAAATTTTGAATGATTTTGTATTTTAGTTGGTATCACTAAAGTAGCACAATGACCAAATAAATAAGGACTCTTTGAATTTGATGTAACTATTAAATTATTCCATTTATCATTATCTTTATTATTTTCATTATCTTTATCTTTTGAAATATTTAAATTATTCATATTATAAATATTTAATAAATATACATCATTTAATATTTCATTATTTTCTGTAATTCCACCATGAATTACCATATAATTTCCAATTAATTCACATATATGATTTCTTCTTAAACGAGGAGAATTTTTTGCTGATAAATATGGAGTTGACCAACATAAATTACTAAAATTAAATACTTCTAATCCACAATATATACCACTATTTGAAAATACTAAATTATTATTTGAAGATATCATTTTTGCTCTTCCTCCAAAAATTAATAATCTAGTTCTATCTTTATCTATTATACATGTATGTCCAAATCTATTTGAAGTATTATTTTTTATTTTTAATTTTTTCCATATCATACTATTAATATTTAAAATCCAAATATTAATTTGTTTCATTATTGAACACATACCACCTGTTAAATATGCATTATTACCATAAATATTTAAAGTAAATTGTTCTCTACATTCAGGAAAATTTTTATTTGGATATGTATAATATGAAAAAAATCTAAGTTTATCATTTGATGTTCCAAATGAAGAAATTAAATTTTTTATTGAACTTTTTCTTTTAACTGGATTTTTTTTTGTTGTGTTTGTATTATTTGTATTTTCAAAAATAGGAAATTCTTCATCAAATTTTGGATTTAATGTTGATATTCTAATTTTTGGCATTTTAACATTAAATTTCATATTATATGCTTCTATACTTTTTATTGATTCATTAAATTTTTTTTTTTGTCTATCTAAATTTATTTTAACAACATCTTCAAATATTTTATTATTTATTTTTAATATTCCTAATGAATGAATTGGACTTAAATAACGAGGAGTTTTATTTATTGAAACTTTTAATAAATTATCTCCAAAAACATAATTTTTATTATTAAAAATATTTTCTTGAGATTTATTTAAATGAGTTATTTTTTTTATATATCTTAATTCATCTTTAGTAATATTTTTTTTTAAAGATAAAAAATTTTCTTTTTTCTCCTCTTCATTATTAAAATACATTTGATCATTAAGTTTATAATTTTTCATAGTATCTTCAATATATGTACTGAATTTATTATAATCATTCAATAAAGAAATTTGATTTCTTTTAGTTTTATTTTCCATAATATCAGGCATAGAAGAACTTTGAATTAAAGTTTTAAAAGTACTAAAAGGTGATAAATGAATTCTTTTATTATTCATAATTCAATTAAAAATTAAATATTTAAAAAAATTCATAAAAAAAAAAAAATGAATGACGACTGTCCCAAATTCAAAATAATATTCCTAGGAGATCAAAGTGTAGGTAAGAGTTCAATCCTAAATCGTTTTTCCCAAGACAAATTTGAGCCAAACTACCAAGCAACAATAGGATTAGATTTCCATTCAAAAAATGTAATGATAAACGGAGCAAATGTTCGTCTTCTCTTATATGATACAGCAGGACAGGAAAAATTTAAATCATTAATACCAATGTATATAAGAGATGCAAATGTAATAATTGTAGTTTATGATATAACAAATTCAGATTCATTTACTCATACAAGTCATTGGGTAAATGAAACAAAAGATTTAAGAAGAGAAGATGCTATTTTTTGTTTAGTTGGTAATAAAATTGATTTAGCTGATAAAAGAACTGTTTCTGAAGAAAAAGGAAAAAGTTATGCAAAGGAAAATGGTTTTATTTTTGCTGAAGTTTCAGCTAAAGATGGTCTTCATATTCAAGAATTGTTTAATAATGAATTATTCCCTAAGATTGCTGAAAAGTTTAAAATTTCTGGAGATGATGATGAAAATGTTACTGAAGATAATCAAGGAGAGAAAAATGTTAAGTTGGATGAAGGGGAAAGAAAAAAAAAAAAAGGAGGATGTTGTGGGAAAAGTAAAAAAGAAGGAAATGATACACAGGAACAAGGTTAAATAGGAAATGAGATTTTTATACTTTTTTGTTTTGGTAAGTGGCTTTTATTTAAAATGAAATTTTTTTTTATGTTTATTTTTTGGTTTTTTTTTATTCATTTATACTTTTTTTTTTTTTTTTTTTTTTTTTTTTTTTTTTTTTTTTTTTTTTTCTTTTTTTTTTTTTTTTTTTTTTTTTTTTTTTTTTTTTTTAATTTTTTTTTTTTTTTTTTTTTTTTCTTCCTTCTGAAATGTTTCTATGCTCTGATATTGAAGTTGTTAAATTTGATATTGAAGTTGTTAAATTTGATATTGATGTTGATAAATTTGATATTTTTTGTTCAATTTGAGAATATGATTTTTTTATAGTATGTATTTCTTTTGTCATCATTAATAATATTTCTCTTCTATCTAATTCTTTTGGTTTTACTTTTATTATTATATCTTTTATTTTTATCATTGGGGATTTAAAAGTTATTTTAAAATAATTTCCTTCTGCTTCTTTTTTATATTTTTCATTTTTTATTCTTTCTTCGAAAAAATCATATATTTGATTAATGTTATCATACACACTTAATAATTTATTATTTTCTTTTAATTCAAATAAAGAATATAAATCTTCATATATTAAATTAGGAAAATCATTTAATAGTGTAATTGTGAAAATTAAATTATCATTTTTTATTTTAATTTTCAAATCCCATGAAGCATTATTCAAATATGAACTTAATATTATAGAATTAAATACTTTTATTTCACTTATATTACTAAGGGAAATGGGAGGTGCTTCATCCATTTATTTTAAATTATTATAAAATTTATTAATTAATTAAATTAAATATATAATTTTATTTTTTAAACAATGAAAAATATAATATTATTACTTTCAATATTAATAATAATATCAAAAGAAGAAGAATTAAAAGAACATTGTAATACTAACACAGAAAATAAAGAAAAAGAATTTACAATAAAAAAAGAAAAAAATAAAGAAAATAAAGAAATAAGTAAGAAAAAATACAAAAAAGAAAAAAACGATATATCACTATGTATGGTAGGAGATATATTAATTCATAGAAATTTATCAAACTACGCATATAATAATAAAACAAAAAAATATAACTTTGATTATATGTTTGAATATATAGAAAAATATATAAAAGAATATGATATGAAAATTGCAAATGACGAAGTTTTAATAGCAGGAAAAAATTTTGGAATAAGAGATTTTCCAAGATTTAATACACCATTTGAATTAGCTGATTCAATTGTAAAAGCTGGATTTAATATAATTTTAAAAGCTTCAAATCATGTTAATGATTTAGGTGAAAAAGCTTTAATTTCAGATTTAAATAATTGGAAAAAGAAATATCCAAATGTTATTGTTACTGGTTCTTATTTATCAGAAAATGATTATGAAAAAATTACATATTTTATTAAAAATGATATTAAAATTGCTTTGTTAAATTATTGTTATGGTTCAAATGTAAAATTAAAAAATAATTATACTATGAATAAAATTGAAATAAATAAAATTAAAAATGATATTAATAAAGCAAAAAAAGAAGGTGCTGAATTTATAATTGTTTTTCCTCATTGGGGTACTGAATATGTTTTAAAAGAAAATAAATATCAAAAATATTGGGCAAAAGTATTTTTTAAATTAGGAGTTGATTTAGTTATTGGAACTCATCCTCATGTAATACAACCAGTAAAATATATAAAAGATAGTAAAACAAATAGAATAATGTATATTTTTTATTCAATAGGTAATTTTATTAATGCTACTGCATTAAGAGGAAAAGATATTTTTTTAAGATTTTTAGGTGGAATGGCTCATGTTATTATTGGAAGAAATAAAAATAATAAAGTCATTGTTAAAGATATTAAATTTATTCCTTTAATTACTCATATGTTTGATAGATATAAAAAAACTTCTACTTTTAAAGTTAAAGATTATAATAAAAGTATGGCTGAAAAAAATTATGTTGGAATTGAATTTGATAATACTTATTCTTATGATAATATGATTGATATTTTTAAAAAAGTTGTTAATCCTCATTTTTTAGATTTTGAATATTAAATTGTATATTAATATAATATTTATAATTTGTTTTGTATATATTAAATAATTTTTAAAAAAAAAATATTATAAAGTATATCTAAATTGCGTATTATATGAATTTTCCATATTAGAAGAAATTTTCCTTATAATTTCGTTTTTATATTTCTTTAATAAATTTCTAACGTCATCTTCTCTTTCTTCATAAATTCTTAATAATACTTTTTTCAAATTAAATAAAATATTATCACATTCATCATCTCCACAATACCATTTAATTAGGATACCATTTTCCTTTTGTAATCTAAAATTTTGAATCATATTATCAACAATAATAATTTTTTCAATATCTCTTCCTAAAAGTGAAATATCTTTAATATATTCATTATTTATAATAACATTATCTTCTCTATATAATCTACCACTAAAATATTTTTTATCTTTTTCAATCTTATCTAAAATTGGTGAAGCATATTCTTTTGTTGAACAAGTAAAAATAATTATTTCATAATATTGACTTATTTCATCTAAAAATATTCTTAATCCTGGACGAAGATTTAAAATTCCTTCTTTTTTATTTTCATTTTTATATTGGAATGATATTAAAGTTTCATCTAAATCAAGAACTAATGTTAATTCTTTTGTTGGTGGAAATTTTAATAAAGGATAATTTGGTGTTTTTAATAAAATATCATTGTAAAATGAAATATTTGATTTATTATTTTTATTTAAATTAAATACATTTTTATATGTTTGAAGACTTATTTTTGGATATAATAATTTATGATGATTACTATTATTATTTAATTTATTGTTTTTATTAATATTATGATTATTATCTGATATATTATTTTTTGATTTATTTGAATTTTCAAATGATTGATTTAAAGAAATTGAATTATTATTTGATATTATGTTACAATTTGATTTATTTTTATTATAAAATGATAATTGAAATGTAATATTTTTTATTTGTTTCATAGAAATATGATTTTTTAAAGGCTTTTTAAAAATTAAATTTTGATTATTCTGAATAATTATTTGACTTGATTTTGGATTATTACATCTATAAATATCATCATAAAATAATTTAATGATTTCTTCTTTTGTTATTGAATTTAATTGTTCATTTCCTCTATCATAAAATTTTTCATATATACTTTGATTTTTATTTTCATCTTTTGAGGGACTTACATGAATGATTAATAAAATATCATTTAAAATATTATAAGAATTTATATTATTTAATTTTATTTGAGTAAAATGTGATGAAATATTTATTATTAATTTTTTTTTTAATACATTTAAGCATTTTTCAACCCATAAATTATTTTTACATGAACTTGAAATTTTGGAAATAATATAGTCAAATATAATCAAATAATTAACTTGAAGTAAATTGATTAAAGAAATAATCTTATTTTTATTCCTTTCAATAATTTTATTATTAAATGAAGAATCATAAATAATAATAACACAAGCAAATTGAATAATAGAAAAAAAGTGAATTAATTCTTTATATTTTTGTTCAATAAAATATTGTTCTATATTACCATTAATTGAACTATTTAAAAAAAAATCCCACCATTCTAAACATTTTAAAGATATAATATTATTAATATTATTATTAGAATGATTAATAATTGTTAATTTAATATCATTAAATTTTTCTTCTAGAAGTAGTAAATCTTCTAAATTAACTTCATGATTTATAATTTGATGATTTTCTTTATGCTCAGTATTACTTAATAAAATATTTCTTGGTGTAGATTGTTTTTGTGGTGAAAAAAAGGTTTTTAATTTATCAATATGTTTTTTTACAAATATTTTTTTATTAGATGATGGAAAATTTAAATCTGAAATATTTTCTTTTAAATCATTTAATACTGTTGAATTTGTATTAGTTGATACTGATATATCATTATCATTATTATTTAAATTTGGTTTTATTGATGGTATTGGTTCCGTTTTTAAATATTCTTTAAATTGATTATTATTAACATTTAAAAAATCAAATTTCCTATTTTTAAAATTTTGAAAAAATAATAAATTATTTTTTATTTTATCAATACTTTGTTTTGGTAAATCATGAAGTATTTTTTTAATTAAAGTATTTTTCTCATGATTTGTTATTATATTTTTTTCATTTTGCTTATCAGTTGTTTCATTTGTTAAAGACATATTATTGTATTTAATAATAATAAAAAAAAATTAAAAATTAGTATTTATTTAAAATATTATTTTAATGGATATAAAAACAATAATTCATTTAACAATAAATACATTAATTTATGGTATAGTATGTTTTATTATATTAAGAAAAAAGAATTATTCTCTAATTACAATACGTTCTCCTGTACTTTTATTATTAAATAATTTTTTTGCTTTTTTAACAACTACTTGTGTAATTATTCTTCTTTATGAAGCAAACATGGGAATTCAACAATTAATATATACTTTATTCTTTATTTTTCAAAGTGGAATGATGATATGTTTTTTTCTAAGAAGTCATAGAATTATTAATTGTTGTAGTATTAGAACAGATCAAAGACAAGATATACAAAAATTTTATAAAAAGAAAGAATCATTAAAACAACCTTATTATTTGAAAATTTTATTAATTTGTTTAATAGTAATAGGAATCATTTTTTTTTTATGTATTTATTTATTAAATTGGAACACACCCACAAACCTTAATAATATTTGGCAAATATTAATTTTCATTGAATTAATAGTTTTATTAAATTATAATTATCAAATATTAAATATTTATGTGGAAGAAGGAATTCATTTTGAAATTATAATGTTTTTATTTACTTGGTTTATTTCTTGGGACATAAAAGCATTTTTTTTTGAGGATTCTTTATTACCTATTTTAATTACTTTATATTTTTCATTATTATTAAATGGTTTTACACCATTATTTATGATTATATTGAATAAAAAAAATATTGGATTTAAATATAATCCAGTATTATTAAATAATTTATATTTATTATTGTCTAATGAATATACTTATATTATTTTTTATAAATATATAGAAATTCATTCAAATAAAGATCTTATTTATTTAACTATTTACACTGAAATTATAAAATTTAAATTGGAATATAATTTAAATGATGTAAAAGATCAAAATAATATTCCAATTTTCAATGAAAGTGCTAGATATATTTATAATACATATTTTGCAAATGATAATTATAAAAATAAATTTTCAGATAATTTAATAAATTCACTTAGAGAAAAAGAGAATGAATTAAATACAAATAGTAATAAAAAAAATTTATTTGATGGAATACTATTAGCTTGTTATGATGAATTATTAAGAATATTTGAAGAATTTAAAAAAACAAGACAATTTCAAAAATTAAAAAATAATCTTTCTTTTACAAATTATATAAATACAAAATTAATAAATCTTGGTATGATTGATAAATATTAAAATTTTTTTATATTTAAAAATTAAAATGATAAAATTAAATTAATTAAATTATCATTTAACATTAAAAAATGTTAAAGAATTTAAAAAAATATATTCCAAAGAGAAAATATAGAGAAAGAAGTCAATTTGAAAGAAGAAAGAAAAAAGGTTTTTTAGAAAAGAAAAAAGATTATAAAATAAGAGCAGAAGATTATCATAAAAAAGAAGCTAAATATAAAAAATTAAAAGAAGCAGCAAGAACAAGAAATCCAGATGAATTTTATCATAGAATGTTAAAAGCAAAAATAATTGATGGTGAGCATATTGAATTTTCAGAAGAAAAAACTTTACAAGATAAAATAGTTTCAAATACTAAATTTATTAATTTAGTAAATTTTAAAAAAAGTCAAATTGAAAAAGAAAAAGAAAAATTAAAAGTTGATCTACAATTAAATCGTGATTTATTTAAAGGAAAAAAATATAAAAAAATACTATTTTATGATAATGAAGAAGATGTTCTAAATGATATAAATTTAAATAAAAAAAGAGAAAGAGATGAGGATTTTAAATTTGATAAAGATAAAATAAATAAATATAAACAAAAAGTTAAAAATATAAAACAATTAGAAGCAATTTCACAAGGACTTCAAGAACAAAAAGAAATAATTCAACCTGGAAAAAGAAAAAAAGATAAAGATGGTTTTTATAAATATTTTATAGAAAGAAAAAAATAAAAAAATTTAAAAAAAAAAATAAAATAATTTTCCATAAAATAAAAAATAAGTTTTTAAATATTAAGAAAGATAATAAATTAAAACCTATATTTAAATAACAAATCAAAAAAGTTAAAAATCTCCAGTATTTTTTTTAATAACTTCTAATTTTTCTTTAATATATTGATTTCTCATTCCTTCTTCATTAGGCATAGAAGTATTAATATTAGCATAATAATTATTACTAACAGTTTTTTCAGTAATTGTTGGAATAGTATTATAATTTATTCCATTAATTGAATGATTCATATTTACATTATTAATATTTTTTGAATTATTTAATTGAATTTGATTTATACTATTTTGATAATTATTACTTATATCTTCCATTTCATTTTGATGATCAATTAAACTTTGATTATAAGTTTCTCTTAATTTTGTTATTGATTCACCATAATTTTCAAGCATTTTTTCTAATTGCTGTATTCTTATATTATTATAGTAATCTTGTTTGTTTATATTTGAAGTTGGAATTTTTGAATATGATTGAGGATTATTTTTCCAAAAATTAATTTCTTCCTCTTTTTTCATTATTTCTTCTCTTAAAGTTTGATTTTCATTTTCTAATGCATGAATTCTTGCTCTTGGTGCAAAATTATAATTAATATTATTTGTGTTATTCAAATTTAAATTATTTAAATTTATATTATTCATATCTAAATTATTATTTCCTTGTGGTTGAAAAGTTACATAATTTTCATTTTGTAAATTTATATTATCAAAATTAATATTAATATCATTTTGTAAATTGTCTAAAATATTATCAGAAACATTTTGATTTTTTGAATATAATTGTTCATATAAACTTTTAATTTGAACTTTGGCTTCTGATGTTAATTGTTTAATATTTTCTTGCATTTCATATAATTCCCTATTTTTTGATAATATTTCTTCTTCATATTGTTTTTCTTTAAAATGAAAATCAATTTCATTTTTAGAAACTTTTCCATTTATTTCATTGTTTTGTTTTTTTAAAAATGATATTATTTCTTCTTTTTTATTAATTTGATTTTTTAATAATGTAATTTCATCATTTAATCTTTTTTCACTTTCTGAATATTGTTTTTCTAATAAATTTTGATAATTTAAATATTGAGTTTTTAAAGCATTTTCTCTATTTTTATAATCATTTAATGAAGATAAATATGATTCTTCATATTCACTATGAATTTTTTTTATTTTTGATAAGGTAGATTGATGTAAATTTTCCTTTTCTAATGATACTTGTAATTGGGATTTAAGGGATTTTATTTTATTTTCTAAGTTTAATATTGTATTTTTTAATTCTTCTATATTATCTACCATTTATTTTTATTTGAATTATATTTAAAATATTTTTTAAAATAATTATTAAAATAAAATTGAAAAAAAATAACTATATTTATTTGTTTTACATCTAAAGTAGTTTATAAATTTGAAAAAAAACAAAACCTTTATTATAAACTTTATCTATTGAAATAGAAATATCCTAAATTCAAATGATATTTTTATATATATGATTTTCAAATAACATTTATTCCTAATGTTAATTCAATATTAATAAAAATAAATAAAATTAATTCAAATGAAGTATTTTAATCAAAAATAATCAAAGAAAAATTTAAACAATAATTTATTTGATAATTCTGTTATAAATTTAAAATTTTGCAAAAAAATAATTATGAATATATTCAATTAATTATATTAGATAGAATTTGACCTTATATATATGGTTTTATATTAATAAATGTAAATATTGTACATATTCAAATATATACTATAATAATGGAAATTTTTTATTTGTAAAATAAGAATTAAATATTTCAAAATAAAATAATGATATTAAATCAATATAAGTTAATTTAAAGAATTTTATATTTCAAGCATTAAATTACTCGGAAAATATATTAATAATAATATATTAAATTAAATTTAATTAATATATTATATATATAAGATATGACTCTCTTTTACTTAAAATAAATATTAAATGATATATAGAATAATATTTAAATTACTAATTACATTCTTGTTTTCATCTTTATTTATATTAATTTTCTAATTTCATTAAATCTATGTTAATTTTTTTAAACAAACATAATTACTCCATTGAAGTTAAAATATTATTAACTTCGTATATTGTATTTTTTAATTGTTCGATATATTTTTTTTGTTTATTTATTTCTTGAATATAATTATTTTTCATTGAATTTCTAGAATGTATTATAATATTTTTTTTTCTAATTAATTTTTTTTTTTGTTCTTCATATTTTTTTATGGTATCTTTATCAAATAATTTGTTTTTTAAAGAATTAGGTGTTTCATAATTATCTAAAATTTCTTTAAATCTTAAATATTTCTCATTTAAAGATAAAATTTTTTTATTTTCATTCTTATATAATAATTCCATCCTCTGAAGATCACTTTTAGTTTTAGAAATTTTCTTTTTATATAAATCAATTTTAGATTCAAAATCTTCATAATTAATTATAATAGTTTTTTGTTGAATATGTGAATTTTTTAAATAATTTTGATTTTGATATATTTTATCTTTTAAATTTTTATTTTCAATTAAACAATTTTTATATTCAATTTTTTTTAATTCAATTTCTTTTTTAAGTTCATCTTTAGTATTATTATTATATTCAATATTATATTTAGAATATAATTTATTATATTCACTTATTAAATTAGTAAGATATTTTTTTTGCATAATAATTTCACTTTGTTTTAAAATTTCAGGTGTTGATGGTTGAACTGATTTATGTTTAGGATGAGTTTTATTATAATTTATTATTGCCATTGGAGTTTGTTTATTTATTAAATTATTTAATTGAATATTTAATTTTTCTAATTCTCTAATTAAATTTAAATTTTCCTTTTCCATTTCATATAATTCATTATCAATTTCTTCTTCATTTTTTTTATTTTTTATTATTTCTAATAATTTATTTGATGATTTATTCATTGATAAAAATAATTTTGATTTTGGATTTAATGGTATTCCTGATATCTTTTTTCTCTTATTTAAATAAGTATGCTCTTTATTTTCATTTTCATTTTCATTTTCTGTTTTCATTAAAAATAATTTTGAATTGGTTTTTTTTAAATTTTTAGCTGAAGAAATTCTTGGTAATAATGAAGTATTTTTTTTATTATCTTTTGATAAACTTTTAGAAAAAAAGTTGACATTTTTATTTATTTTAAGTGGAGTATTATTATCAATATTTAATTTATCTTTTGATATTTTTTGAGAAATATTGAAACTATTTCTTTTACTTTTATTTGCTTGTGATATTACTGATTGAGGAAGAAAAGAATTATCTAAAATTTTATTTAAATCTTTATGAGATTCATTTATTTCTTCTTTAATATCTGATTCTGTTTTAAGAGAGTTTATATCTATTTTAGAAGGACTTAATAAACTTTTAGTTTCATTATTTGAAAATAATTCTGATTGTTTTTTACTTGTTGATATTTCTTCTAATTCATTATTTAAATTATTATTTTTCTGTAAATTATTTAATGATTCTTCATTTTTAATTTTATCATATTTTTCAATTTCAATATTATTAAATTTAGAAGTATTTTTATTTATGTTTATATCATCTTCTTTTTCATCTTCTTCCTCATCATATTTAAATTCTTTTATTATTGTTGTTTTATTTTCATCTTCTACTTCCTTTATTATATTATCAGTATCTTCATTATAATATTTTAATATTTTTGATTTATCTTTATCTTCAAATCCATAACTATTATTATCATCATCACTCATTTAAAAACAAATTAAAATAAATAAATATTAAATTTAATATAATTGTATAAAATTAAATATAGAAAAAAAAATTATAATGAAAAAAAATTCAGAATCAAATAATTATCTTTCTTTTTCTTTAAAAAAGAAAAAATTTAAATCTACAACAATTGAATTATTTGAAAAAAATTTATTTAGAAAAAAACAACAAAATAGAATATTAACAGAGAATAATAACAAAAATTTTAAAATAAATAAAGGTTTATTAAAATTTCTTTATACTACAAAAAATACACAAATAAAAAAATTACAAGATTCATCAAAAAATATTACTTCAAATGAAACTAATTTTTCAACAATTTATGAAAAAGATATTTCACATACTTTTTATAATTCATCTAAATCAACATTTTCTTCACCAATTAAAAAATTACCAATTAAAATTATAATGAAAAAAAACTGTATTGAAAACGTTATTGAAAGAAATAAAATGGATTCTCATAAAAATAAAAATTTTGATGAAATATCAAAAGAAATTAATAAAAATAATACTAAATATAGTTTATCCTTTTCAAGTAGAAAAATATTAAATAATAATAGTTTTAGTATAAAGGAGAAAATACCTTCATTTAAATTAAATTATAGTATTTTATCTCTTGGAAAAAAAAGAAATTATACAGAAAATTTTACTCAAAATAAAATAAGTAATATAATATATCAAAAATCTAAACTTCCTTTAATAAATGAAAAAAAATTAATTAAAATTAAATTAAAGAAAAAGGGAGAAAAAAAAGCAAATAGAATATTAAAACAAATTAGAAATATGATTTGTAATGAATATGAAGATTTAGAAATTGGAAAACAAACTTATAATCAAAATAATTTAAATAGAGTAATTGAATTAATTAAAATTACTAAATATAATAAATATGAAGATCTTGAAGAATTTGATGATATAAATGAAAATAAATTAAAAAAAGAAAAAAATCATAGTCAAGAAATAATACATTCTTTAGGATATCCTAGAATGATTAAACAAATTTTTAAAAATACAACAATTAATAGATTTAATAATGCTAAAGGATTGGGTTTTGGAATTCCTAGGAATGGAATAGAAATAAAAGAATATGTTTCTAATTTAAAATATAAATAAAATATTATAAATAATGATATTTAATTCATAATATTTAAAAATTTTTAAGTTATTAAATAAGTATATAAAATGGAGTTTAGTAAAATTACTTTAAAAAAATTTTTAATAGAAAAAATAAAATAATCAAATTAATATTATTTTTAATTAAGAAAATGTTTTATTAAAAATATTTTATTTTTTTTAAATTTTTAAAATTTTGTTTAAAATTAATTGCTAATAATGAAAAAGAACAGTAGTTATATATCATATAAATTAATAAATATTCCATTAAGAACAACATCAAAAAAAATAAATGGATTTAGGCCAAATTCAAGTCTTCCTCAGAGAAAAAATATTCAAAAAGATTTATTTCAAAAAGAAAATAAGGATTTAAATAATAGTTTATTATTTACAAAAAGAAATTATAAACTTCCTCCAGTTCCTAATGCTAATAATTTAAATAATTCAACTTTTGATATTAGTTCAAATAATTCTTCTTTTTTAATTCCAAATAATAAAAAAGATCAATATAATATTGAAAAAGAACAATTATTAGAAGAAACAATGAGATATAAAATCAAATTAAAAAAATTAAAATTAGAACTTTTACAAATTAAATCTGAAAATTTAAAAAGACAAAATGAAATAAATTTACAAGATGATACAATTGAAAAATTAATTAAACAAAATGAAGATGAAGTTAGTTCAAATCAAGATAATACATTACAAGAAGATTTAAATAAAATGGCTAAGATAAATTTAAGAAAAAAAATTAAACAACAATTAAAAGAAATTAATATTCAATTAAATAATGAAAAATTAAAGAAAAAAGATTATGAAAAAGATGAAAAATTAACAAAAAAAAAAGAAATATTAATTATGAATCATATTATTGAAAATGAAATGGAAAAAATTTATTTATTACTAAATAATAGTTTTGAATTTCAAGAATCACAAAAAAAAAAGCTTTTAGAAGTTGAAACATTAAAAAATAATTTAATTAATCAAAATAAATTAATAGAATGTTTAGAATTAAATTATAATGAAAGTTATCAAAAAGAATTAGAATTACAAAATAAAATAGAAGAATTAAAATTAAAACTTTTAAATCAAAAAAATTATATAAATAAAATAAATGAAAAAGAAGAAAATTTAAAAAATTTAAATTCATTATTACAAAAAGAAAAAATAGATTTGTTTAAAAATTCAAAAGAAGACCAAAAATATTCTTTTTCATTATCATCATTTGAAAAAAAAATATCTTTTTTAAAATCAGAATGTTTATATTTTAAAACATTATCAATAAGAAATGAAAAGGAAGTTTCAGAAGCAAAAAAAATATTAGATATAAAAATAGATAAAATAAAATCAGATGAGAATGAAAATAGAAAAAAACTTTCATTTTACAAAACAATAAAAAATGAAACATTAAAAGATTCAAATTTAACAAATAAAGAAAATGAGGAAAAAATAAAAAAATTAAAAGAAATTTTTGATGAAAATAAAAAAAAAGAAAATGAATTAGAACAAAGAGTTTTAATATATCAAGAGACATTAAAAAAATTAAATTCAAATTATGAAGAATCAAATACTTTTCAAAATGAAAACACATATAATTATGACTTAGGATTAAATTCAAATAATCCTTTTTATTCAAATTTACCTTCAAATCAACCTTTACAAACAAAATTATTTACAAATGAACAATTTAATCAATTTACTTATGTTTTATTTAAAAATTTTGAAGCTAAAAAAATTAATATTGAAATTGCTAAAAATGAAATTATTGATAAAGTTTTTGATAGTAATGATATTATTTCTTTAGATGAAATTGTTAAAAAATTTTCTGAAAGAGTTAGTCAACTTTTAAATTGTAAAAATAAAGATGATATTATTAGAATGGAAATTTTTTTTGGTGCTTTATGTTATATTAAAGGAGGTGATGCTAAAAAAATAAGTGAATATTTTATTAGTTTATTTTCTTTTATTCAGGATTATAATTTTGATTATGAAAAAAAATTAATTAATAAAATTCAAAATAAATATAAAGATAAATTTATTTTAATTTATGAATCTATTATAAATTTTGTTAATCAAAGAGGTGATACTGAAAATAATGATTATATTTCTTTAATTGAAATTAAAGTTATTTTAGATAATTTACCTGATTTAAATATTAAAGATAAGTATATTGAATATATATTTTATTACATGAAAAAATTTGATAATCCAGAAAAATCACTTTTTGATTTAAAAATTAGTAAATTAAAAGAATTATTAGATGAAAAATCAATAAATTCAAATACAGAAGATAATAAAAAAGAAAATGATAATGAAAATATAAATAAGAATAAACAAGAAGATAAAGAAATAGAAAATAAAAAAAATAATAATTTTATATCATTAAGTAATACAGAACATAAAGAATTCCCAAAATCAGCAGATGATAAAAATAAATTAGATGAAAATGATTCATATGAAGAAATTTCGAGAGAAGAATATGAAAAAGCAATTAATGAAGTATTATTATTAATAAAATTAATAATGGAAAAAGAAAATAAAACATGTTATAATGTATTTGAAGATTCTATTGTAAAAATATCTCAACCAGAATGTGATATAATAACAATTGAATCATTTAATGATGAATTAGTAAAAAGAGGAATTAATTTAACAGAATTACAAATAAGTTGTATTTGTAATAAATATTGTATAAATGAAAAATTAAAAGCTTTAAATGTCCCTCAAATTGATTTAGATATAAAAAAAATTAACATTGAAAATGATATTAAAGATGATGAAGATAATAATAATGATGATTTAAATGGTGCTAGACTTTATGATAATGATGATGATTCAAATAATAGTTTTGATGCTATCCAAAGTAAAAGAAAATATACTTCTTAATTAATAATTATAATAAATAGTTTAATTTTTTTATTCAATTATTTTATTTTATTTATGAATATTTTGTTTTATTTTATTTATTCTAATGTTAAATATTTAAAGTTTAATATAAATTCATATATAATAAAAATAAAATTTTAATATAAAAATTGAATTATTTTAATTTAAAAAGAGTATATTAATATTAAAAATGGATTTTAAAAAAATGAGATTTTGATTAATCAAAAAAAGAAAAATTATTTTTCCTTCAAAATCAAAATTTTTAAAAAACTATTTTAAAAAGTTTAGATGTAATGAAAAAAAAATTTAAGAAAATTTTGAAATTTATTTTATTAAAATTATTTAATTTTTTTTTATCAATTTTAAAAATTTTTACTATGAAATTTAATTTGGGGTTTGGGGATTGGGGATTGGGGATTTGGGATTGGGGAATGGGGATTGGGGATTGGGTCCGGTATCTATACTCCATTACATAATCCC
>Ga0256407_10005336_pt1 | contig 20707 bp, 13 predicted proteins | sample RumenRJG_04DNA_FD_193489 | JGI IMG/M metagenome (GOLD analysis project Ga0256407, IMG submission 193489) | Bovine rumen microbial communities from Lethbridge, Alberta, Canada - RJG_04 | ecosystem: Host-associated > Mammals > Digestive system > Stomach > Rumen | place: Canada: Alberta... | reverse complement strand
GGCGTATGGATTTCCACAAAACTATTCTACATTGTTGGCTCTCTTTCCCTACTGTCAATCATAACGCTTGCCATAGAGATAGCTTTCTATGTGTACTTCAAGTGGATAGCATGATAACTAATTAACGCACATAATGACATCAATAAAGGTAAAGTTCAGACCATCCACAGTGGATGGCAAGGAGGGAGGTCTCTATTTTCAGATTATCCACAATCGGGTAGTCCGCCAGTTGAATACTGATTATAAAGTCTTTGCAGAGGAATGGGATGCCGAGTCGGAAAGCGTTATCGTAAATGGCAACCGCACCAACCTCTTGTTGGGTATTCAAGAACGTCTGGCATGGGATGTGGCCCGTCTGGAAAAGGTTGTCCGCTCGTTGGAAACGGAACGTCGTCGCTTCACAGCAGACGATGTGATTACCATGTTCCATAAACTGACCAAGGAGTCCTCCCTCTTTACCTTTATGCATGGTGTCATAGCTCAACTGAAACAGTTGGGAAAAATCCGAACTTCAGAGACATACACGGCTACACTCAAAAGTTTCATGGCTTTCCGAGACGAGCAGGATGTACCACTTGATGGCATAACATCTGACATGATGCTCATGTATGAAGCTTACTTGAAAAGCAGAGATGTGCGCATGAACACCATATCGTTCTATATGCGTAACCTTCGAGCTGTCTATAATCGTGCTGTGGAGAAAGGATTGATAGCACAGCAATACCCCTTCCGGCATGTCTATACGGGAGTAGATAAGACAGTAAAGCGAGCTATACCTATCAAGGCCATCAAAGCCCTGAAGGAGTTGGACTTATCCATGAAGCCATCATTGGACTTCGCCCGTGATATGTTCATGTTCAGCTTCTATACAAGAGGAATGTCTTTCGTGGATATGGCTTATCTCAAAAAGACAGACCTCCAAAACGGTATTCTAACTATTGGTGTCCGCTAAAAGTTGAAAATCGATAAAGTAAGTGTCCGCAGTGCTGATAAATAAGCAATGTGGATACATTTCTCAAAAAGTAAGCCCCCCTCCATTCTTCCTATCCTTCTTTTTTAGCGGACAGCCGTTCTATATAACGAAATAAAGCCACACAATTGAACTGTTTTACCCTATAGTCAGCCGTTAAAGGCTTCCAAAAGCCAATATGGTGATGTCTATATAGCTTTTATGAGTTCGTTTTAGCGGACAGCCGATGGAATTTGCAGAATAACAAGTGATTAGGGGCTTACTTTTGGAAAATACAACTCATTATCGCATATAATCAGCGATTGAAAGCCATTTCTTTGACAATAAAAACTTTTAGCGGACACCAATATATTCTAACCTATCGAAGACGAAAGACAGGTCAGGAACTGACCATCAAGTGGGAGAAGTGTATGGCTGAAATCATTGCCAAATACCCAGAAAACAAGACTGATTGTCTACTCCCTATCATCAAAGAGCAAGGCGATGAACGAAGGCAATATGACAATGCCCTTCACTTGGTCAACTATCGTCTGAAAGAACTTTCGACAATGTTGAAACTCCAGCGACCGCTGACTATGTATGTGACTCGTCATTCATGGGCGAGTGCAGCCAAGGCAAAGAATGTACCTTTGTCTGTCATAAGCGAAGGAATGGGACATGACTCTGAAGCAACGACAAAAATATACCTCGCTTCTTTGGAAACGTCGGTGGTTGACAAGGCAAACAAGATGATATTGGGATTGCTGTAAATAAGGATTTGTTTAGCAAAATTCTCAATCTCTTTCTAAGAGATGGATATTTGGGTACAAAGGTACATTTTTTCTTGCAAATTCCACCTTATTATATAAGAAAAATTGCATTTTGACGCTCATTATTTCACTTTGTTTAACAAATTGGCAAACAAAACTGTCAAAATTGTCGTATTTACAGGTGTTTCTAATATTCTACGTCTCTTAGAAAGAGACGAACGTATTATACTCGACAGAGATCATGTTACTAAAAGGCTAATAACATTTTACAATCAACATTATGATAACAAAATGTCCAAAATGCAATGTTCCCGTACAAATAAATGAGAAGGCATATTCGGGAATAGTGAATCTTGATTATGTTTGTCCTGTCTGTGGAAATCGATTCACAATTCAACTAAACAATCAGCTAGGCGGACAGACTAGACAGCCTGTGCAACCCGATGCTACCACCCCAAATTATCAACAGTCACCTTATCAAGCTACTCCTGAACAACAATATGCCCAAGCAAGCACAAGCCAAGTGCAAAGCCCATTGTTAGAAGAAGCGCCAACCAAGCGTTCTATTCTCATATGGGTTGTGCCACTAATTGTGTTACTTATATGCGCAGGAATAGGAGGATGGTTCTATTACCAAAAAGTATATTTACCAGAAAAGATAGACAGGGAAGCGCCTAGGTATTATACTATTGCAAATGCAACAAATATCAGAACGTCAAAATCATCTGGAGGGGATTTTAATAAGATAGGCTCTGTACCATTTGGTAGTGAACTTATTACCTACAGTTATGATGCAGATTGGAGCGAGGTGAAAGACGCTAATGGAAATAGAGGCTTTATTGCTTCAAATTTCATTGTTGAGAAATCCGACTTTTATAGATTGAATAGCATATTTGGAGATGCTTCATCCCGAGATATAATTGAAACTGTAAAATGTAGAAGAGCATTATTAAACTATTTTAAAGAGCATAATTATATTGGTAAAATAGCACAAAGCGACTTACCAAATATTGTACCACAAGTACAACCAAATTCCCAGAATCAATGGCAGGTGTTTACAAGAGCTAAAGGCGTAAAGCCTAATAGTGTATATTTTTCACGCGTGACTAATTCTGCATCAAAATTCACAGACTTTGCTGTGGTCATTACAAATATTAGCACACAGGATAAACGACTTCTATTATTCACTTTTGCAGACGATGAATCTTCATCCTTAGTTTATGAAGAGGAAACATCAGCAAGCTATATAGAGAATATTTACAATTACGGCAATGGAAATTATGGAGTAGCTTATTATTATGCATATTAATCACAGACAGAAGAAAAAACATAATTGGGCTTTAATTTTACTCTATACGGTGTCCTTCCTAATACCAATTGGAGGGCTTGCTGCTCTATACCTTTATTATAATGGGGAACTACAGAAAATCCCGGAGGCTAAAATTGTAGTAATTTCCAAGCAAGATATGAAACTACGAGTATATGACTATAAGGGTAATAAGGTTGTAGAGTACGGAATTGCATGTGGAAAAAACTATGGCCAAAAATATAAAGTTGGTGATATGAAAACGCCTGAAGGAATGTTTTATGTATCTGGCATAGAAGATGCTTCTGACAGAACCCATGATTTTGGCGATGGAAGAGGTGCAATCCCTGGCGCTTATGGACCGTATTTTATCCGTTTGGATACTCCTGGTCACAAAGGTATTGGTATTCATGGTACTCATGATCCAGAGTCTATTGGTACTCGAGCCACAGAAGGATGTATTCGTCTTCACAATGAAGATGTAGCCGAGCTCGCTCATCTAATTTACCCTGGAACAATGGTAATTGTTACATCGTCATTCCTTGATTACGAGCAAGAAACAGTAGCAGCAAAGGGTAAAAACGAAACTATAGATAAAAATAAAGAGCAGAAAAATAAGGAGAAAGACAATGTCGTAACTGTTGATAAAACAGCAGACCCATTATTAGAACCCCAAGGAAACATAATCGATAACTACGAATAAGATGGAATACTCATTAATAGCAAATTCCGGAATACAGTTATACACATTCCCATTTGAGATTGATTTAAATAGCAATTTCAAACAATGGTTCCATGAATGGTATGATAAAGAGGAAGGTGTACATAAGCTTGATCTAGTGGAAAGAGTGAAGAGCGATGAAGGTATCTTTTTCTACAACAAAAAGGAATTGATAGATAAGGGATACATGACCGCATTCGAAACCAAACAGGTTGTTAACCCTGAGGAAGTTCGAGAAGATGGTATCGTGCATCCTCTCGCAGGAAACATTGAGAGCACAGAGGATATGCAAGAAGAGATATACTCGATGTCGTTTACCGACAACCAATGTAAGCTTTCATTTTATGAGAATCAATGGATTCCACTTCCATATTTCCGCAGAAGGGTTCCTGCCCTAAGATTTGATTTCGGAGCATTCAATTGGGTTCGTGTGAAAATCATTCCACAAGACAGTCAAAATAGCAAGCTCAACTACATTGCTTTATTGGCTATTGACACGAGAATGAATTATGAGGCTACACAACTACAAGAAACGCCTGTATTTCCTGATAATTTCCAAAATGAACTAACGTTCCAGGTGTGTTCGGACGAGATGTTACTAATGGATTATTGTTCTGAGGCAACCGAACAATGCAGTTATATAAATGAGTATCTCCGTAAGTTAGTCCATCCAGATGCTCGTTCAATTTCAAAGATTAAAGGAGAGAAACATAAGATGTCCTATATTGCCACCTATTTTTTGCTTGTTAACTATCTGGCTTCAAAGGATGTCTTTCCAACCCTAAAGTTATACAAAGATGAGAACGTAATTGTAAAAGATGTTGACATGTTCATTGATATCGGTAACTCTCGCACCACATCAATATTGGTTGAAGATGCACAAAATGGTGATTTCACTAAAGTACCCTTGCTGAGTCTTACTGATTTGTCTTCTAGCGTTGAACTTACCGAGGACGGTCCTCGCATAAAACGTTATGATCATCCCTTCGATATGCGTTTAGTATTCCGCAAAGCGAATTTTGGAGAAATTGGACCACGTGATAGCCGTCAATTCGTATATCCATCTATCGTACGATTAGGTAAAGAGGCCAACGATTTGATTCATAAGTCTACAGAAGAATTTTCATCAGAAACGTTATTTACATATTCCAGTCCTAAGAGATATTTGTGGGATAAAGAGGCAGCACATCAAGAATGGCAATTTCTTGTCCTTAATGGTGAAGAACAAAATCATATTCTCGAGTTAAACGGTATTACGAATCAGCTTAACAGTAATGGAACTGTCGATCCTGATGGAATAGGTGGTGGAAAACATACCTATTCGCGTAGTTCCCTCATGACATTTGGGTTTTTAGAGATCCTCTCTCAAGCCCGAATGCAAATCAACAGTGAAGATTATCGAAAGTTCCATGGTGAGATAAATACACCTAGAAGAATAAAGCGACTAATCGTGACCTGTCCTATTACGATGTCACAATATGAACGAGAGACATTAATCAGATGTGTGAACGGGGCAGTTAAAATATTAGCTAATTTTGAAAAATCAAGCCTTACTACTGATCTGCAAACCGAAAAATTCAATATCGAAGTAATACCATCTTATCGAAAAGAAGGCAAGAATGTTTGGTATTATGATGAAGCTACATGCTCACAATTAGTATACCTCTATGGAGAGATAGGGCATAAGTTCAAAGGCAATAGCAAAGAATTCGTTAACCTTTATGGCAAAAAAGACAGTAATGGTAGAACATCATTTACAGTAGGATCACTCGATATAGGTGCAGGCACCTCCGACTTAATGATAAATCAGTATCATCTACAAGAAGGTCAGGATTCCGTAATTATTCCTTGCCCCTTATTCTACGACAGTTATTACTATGCAGGTGATGATATGTTACAAGATTTAATCCGCGAGATTTTATTATCAGGAGATTTCTCGGCTCTTGTTAGCCAAATAGGTAATGACAATCATGGACAACAGATGATTAAAGATTTCTTTGGGCACAACTATAATGGTCAGTCTATTTCACAAAGAATCCTAAGAAGAGACTTCAATATCCAGGTATTGATGCCTCTGGCTTGTCATTTCCTTGAATTGCTACGTACAAAGAGTCATAATTGTTCTGTACTCTTTTCGGATGTTTTCGAAGATGAGGAACCAAACGAGAAAGTACTTAAAGGATTCAGGGATTTCTTTGGTTTAAATTTCCAAGATCTAGAATGGAAATATAATAGTGAGGTTGTTACAAATATTGTGATGAAGTCTTTCGACGCATTAGTCAAGAAGATATCTGCTATTATGTACACATACAATTGTGATATTATTGTATTATCTGGGCGCCCTGCTACCCTACCTCCTCTTAAAGATCTGTTTATGAAGTATTATGCAGTAGCCCCCAATCGCCTGATACAGTTGTCTAGCTATTATGTAGGAGACTGGTATCCCTTCGGAAATAATACAGGCTATATACGTAATCCAAAGACAGTAGTGGCTGTAGGTGCAATGATTGGTTTTTATTCTTCAGATCTTATACAATTCTCTAATTTCAAATTAGACAAAAGCGAATTAAACAAATTGCAATCTACGATTAATTATATAGAAACCCCTGATTCTGTTTTACTCAATACGCAATACTGCCTTACTCCTGTTCAAAATAGAGGAGAAATACTCGTTAAACAGCTACCTGCCTATCTCAAAATCAGACATGAAAACTTTGACAGTTATCCTAGTAGGCCACTCTATGAAATAGACTACGATTTCGGAAGTATCAGAAATCGCATGCGCAGACAGAACGAAGATAGCAATCCGAATATGACAGAAGAGGCATTATCTAATCTTGCAAATGGCGAAATAAGCCGTCTCAAACGTTTACTACCTTATAGAGTCATTCTTACCAGAGACCCTGGAGAAAAAGAAGAAATTCATATCGAACAAATTATTGACAATCAAGAAAACGATGTGACCGAAACAAACATACGCCTTAGCGTTCAAAGCTTAGGGCCGACAGATTGTTATTGGTTGGATTCTGGTATTTTTGATCTCTAAACAATTACAATTATGCAAAACGATATTTCTATACAAGATATAAATCATTTGCTTCATGTTGTTGAACAGTCGATTAAATGGGCCAATACTCATGAAGAGAACTCTTTCCCTTTTTCAGCATTTAAGGAGAAAAGGCGTGAACTAAAGAAGATTAAGTTTGCACTTGAGGAGAAGTGTTCTGCTGCAGCTTATGGTGAAAGTCAGAATGGCAAGTCATATCTGATAAGCAGTCTGCTTTCTTACGAAGGTGAAGCGCTTACCATTTCTGGTGGTATTGGGGGGAAGTTGTATAGCTTCATCGATGATATCAACCCGAGTGGTGGCAATACTTCCAAGAAAGAATCAACTGGTGTCATCACTCGATTCACTGTTCGCCCTGACGATTCACCAGCAGCTCATGACAAAGTAAAAGTTCGTTTGTTAACAGTTGCTGACATTGTATCGCTGCTTGCAGACTCATATTATAAAGATGTGAAGATCAATGCTGCCGATTTGCTACAGACAGACGACATTAATAGCAGTCTTGAAAAACTGTTACCAACTATTATTGACAAGTCTTATCAACAAGATTATATTGATGAAGATGACATCTATACGATTCATCAATTTCTTGACACATCAATAGGTAGCAGTTCAGCTAATGTGTATGGATCTAAGTTCTGCGCCTTAGTCGCACCAAAAATTAGGCAAATCTCACCGAGCAACTGGAGCAAAGTTTTCAGTATGCTTTGGAACAACAACCCGTCAATCACGTCTTTATTTGACCGGTTGATTTCTGATTATATGAAGTTGAAATTCAATCAAGTAGTATATGTTGACTTTGCTGCCATTTTGCGACAAAAGGGTACAATTCTTGATATTACATGGCTGGATTACCTGTTTAATGACAGCACAGTTGAGATTAACTCTAATTATGATCAACTCTGTGATGTATATGATGAACAGAATCATCTACTATTCAGCGGTTTTTCTAAGGCATCATTTTCCGCACTTGTAGCAGAACTTACTTTAGTTTTGCCAGAATCTGCGACGACAAAGCGAGCATTTCTCAAAGACTTCGATTTGTTAGATTTCCCAGGTGCACGCCATAGAATGAAACTGCCAGAAGCAAGTATACAAACCGAACTATCTATGATGTTGCGTCGTGGTAAGGTTTCTTATTTGTTCGATAAATATTCAGATTCACTTAGAATCAATTCCATCCTGTTTTGCCAAAACATGGACAAGCCTGAAAGTGAATTAGGTGAGGTGTTGAACGATTGGATAAACAAGAATATCGGTAAAACACCTGAAGAACGGGCAGAGCATATTAAGCACACTAATTACACTTCTCCATTCTTTATTATATCTACATTTTTTAACTGTGATTTACAGCGAACAAAGGAAACACCTTTGTTTACTCAGACTGTACCATTATCTGAGAGATGGAAAACAAGATTTGAGAATCATCTCAGCAACGAGGTTATTAAACCGAGCATTTATCAGTGGTTCGACAAGTGGGTACCCATGGGATCTGGCTTTGAGTCGGAATCATTTCAAAACATATTCATGTTGAGAGATTACTTCTGGTCATCTAATCAGCAAGTGTTTAAGGGTTACGAACCTGGAGTTAGTGGAGAAACGGAAATAGTAATACATCCTGAGTATCCCAATTATATGGAGGATCTAAAGCAATCTTTTATTACGTTTCAATTTGTAAAGCAGCATTTTAGAAATCCAGAAAAATCATGGAACGAAGCTGCCACTCTTAATCATGACGGTTCACAAGCAATTATTCAGTCTTTAGAAAGAATTGCAGTGGTGATTGATGATGCTCGACGTCAAAAGTACCATCAAGAGGTTAAAATTATCAGAGATCAAATACTTGAATCATTACTTCGGTATTATATCTCTGGTGAAGAAACTGATAAGCGCGAATCCATCAAGCGTACTGCAGGTGAGATCAAGTTTGGACTTGACATGCTCTCACCTTCGTCATTTGGTATGCTCATCAATAATTTTATGGTCAGTGCTCATGATATTCGCTATCTTGCAACCGACATTGTACTTCATAAAAAAGAATTGCCACAAGACTTTACTCTTATAAATGTTTTACGTCTGAATGCAGGTATCAACCCTTCTGATGGTAAAGAGATAAACTTGAAAAAACTATGTGATTATTATCATACTGATGAGCATATGCTTCGCAATGGCTTGAAGATGCAAAACATTGATCTGGATGATGTCATATCCGGGCAAAATGAAACGATGACTACAGAGGCTGATATTCTTGCAAGAAACATTTCTGTTTACTGGTTAGAGTTTATAGATGCTGCTGCTTACAATCTAAGCAAGCGTCTTATTCATTCTGATAGAATTGCATTTATGTATGGCGTCTTGTATAAGAAATTTTGCTTGCAACAAATCATTGCGAACAAAATTCAAGAATATGCAAATACGATTGAAGATAGAGATGTACTCTCAAATATTATTGCAGATTCAATATCATTGCTACTTAACGACTTTGTGACATCTGTTGGTACGAAACTTATGACATCCGAGGATAAACAGAAATCACTGAATAATGCAGAAGAACTGCACATCAAAGTTGATATACAAGACGATCAGCGACAGGAAGTTCCCGATCTAAAAGAAACTATGGAGGCATTCGAGAAATCTGTCGAAACACTCAGGTTTCAGGCTTTCGATCAAAACAGTCAAAACCTTTTACGTAAACTTCCATTATGGGATAACTTCAAAAGATGGGAGAATTTACTCATCATGGGGTTGATGCTGACAAGTGATGTGATTGAAATAGACGAAGCAGCCAACAAAGAAATGGAGATGATTATTGATGAATGTAAGTCGGTTTTAAATTAAGGCGTATGGTTCGATTTATAGATAAAAAGCCATTGTGTACTACCCAATTAAAGAATTTCTGTGAGATTCAGGGTATTGGCAATGATCCAATCTACATGCGATTTAGCAGTGTGGATAGCATAATCCTGCGATATATACCAGAGGAATATCAGCACTTTCTAGCCCGTCCGGATTATACACCCGAGGACGATGCTATTGTATGGTTTGCTCCAGAATGGACAGATACACCTAGACGATTAAACGATCTCTATGGTATAGAAAAAGAAAAATATGAGCGAATTTTTGAATCTACCTTCAATTGTTACAACCAAATAAAATCTAAAATCCATGGCGAAGCTTTGGGCATTCTTAATGCAGCCATTAAGTTTGTAGATAAAAAATTTATCTTTTGCTATGACAATAAGGTGGTTTGTGTAGCATGGGGCATGAAACTCAGAGATAGTATATACGATGCAAAGGGTAGTGTCGTTTATAACTTTTCTCAAACTAAAGGATACTCAATTATTTTTGATCCAGGAGAAGGCGCAGATCTCGCAGAACCAAATGATAGAATTATCCGCAGAAAAGAAAAGGCAGAATTAGTAACAGCAGACATACCAAAATTGATTCCCAAGCCAGGGTATCAATTCCTTGGCTGGATCCCTCAAGTACAAGGTACAATCGTTACGTCCGATTTGATTTTTCATGCTCAGTATCGTCAAGACGCAATAGATCCTATAACTGGTCCTGTGGTAGAAGAACCACAGGTAGTACCTACTTATACACTGCGTTTCTTTTCAGATGATAATTGTCAATTCGAAGGGCAAACCGAAATGAAGGTAGCGGACGGCTATCAACTATCGGAGAGCGACTATCCGCATGTCGTTCCAAACAACGGCTTTGAATTTGATTGTTGGGATCCTTTCTTTGTTGGCCCTGTTCATTCTGATATGAAATTCCATGTTCGGACTAGACAAAAGTTCTTTGATGTAAACTTCCAACCAGGAAGATTTGGCAGTTTAAAAGGTGCGTCTCCGATTATGGTACCTGCAGGCAGTAGACTTTCGCAAGAACACATCCCACAGGTGATCGCTAATTCTGGTTATCTTTTTTCTGGCTGGAATGTAGAACCATTAAACTACACAGTATCTGATAACTGCACTTTTACTGCCACTTATTATCACATCCCATGGTGGCGACGCTTCTTCATATGGTTTGACACTTTTGGCTGTTTAAAGTGGCTTTTGCTCCTACTGGCCTTCCTTCTGCTTTCATGGCTTTTCTCATGGATATTTCCTGGTTGTCATAGTCTTCGTTGGAATCATTGGTATCATCCTGTAGATGTAACAGATAATTCTTTGTATGTTGTATCAGAGTCAACAGATACAATATACATTCCAAAGATCAACGATGAACAAGAATATATGCAATCTTACGATACTGTTACTGACCCTTCAGGTATTCGAGATCAAGTTCAGAACCGTGGAGGAAACATCAATGCATTCATGCGTTTCTCTATAATATGGAATCAAAACCAAGACGATATCGTAGATCTAGATGCACATGCCGTTCAGCCAGATAAGAAAGAGATTTACTATGGTAGTTATCGTAGCAAACCAACATCTATGTCTGGCCAACTTGACGTAGATGATATTCGACCTAATCACACTGGTGTGGAAAATATTGTATGGACAGATCCATCAAAGATGAAGGATGGCACCTACACGCTGTTCATCCGCAATTATGATGGGGGAGATAATCATGGTGCAAAAGCCGAAGTCGCTTTCAACAGTAAACTATGGCATTACACCATCGATACACCTATCATCAAAGGTGAAGATATTCCTATTGCTCAAATTAAGATTTATAACAATGGACATAATTTCTTTGTTCAACATTCAAAATATCTTGATCCTGATGAACGAAATAATAACTGAGAAAATATATAATTATGCCTAAGAAAATAGCAATTTTAAATAATGTAACAGAGTATTCCCCTGCTGATTTGGCTTCCTATATTCAGCAAGGGATAGTTACGCTCGATGAACTTTGTAATAGCACCGATGGTGATTTTACTGCTAAAATGAAATTAGATGTGGAGGAAATTCTCGCTGGTAGTGAGGATGCTGATTTTAAACGTGTAATGAAATCCGAATCCATTTACGATTTACAAGAATTTCTCAATAAGTACCCCATGGGCAAACCGGAGCATCTAGAAGCTGTCAGAATCAAAAAAGATAAACTTGAGGCAAAGCCTATCTATGAGGTACCCCCAATTGCTCCTGAGTTTGAGGATGATTCTGATGAAAACGAATGGATTAATATAAAGAACTCTGACGATATCAATCTTTTTCTTCAATTCAAGGAGAAATATCCTAATAGTAAATACACTTTTGAAGTAAACAAGGCTATTACCCAAATTAAGAATAGTGAAGCGACTCAAAAGAAGTCTACAGCTATCCTTAAAACGCTTATTCAACAAGCCAATAGCGCAGATGAGGTTAGTCGAACGATTGTTAAGTTGGTCAGAAATGAGACGATCTCAATCCAAACACTTATTGATCTCATTAGTAAGGACCATAATCTTTTGTCATCTGCAGCATGCTGCAATATAATCGAACAAGGAATACTTAGCCGTACAGACTTGTCTAAATGTGGTATAGCAGATGATTTTATCAATAAGATGCTAGGCAAAGCCCCTTCAATAACATTTGATCCTGCACGTCCATTATTCTCTATTGCTGAACCATGTACGGAGGTGTATTTTTGGGGCATTCCTTCATCTGGAAAAACTTGTGCCTTAGGTGCAATTCTTAGTACAGCCAAAAGCGGATTGAATTCTAGGAGCATGATACCAGACAACAACTGTCAGGGCTTTGGATACATGAACCGTTTGTCCTCTGTATTCTCTTCGGGAAAGGTTTGTCGTTTGCCTGGTGGTACCCCTGTCGCTTCTACTTACGAAATGCGTTTCGAATTAGAGGATCAAGAGAATGGTATTCATGATCTTGCATGCATCGATCTTGCAGGAGAACTGTTTACATGTATGTTTATGAAGGATGCTGGTGAGGAATTACGTGAGGATCAAGAACAAGCATTAGGCACACTTCATAATATCTTGCTCAATAATCGTTCAAACAATCGAAAGATTCATTTTTTTGTAGTTGAGTATGGCGCAGAAAACAGAATATATAATGGTCTTCCCCAATCAGAATATCTCAATTCTGCAGCAGTTCATCTAAACAATATGGGGTTGTTTAATGACAACACTGATGCTATCTACGTATTGATTTCTAAGGTTGATAAGGCCAAATATGAAGGGTCACTCGATCAGCACCTCATGAAATACATGACCAAGAACTATCTTGGCTTCTACAATAACCTCCTGCGTATTGCAAAAGAAAATAATATCAATAGAGGTAAGATCAGTATTGTCCCATTCACTATTGGCGATGTATGCTTCAAGGATTACTGTCGTTTTGATACATCTTCTGCATCAAAAATGGTTGAATTGTTGATGCATTATTCATATACTCGCAGAAAGGGATTTTTTAATAAGATATTTGACTTGTTTAGATAATCATGAGTAAGATAGAATTATTAGTTCAGAAAGCACAAGGTGGCTTGAGAGATATTTATATCACCAACAAAGGCGAATGGTATCGTAAAACATATGATATGCGCAACTACATCAGCAAGTTGCATTTAGGAAATTTGTTTTATGTGCTCAATTCTAATCCATCAGGGACATTCTTCACAATTGTACGCCCGTTGGATGTAGGGCGAAGTGGCGACTATGAAGCAGCATGGTTTTTTATTCCATCTACTATATCTGTATTAGCTGATGATTTGATAAAGATTGTGTCTTTAGCCCAGCAAGACATTTTAAATGGAACAGAGCAATTTGACAATCTGTCCCCACTACTCAGTAACGTGTATCCCGATTTGCAATATATCGACTATAATCCTGTTCAGCAGACACCTGCATTGGCTTATCGTTTGTATGGACAAAATACTGACTTTGTTTACCTGGGAAATCTACTACAGAAAGGAATAGACCAATCTTACTATAAGAAATATCAGGCTGTATTTTTCTTTGATTTAGCCACGAGGAACTCCATTCCGTCACAGATTATTTCTCAAATGGCAGATCTGTCTAAGATGGGCTTTGAACAACCGGCGTTTTTGTTTCCTCCACAGCATGAATTACCTAATGGTATTCAGGCTTTCTTGGGGCAATCTCCTTTCAATTCAATGCCCATTAAGGTCGCTTTAGGTACTAATGTTCAATTACAATTGCTTAGGCCTGGCTTCGAAGATATTGTTACCACCATCAGGGTGAACCAGCCTCGTCAGATTTTGAACTTACAAGGTGAAATACCTTGGGAGAAACAAATCACAAGGAAAAAATTCCGAGTATCTATAAAGGGCCGTGAAGCTAACCAGTATCAGATATATGTAAATGGTATTCTTCTTTTGGAGGATCGTCCCATTTCTATTCCTGAACGTCAAGCAAAATCAGCTAAAATAGAGATTAAGAAAGGTGGTTGTGTCCCATATACTGGCATGCACGATTTATCTCCTGACGCTCCAATCTTCATTAATCTTACAGAGAGAAATCATGTTCGCCCAGGAGGATATGGGAATGAGGGCAGCAAACCATTCTATGCTAACTGGAAGTTTATTCTAGGTGCAGCATTTTATACATTGCTAATTCTTTGTCTTGGTATTTCTATCGGAACAGCTATCGAAGGAAATAACCATGCAAATGATAGCATGTCTAATACGGAAATTGTTGGTGATACAACAAATACAGATAACACCACAAATATAGTTGATGGCGGGCACAAACGTAAAAAGAACCCTGACAAAGATAAGCAGAAAAAAACAGAAGATAATTCTATCGATAAAGCAAAAGAACAAGAAAGTCCCCCGAATAATGATGGCAACCCAAATAATCCCGATCCATCTCCTCAAAATACTTCAAACGTCGAAGAATCAAATTTTACAACCCCAAAATAATTAGATTATGATATTTGAATATACATGTCCAAGATGTAACAACAAGTTTACATCACCAATGAACGCAATTAGAGAACATGTCGTATGCCCATATTGCCAACAGCAGATGGCTGGTAATAACATCTCTTTAGTAATAGATAATCCTGTGAATGCAGGTTCTTCAACAGTCAGACCAGACAATCCACAACCTGTTCAAGGAAGGCCAGTTCAAGGAAGACCCGTTCAAGGAAGGACAGTTCAAGGTAAACCTGTACAAGGTCGTCCAGTCCTTGCTCAACCGATTCAGGCTCAACCTGTAATCACTATGTCCCAACCAAATGACATTACCCCTCCTTCTGTTTCGCCACAATATGCACCCCCAGAGGACATACCTGTTACGCAACCAGTAGTAGCTCCTATTGATCCAATAGAACCTATTGCCAATGGGCATGCTCCTATTGCACCAACTTCAAACAATTCTTTTGAAAACAATCTCGGTAGTTTTGTTGCTCCCGAAGAGGATAACAGCAAGGACGAAACACCTACTGAGGATGAAAAGTTCGATGATATGCTGATCAACAAATCACTTGCAGCTGTGGACGAAACAGAAGAACAGGAAGATTATGATGTTGAAGTAGCAGATGAATTGAAAGATGCGTTCGACAACGGAAATCTTGCCAATCCTCACCCACTAAAGAAGGGAAAGTTGTTTGCTGTATTCGGAGGACTTATTATACTACTCATAGCAGTCTGTTATCTCCTGTTCTTTAGTAAGAGTACTAATACAGAACAAGATGGAATAGAAATGGCGAAGAACAATGAAAAGGCTGCTGTTGACTCTTTGAAAGCATATGCCCAAGCTAACCCAGATGCAGGTATCAAGGAGTATTTTATGATAGACTTGAATCAAGATGGTCAGAAAGAAGTACTAGCTAATTCCGACAAGCAATTAATTGTTTATGGAGCAAAGGAAGGCATTGCAACTCAACTTTATAACAAGCCTGTACTCGAGTGGGTATGGCTACGTGGCAAAGGTTTGTTTGTGGTCTTTAGCAGTGACGATCAGTCAGAAGGTAGTGCCGTATGGCTTAAACAGAATGCAACTACACTCGTAGAAGATTCTACCCAAGAGAATTACTCACACACTGAAGGTAAGTTTGCAAAATCACAGAACGGCAGTATCACAAATGTTTCAGAAGATGACTATTATGGTTTTATCAATGTAGTAATCAAGAATTACACAAAGCTAACTCCGATTAAATTTCAATAATATATCATGAAGGAAAATAGATTACTTGTTTTAACATTAATCTGTCTCAATTGCTTGACAGCTAATGCTCAAGTTACCACATATACACTACCCAGCAATAAGGAGCAGATTGATAATTTATGCCAAAATGATGCTGAGTATGCCGAAAAGGTGCGTACTGAACAAATGAAACTAAATCACTGGGAGCTATTTGCAAAAAATAATCTTGCTTCTAACGAGGCCAGCTTTACTAATGAAGATAATTCCAACCCAGCTTTAGTAAACAGCAATAGAGAAAACGCGGTCTGGGAAATAGATGGGGTTGTTTATCGAATGCCAACAGCGAGTGAAATGTCATTTATTGCTGCGCCTTATAAGTTAGGGCCAAAAGACGAAATGCCACTATTTAATAAATCGAGTAAACTATATAATAATTTGGAGTTTGTAAAGATTGGGCATAATGGGGGAAAGTCTTTCTATTCAGACTATATTAGCAAGGGTAAGAATACAATTTATGCGTTGAGGTTTAAAGACAATATCGAGAAAAAGGGAGAAGACAATCCGGATCGTTGGGCATATCGTTATGATTTAAGCGAAACTAAACTTACTGTCACCATGAAGTATATAGGTGCAGACTCTCGTATAAAGAAAGTAAAAGACATAGATGATGACGAATGGTGGAACGGGCAAACTGGCAAACAGGTGATTGTATTGCCTGTTTATAGTGGAGGTGTTTCTTATTATATAAATAATGAGGAATTTCTAAACATCAATAACGAAACAGTAACAATTTCTTCTCAACGTATGTCGACATGTTTCATTCGCCCGTTTGTCGACATAGAAAAAACATATAAGAAAAATATGACTTATATGCACTATAATATCTATGGTGAAAATATTAAAACAGATAAATCTAGTGATACAGAGAAAGTTTATCAGATAAGTCCAGCCAATCCTGTAATACAGGTCTATGCAAAAGGAAATCCAAATGCCCCTTTATTAAAGTATGATGATGCTATTTTAAAATATGGTATTGTAGAAAAGAAATCTGAAGACGGTGGAGTATCTAATTACGAGATTAAACTAAACAAAAATTTGGGAATCGTTGAACGAAATCTGGAATTTACAATGGTTTGCCCAGAAGATGAAAGGCATAATAAAACCTTCACAGTTTGCCAACCAATCCTAAACATCGAAAATATCCCAGATTCTATACCTTCTGACTTTATCAGTGAGGATTACCTCGACCAAGAAGGTAGTTTTATGACTAGCCACAATAATGAACCTGGAGTATTTAGTTTCGATGACGCAAATATGAAGGCCTGTCTCAATGACGGTGACCATGATTTTCACCTACCAACGATGAATAATATGAATTGCATTTTCCCTTCAAGCGACAAAAAATTTGATACACGTTACGAAACGGAAGATACAGATACCTTACAATTTGGAATGTTTGACAAAGCTCCTTATGCTGCAAAATCATCTTATTTTTGTAAAGGTGATGGCGTAATCTATGCTTTACGCTTTAAAAATAGTTGGCTGTGTTCAGCTTTTCGCTACAAATTCGATCCTCAGAATGGCCTTTATGTAAGTATTGTACCGTTAGGATCTCAAGCATATTTATTAAAAAATGCTAGAGAAATTAGTGATGGAGAAATCTTCGATAGAAAAGAATGCCAAACCTTTCTTTTCAAGAATCTTAAAGAAAAAACGAGCGAAATAGGAGATGGAGGCGCATTGTGGACAAGTACTAAGAATCCATACGATCCCGATTATTCGGCCTTTGCTATTGGATTTGACAAGAAAAAAATCTACAGAACCAGTGTTGCCCAATCTTGCTTACTACCAGTTTTGCCCTTCATCGGTAAAGTAGAGGTTACAGAAAAAGAGATAGAGCCAACTGAGGACACTGATACTGTTGTTACAGTTCAACCGCGTATACGCAGAACAAATCGTAGCAGCGGATCTTCAAGAAATCGTTCTAATAATCAAAGCGGAAGAAATAATACTACACGTACTGGTAGTAATCATATTCTTATTATAGACAAAACAAAATAATAAATCTATGGATAATATTCAATTCGAAGTTTCCTGCCCCTATTGTGGACAAGTATTTCTAGTATCTTCACAAGCAGGCATACAGGTGCAGTGCCTATGTCCCAATTGTCAACAAGACGTAATAGTTGATGCACCTATAGTTGATAACAGTGCCCTGTTAGAATCCGACTTTGAAGATTCTCAGACAAATGGTTATCAGTCGGTAACAAATTATCCTCAACAAGTGCCGCCAGAAACTAATTACTATCAGACATCTGGTGCACAACAGAATAATAACCATCAACAATTTGCGGGCACCGTGCCTCCACAAGATTCACTTGTTTATGATGAAGAGCAGAGCAGTAAAGCAAAGAAACTAATCATACCATTATTGATTATTGCTTTGCTTCTAGGTGGAGTGGCATATTGGTTTTTCGGCATATATGCCCCCAAACAACAGGAATTGGCAGATTATAATACAGCGAAGACAAAAGGTGATGTATATGCTGCGCGTGAGTTCCTTTCGAAACACCAAACAGATGCACTCCCTGATCATAGAACCTCAATGGAATCAATCGTAGAGGCATTTGTCAATGATTCTATAGCATGGCAATCAACGAAAGCTGGGCTTTCTGAGGATAATCTAAAGAAAAGTGTTTCGCTGCTAGAAACTTATCTTCAAGATTATCCCAAAGGTCTTCATCGTAACGAAGCATCATCAGAACTAAACAAGTATAACAGCTTGGTCGCTGCTGATGAAGAAGCAAGAAATAAAGTTGTAGAAATTGAGATGGTGACTGATGGTTACTCGATGCGAAGTTATTATTGTAATTATGGATCACACCAAACGAGTAACGGGAATGGCGGTACAACATACTACGCTGAATCACAGTACATCTCTGTGCCTGTAGGTAGAGCTTGGAGAATGGTTACTTATGATTGGAACTATACTACAAGCAGAATGTACTATCCGGAAATTGTATTGGATAATGGCTCCCGTATTAATATTAATGAAGCCGGTAGTGGATATGTTATTCCAGGAGGTCGTTCTTTCAAGATTCATACTAAACCAATGTATGCATCCGACTATTATACCTACAAGCTCAAAATATATTTCCATGAGGATGATGCATAATATTATATCTATTAATGGAATGTCTATTTATATAATGGGATTAAATAGAAAGGCGAAGGAAGATAATTACTGTAGCCAGTTTAATTCGCGACAAGTTTAAGAATGTTAAATACGTTAAACTTTCGTGGCTTTGAGGTGTTCATTAATCCTCAAAGCCACTTTTCTATCGTATAAAACGCAATTGTCAGATTATCAATACATTACACATTCCGTGGTTGCAATTTGACATCCATCACTATCCCCAACAGCGTGACGAGCATCGGCGAACGTGCGTTCTCTGATTGTTTCAATCTGGCTTCTGCCACTATCGGCAACGGTGTGACAAGCATTGGTTATGAAGCTTTTTTCAATTGCCCTAAATTGGAAACCTTGTCATTAGATTGTGTGTCAATTGGAGGAGATTGGGTCTCAGGAATGTCACAAATAAAAAAACTGACACTTGGCAATTCGGTAAAAGAAATAGGCGGCTATGCCTTTCAACAATGTACCGGCTTGACTTCCGTGACAATCGGCAACAAAGTAAAAACTATCGGGGAACGTGCCTTTGACGGATGCACAAGTATTAAGGAGTTGACGATACCAAATAGTGTTGAGAGCATCGCCGATTGGGCATTCTGCTATTGCACAAGTCTAAACACGCTTAATCTTGGCTCTTCTTTGCAAACTATTGGTACGGGTGCTTTTATGCAGTGCAATGCTTTGAATGCCGTTAACCTACCTAACAGCTTGAAATCTCTTGGCCAGCAAGCTTTTGCTGATTGTCCAAAGTTGAGTACAGTGAATTTTAACAATGGTCTGGAAAGTATCGGCAAGGCATGTTTCTATCTTGACAAATCGCTGAAAAGTGCTACACTTCCCAATAGTGTTTCAGAGTTGGGAGAGGGGGTCTTCCATAAATGCGAGAGGTTGGAGACCTTGTGGTTGGGTAATTCGTTGAAGACGGTTGAGTATATGTTGGCAGATAGTTGCAGCAGTCTGAAGTCTATATATATCCCAGAAAGTGTGACAAGTATCAAGGACTTAGCCTTTAACCGTTGCTATAGCCTCACGGGAATTATCATAGACAAGAATGTAAAGACCATGGGAGAAGGTGTATTCCAATTTTGCAATGACTTGGAAGATATTTACACGTTCATCGAAAAGCCATTCACTATCAATGAGAATGTATTTAACAGTTCTACCAATGTGTATGGTTTTGCAACCCTACATGTACCCTATGGCACATCGTCCCGCTATAAGTCGATTAGCAGTTGGAGTAATTTCAATAAGATAAAAGAAATGGCAGAGGGAACTACTGCCGGAATAGATTCACAATTCTTAAATGACAGCTCCCAATCCGCAACTAATGTTTTGCGCCGAGTGAAGGGTATCTATACGCTGACGGGCGTGAAGGTGAGCGACGATGCGGCAGACCTGAAGACACTGAAGCGCGGTATATACATCGTGAACGGACGGAAGGTGGCCGTGAAGTAAACGCTTGCTCGGCTATCTCTCCCTACGGTGGGAAAACGAACACTCCCTGCAACCGCAAGATTGCAGGGAGTGTGTCTGTTAGTTTAGATACAATATTGGGGATTAGATTTTCTTCAACAGGTAGCCCAGTCCCTCGTACTGCTGTTTCCAGAGCTCTATTTTCTTGTTTATCTTCCGCG